>Ga0066610_10001158_pt1 | contig 16661 bp, 14 predicted proteins | sample SaaInlV_DNA_165m_FD_60375 | JGI IMG/M metagenome (GOLD analysis project Ga0066610, IMG submission 60375) | Marine microbial communities from expanding oxygen minimum zones in the Saanich Inlet - SI075_LV_DNA_165m | ecosystem: Environmental > Aquatic > Marine > Unclassified | place: British... | reverse complement strand
GGAAGTGGGGGTGTGGCGCATGCCTTGAGCCTCTACATCGTGGTAGCAGGCTCCTGTCGTCAGGACTTGACGGACTTTATCGAGGACATGCTGTTGCCGGGGAAACAGTTCTTCCAGGTTACGGTGGATGAAGGAGTCGCGGGAGCGGTGAAACATATCCTCCACGGTCAGGTTGCTCTCCTGAATGGTCAGTGAGGAGGAAATGAGCAGAACCCCGTCTATGATGGAACAAAAAATATTCTGGTGCAGATGTTCGGGGTCGTTCATCGTGCCCACTCCGGTTTATTTGGAACCCTTGGCCTTTTTGGTTTTTCCCCCTGAGTAAGGATTTTTTTGCCGGGGTTTTTTGGCCGGGGTCGCAGGTTTAGTGGGGGCAGGGCTTTCAGCAGAGGAGGCTCCTGCGGCGGGAGCGGGTGCCGGGGTGTCTGCTTTGCCCTGCTTGCTTTCTGATTCCCAGCCCTTCTTGCGTGCTTCGGACGGGTACTCAGAAGTATACCACCCTGAACCTTTAAGAATGAACCCGGATGCGGAGACCAGACGACGGACTTTTCCGTTATCTTTGTCGTCACAACCCAGGCCATTACAGGTCTTTAAAGGTTTTGCGGAAATCGCCTGCATGGCCTCAAATTGGGCTCCGCATTTATCGCATTCGTATTCGTAAATCGGCATAACTCAAAATCTCCAGCGATTGCTGACAAGTATTTTGTCAGAAACTTATAAAATTCGAAACTGAAATGGCAGGGTCTTATTTTCCGGAAAAGCAACCGTGTTAAACCCGGGTGAGCCATTCCTGGAATTTGGGATGGGCACCGCGAACCACTTCAAAAAATGTTTTCTGTACCTGTTCGGTGATGGGGCCTCTTTTGCCCGATCCGATGACACGGTTGTCCACCTCGCGGACAGGTGTGACCTCGGCGGCGGTTCCGGATAGAAAGACCTCTTCGGCGATATAGAGCTCATCGCGGGTGATGATTCTCTCTTCCAGGGCGATGCCCAGATGATCACAGATTTCGATTACCGTGTTGCGGGTGATTCCATCCAGATTGGAGCAGGATAAATCCGGGGTGTGTAATTTCCCCTTGGAATAGATGAAAATATTTTCTCCCGATCCTTCTGAAACGTAGCCTGAGGGATCGAGAAGAATCGCCTCGTCGTAGCCGTCTCGAACGGCCTCTGCCTTGGCCAGGATAGAGTTGATGTAGTAACCGCAGGCTTTGGCTTTGGTCATGGTGACATTGACATGGTGCCGTGTGAAGGAAGACAGGCGGACACGGATGCCCTTGTCCAGGCCATCTTCTCCCAGATAGGTGCCCCAGGGCCAGGCCGCGATAGCGCAACGGACATCGACTCCTTTCGGGTTGAGTCCCATTTTGTTATCGCCCAGAAATATGATGGGTCGGATGTAGCATTCCTCCAGCTTATTTTCCCTGACGACACTGAGTGTCGCGTCAAAAAGGTCCTTGTTGGAAAAAGGCACCTCAATACCGAGAATGATGGCAGACTGAAACAGCCGGTCGATATGTTCCTGCAGGCGGAAAATGGCCGATCCGTTATTTTTGGAATTGTAGCAACGAATGCCTTCGAAAACCCCGAACCCGTAATGCAGGGTATGGGTGAGGACATGGACATTGGCTTCGTGCCAGGGGATCATTTTCCCATCCATCCAGATTTTTTCAGATTTTTCCAAGAGAGCCTCTTTATGGAGCAGTATTTGTCAATTTAGGGATAAAACAGGTTAAGGTTAGATATTATTGGGCCTTAGGTATAAAATCAAGCCAAATAAATGCATTGACATGTTAATATGGGTTTGTTAATTTCACCACCTTGCTTTTGAATTAAGAAGGGGCCGCTAGCTCAGTTGGTAGAGCACTTGACTTTTAATCAAGTGGTCGAAGGTTCGATCCCTTCGCGGCTCATTTCTTTTTCCCTTATAAAATTGGAAGTCCCCATCGTCTAGCCTGGCCCAGGACACCGGCCTTTCACGCCGGCGACGCGGGTTCGAATCCCGCTGGGGACGCCAGTTTTCTTCTTACCTCCTTGATTATTCTAAAGGTTTCTCTTTAGTAAATCTCGACTTTAGCCAGCTAGTACACAAACCAATCAAATGAGCACATAAAAACGTGGGAAGACCAGTTGTTCTCGCCAAGAAACTCCTTCGGATTTACCCTTATTTCTAAATGAGAAAAGCTCAAAACCCGTTCTGCACATAAAGCATTTACCTGTTCCAGTTTATGGGAGGCCCGTGTTGTAATAATCTTTTTTGTGTTAAGAGCCTAAGGTTAAGACAAGGGATAAAAAAAGAGAATTTTAGTATGAGCTGTTATCCATTATAATGTAACCTTGAAACGGTCTGCGAAACGGTCTGTACAGGAAATATTGTCCGGTCTTCATGTTATTTAATTCGTACGAATTTATTTTTCTCTTTCTGCCTCTCACCCTTCTGGTTTTTCACTGGACTGGCAGGCAAGGCCATCATCGGATGGCCATTGCATGGTTAGTGGGCGCGTCATTATTTTTCTATGGCTGGTGGAACCCGGCCTATCTTGGCCTGATACTGTTCTCCATCCTACTCAATTACGGGGTAGGAGTATCACTTGGAGACGTACCAAATAGTTCGCGTAAAAAACCTCTGCTGATCCTTGGTATTACTGTTAACCTTGGATTGCTGGGCTATTACAAGTATGCCAACTTCTTTATTGAAAATTTCAATTTACTTGCAGGCGCAGACATATTCCTACATGAGATCGTTCTTCCATTAGCTATTTCCTTCTTTACCTTTCAACAAATCACCTATCTGGTCGATGTCTATAGGGGCGAGGTCAGGGACTACAGCTTTCTCCACTATTGCCTCTTTGTAACTTTTTTCCCACAGCTAATCGCAGGACCTATCGTTCGCTATAAGGAGATGTTGCCACAGTTTGCGTTAGATGCTGTCTACCGCTTACGCGCAGAACACCTCGCTGCCGGCTTCACCATTTTTGCAATAGGTTTGTTCAAGAAGGTGGTTCTGGCAGATGGTGTTGCTGTTTATGCAACACCCATGTTTGAAGCTGCCGAGATGGGTGTGGCTCTGACCTTTTTCGAGGCCTGGGGAGGGGTACTAGCCTTTAGCTTTCAACTTTATTTTGATTTTTCCGGCTATTCGGATATGGCAATTGGACTTGCACGAATGTTTGGTATTCGCCTTCCACTTAATTTTAACTCCCCTTACAAGGCAACCTCCATCATTGACTTCTGGCGACGATGGCATATTACCCTGTCTCGTTTTTTACGCGATTCCCTCTATATTCCCCTTGGCGGCAATCGTAAAAGCGAATCCCGCCGCCTTATCAATTTGATGATAACGATGTTGCTCGGTGGTCTTTGGCATGGAGCAGGGGGAACATTTATACTGTGGGGCGGACTTCATGGATTGTATCTGGTGGTCAATCATGGGTGGCGGAAACTATTCAGGAATAGAAGAAGAACAAAATCAGGCGGCTACATTGGGTGGGCCATTACCATGTTGGCTGTGGTGGTGGCATGGGTGCCTTTTCGTTCTGAAAGTGTGAACGGGGCAAGTAATATGTTAGCAGCAATGGCAGGGGTACACGAAATATCCTTGTCCATTTCATTGATAGGCAGACTAGGTAATGCAGAACAGTGGTTAGTGGATCAGGGTGTCGTCTTCAGGGGCATATACCCTAATAACATTATTGGAGTTGATCCTAGGTCAGCTTTTTTATGGGTTATTTTCTTGTTCTTTGTTGCGACGCTTTTGCCTAACACCCAGCAAATTATGCGTCGCTACCGCCCTGCCATTGAGACCTACAAAGATGAGATTGCCTGCTTGCGCTACCGATGGATGGAATGGCGTCCCACACTACCATGGGCGTTGTTCACAGCTGTAGTATTCACCCTTGCAGTACTTGGGCTGACACGTGTCAGCGAGTTTCTTTATTTCCAATTTTAGCTTTAAATATTCGATGCGACACACGCTTTTCTCGAGCTATCTAAAAGCTATTGCATGGCTAATTCCCATAAGCCTTATGACGGTGTTCGCTTTCAACCGTTTTATGGACCCATTCGATATTTTTGATGGACCACGTATTGAGGGAATCAATGCCAACAAACCCCATTTTTTATCACATCTCCGAATGTCAAAGGCAATTGCTGTGCAAAGGTTAAAGCCAACAGCAATCATTCTTGGCACGTCTCGTGCCGAAGCTGGGATTGATCCACTGCACCCTGGCTGGAGTGATCATCCTGTCTACAACCTTGCCATATCTAGTGCCAATATCTATGAGATATTTCGCTACTTGCAGCATGCGCAGGCCGTTCAGCCACTGAAGCAGGTAGTGCTGATGCTAGACTTTTTTATGTTTAACGCTGTCTCCCAAGACGATAAACAAGATTTTGATGAACGTCGGTTGGCAGTAGATGTGGAGGGATATCCGCAGGGTAGCAATTACGATATCTTCTCTTCTATTGCATCCCTGGATGCATTCAGAAGTAGCATAGACACTTTTTTCAAACAGAGTAAAACTAGTGACTACTTCCCCAATGGAATGAGCAATAATACTGAAAAATACAATGTCATCCAGGGGAAAGGTGGACACCACTACGAATTCATATTTAGTGAAAATTGCTACCTCAACAATTTGTATAACAACTTTAATTTCGCAACAGCAAAACGAGACCTCTGGCAGGTTTACCGACAGCTCATCGCTATGGTTTACCAACAGAAGCTAGGCCTTCATATTGTTATATCCCCCTCGCATGCCCGCCAGTTTGAAGCCATAGCTGTGAAGGGTCTTTGGCAAACCTTTGAGCAATGGAAACTCCAGCTGGTACAAATCAATGAACAAGAGGCTGCCAAATCAGGTGAAGAGCTACTTCCAATTTGGGATTTTTCGGGCTACAATTCATACACGACAGAGAAAGTACCTCCGCTTGGCGATGCTAATACCGAAATGCAGTGGTACTGGGAATCTAGCCATTACAAAAAAGAGTTAGGGGACTTGGTATTGGATCGTGTTTTTGGTCATCAAGAACCAGGGCGAACAGTCCACCCTGACTTTGGTACTCTCATCACTTCAGAGAATATCGAACTCCACCTGCGACAAGTTCGTAATGATCGGCAGAAATGGCGAACCTCTTTTCCTGAAGATGCTCAAGAGATTGAACGATTAGGTAGGGCAATAGATATATCAAAAATCATTCAAAAAAGGTAGGCCATAGCTTCACCTTTGTTTTTTTTTGAATATCAGTGATGGATAGCATTTTTTAATGCTATCTCATTTTTGCAATGGAGCTATTGTGCAGGCTCAATCCTTGAAAACACCTGATGCATTTGCAATTGATTTCGACAAGGTTTTTTTGTTTACTGTTAGGCAGTTATTGGCAGGCATATAGCGTTTTTTCAGGCTAAGATTTTTCATGGACACACTATTCTGGTTTTTTTCAAAATTGCTTTGGTGGATTTTTTCCCCAAGCAGGATATTGCTGTTTCTTTTGGCTCTTGGTACGGTTCTTCTTTGGACAAAAAAAAACATTGCTGGACGCTGGTTGCTTTCAGTGGCAGTGGTAGTTATTTTTGTGCTTTCTTTCAGGCCATTTGGGCAGGGGCTTTTGTTCGTTCTGGAAAGCCGATTTTCACATTCTTTGAAGTTGCCGGAAGAATTGGATGGAGTTGTTGTTTTAGCGGGCTCTGAAAATAGTACAATTTCTAAAACCTGGGGCCAGCCATCTCTAAACGGGAGTTCTGAACGTCTAATAACATTTATATCCTTGGCGAAGCGTTACCCGGAGGCAAAGCTTCTGTTTGTAGGCGGGGTTGGATCGGTTGACAGTCAGGTGCCAACACCTGAAGGGACTGCGCGCATGATCTTTGAGCAGGTGGGATTAGACGCAAGTCGGGTGATTTTTGAATCTAAGTCACACAACACGTTTCAGGGTGGAGTGGCAAGTTATGAGTTGATCAAACCAAAGGCTGGTGAAAAATGGGTTCTCATTACCTCTGCATTTCATATGCCGAGGTCTGTTGGTGTTTATAGGCAGGCCGGTTGGGAAGTCATTCCGTATCCGGTGGACTTTGGATATGATGATCAGCTAAGATTCGATTTTAGTTTGGGTCATATGGCAGTTTTTTCCCGTGCCTTGCATGAATGGATAGGCGTTTTTGTTTACGGGTTGACGGGAAAAACAACTGAATTATTTCCGGGCCCAAAATAAAGAAGTGGGCTGAATGAATCTGTCTGTATAACTTTGATGAAATATTTCAAGCTATAAGGATGAAACCAGAAATCCGAGTTTTTCAGAACCGAGAGAAGCTGGCAATAGCAGTTGCAAAAGATTGGAAAGAAGGGGCTCAGCAAGCTACTCGGTCGGGGAATAAGTTTAGTGTCGCACTTTGCGGTGGTAGTACCCCTACAGTGGTATATCGGTGTTTGGCCGGTGAAGAGTTCCGACAGTCTATCCCTTGGAGCTCAGTTCACCTGTTTTGGGGTGACGAGCGATGTGTTCCTCCTGAAGATATGGAAAGCAATTTCCGGATGGCTCAAGAATTATTGATCGATCATGTCTCTATTCCAGAGAAAAATATTAACCGTATTAAAGGCGAGGCCGACCCCATAACTGAAGCTGTTCAGTATGGAGAAAAGATGCGGGGCCATTTTGGGTCAGGTGAGAAAGGTATTCCCTCTTTTGACTGGGTTATTCTTGGTTTGGGGCTCGATGGTCATACGGCATCTATTTTTCCCCACGCAAACTCTTCTTATCGAGACCTTGGTCTTTGTGCGGTAACGGCTCATCCTGAGAGTGGTCAAAAAAGAATAACTATGACTCCGAAAATTTTTAACCAGGCGTTACGGGTCACGTTTTTGGTTACTGGTAAAGAAAAGGCTTCTATTGTTAAAGATATTATTGGAGAAGATGTGTGTGCGGAAAATTATCCCGCTAAACAGGTGAGCCCTGTTGGGGGAATATTGCAGTGGTGGGTCGATGAAGAGGCCTATTCAGCTTTAAGGTGAGAAAAAGCATTGCGGGTTTCCCCGCCCCCATCAACCTATATTCATTTGGGAAAAAGATTCGTTTTGATGATTTGAGTGCTACTTTTTTTATGTTTCCCTAAGAACTTAAAATAAATGGGTGCTGACGATAAGTTTTAGCGAAAACGAGAAACGTTCCTAAACGGATAAAAGTGACTATTTACTTGCTGGAAAAACTTAAAAGGGACTCAATTAACTCTCCGGCTAAACTCCCCATCTTCATACTATTTTGTCTCGTTAGTGTTTATCTTGTTTTTTTTCTTATAGCTTTGTATGGGCATGTAAACGAAACTGGAATTGTTGAGGGCAAGGTTCGATCTGTTATCTTGCAGTTAGAGGGTGATCAAAAAAAATCAGCTTTGAAAAATGTTGCGCGAATTCAAGCGATGAAAACAATAGCGAAACCAAGATTTCTGGAGCCAACCAGTGTTTATCATTCCCTTTTAGGGCCACGACAGCCCTTTCCAAAAATAAATGGAGAGCTGAAAGATGCTATTGCCGATAAAAAGGATAAGTTGCAAGGGGTTGATCTCGCTGGAGCCGAACTGGTTGGAATTCAGTTGAACCACTCCAATCTCCAGCAAGCTGATCTTAGTGGGTCTAACCTCAGTCGAGCTCATCTCCAGTGGGCAGATATGGGGAGGGCCAACCTCGAAAGAGCCATACTCGTTAGGGCTAAACTTGATCATGCTAATATCAGGCAAGCAGTACTTTATAGGGCTGACCTTGCTGGTGCCAGCCTGACAGGGGCAGACTTGAGTGAGGCTGATCTCTCACATGCCAACCTTGCTGAATCTGATTTGCGTGCGGCCAATTTGAAGCGAGTTGACTTGAGCGATGCAAATTTAGATAGGGCGGTCCTGGACCAGGCTGGTCTGACGGGTGCTGACTTAAGGCGGGCTACTTTCAATCAGACGAGTTTTAGGGGAGCGGATCTAACTGGGGCGGACCTCCATGGGGTGTATTTTTATAATAACTCCGCTTTTGGCCCGGCCAATTTTGATCAAGCTACATTGAAGGGAGTAGATCTTGGGAGTAGTTTTCTTGCTGGAGCAAGCTTTAGAAAAGCCAATCTCAGTCAGGCAGATTTGAGTCGTGCAAACTTGAACAATGCCGACTTTCAAGGGGCAAACCTTCTGGGAGCTAATTTGAAGCAGTCTGGTAGCACAGGGACCAATTATAACGGGGCAGATCTAAGGGGAGCGGACCTAAGCCAAGCTGGATTCGCCAAAGTTGATTTGAGCGCAAGTAACCTTAGCGGAGCTGATCTTAGGGGGGGGACATTTAGGAGCCTAAACTTTGGTACGGCAAACCTGATGGAGGCCAACTTATTTGAGGCAAATTTAGATAGGGCCGATCTCAGCAAGGTGAAAAACCTTACCTGTGAGCAAATCAAGGGGGCTTTTTTTGGAGAAGGAACTCAGTGGCCAGACAACCTCCGGTTAATTTTGGGGTCGGGAGCAACCTATCATTGTGAGGACCTTGGGGTTCATCCTTAATTATGTTTGAAATTTTAGAGACAGGAATTAAAAACTCCAGGAATGTGCTCCGATATTTTTTTAGACCCGGTGCCATTAAGGAATTGGAGACCATTTTGAGCCAACGTCAAAGGGGCCAAAATAAGTGCGCTGTGTATTTTGTGGATCAGTTTTTCGAGAAGAATGCAGGAAGTTTGGGGTGTTTCGCTCAGTCCGAGGACGATAAGGTGATATTTGTTGACTCTCAAAATGAGCCGACTACAGACTATGTGAACCTGAAAGTTGCCAAACTGTTGGAAGAGGGAATAAGTGATCCTTTTGCCGTGATTGGAATTGGCGGAGGAACCACCTTGGATATCGCTAAAGCTGTTTCCAACCTTTTGACCAATGGGGGGAAAGCCGAGGATTATCAAGGGTGGGATCTGGTAAAAGTTCCGGGGGTTTATAAGGTGGGTATTCCCACAATATCGGGCACGGGTGCTGAGGCTACTCGTACTTGTGTTCTGACCAATAAGGAAAAAGGTTTGAAATTGGGAATGAACAGTGATCATACCGTCTTTGATCAACTCATCCTTGACCCTGATTTAACTGAAACCGTACCCAGCGACCAATATTTCTATACTGGAATGGATGCTTATATTCATTGCATGGAAGTTTTGAGTGGGCATTACCGAAACGTTGTGGGAGACGCATTTTCCGACCAGGCAATCAAATTTTGCCGGGAGGTTTTTTTGAGCGATGAGATAAAAAGCGCACGGAACCGGGAAAAGCTAATGGTGGCATCCTACTTCGGAGGTTGTGCGGTTGGGACTACTTATGTTGGTGTTCTCCATCCCTTTTCGGCAGGGTTATCAGTGGTGCTTGGCATGCACCATGGAATAGCAAATTGTGTGGCCATGACCGCCATGGAGGAATTCTATCCCCGTGAGTTGGAAGAATTCTGGCGAATGGTGGAAAAACAAAATATTCCTGTTCCACGAGGGGTTTGCCGAAATCTTAACGAGGAACAATATGACTTGTTGTATGAAGCCACTATAATTCATGAGAAACCGTTGACCAATGCTTTGGGAGACGACTTTAAGAGTATACTGACAAAAGAGAAAGTTATAGAAATTTTCAGGTCCATGTAAGACATCATGGAATTTAAAATCCATTTCAGTGCTCGCGCGCACACCTATACCAAAGAAGAAGAAGATGCCGTGTTGGAGGCTATGCGAAATGCCAATCCTCTGACTCAAGGGCAAAATCTCCATGAATTTGAAGCAAAGTTGTGCCGGTATATTGGAGGACGTCATGCTTTTGGTGTTTGTAATGCCACGGCGGCACTTGAGTTGGCGGCGCAACTCTGTTGCTTTGACAAGGGAGATGAGGTTGTCATTCCTTCTCATACCTTTACTTCATCCGCTTATCCCTTTGCTAAAAGTGGTGCTCGAATCGTTTGGGCAGACATTGATCCGCATAAGCGTGTGGTCACAGCCCAGACAATTGCGGATAAAGTAACCTCAAAGACCAAAGCCGTAGTTGTCGCCCATCTTTACGGGTACGGGGCTGACATGGCGGAGATTATGGAAATGGCCAAACGGCATAATTTTTTGGTGATAGAAGATGCGGCTCAAGCTTTGGGGGTTGAAGTTGAGGGTAAAATGGCAGGAGCCTATGGTGATTTTGGTGTGCTCTCCTTCCATTCTCATAAAAATATTTCAACTCTTGGTGAGGGAGGTGCGCTTATGGTCAGGGATAAGGAGCTTGCCGCTCTCGTTCCCGGATTGCGGCATAATGGGCATTGTTCCTTTTTGGCCAAACGAAATGACTATTGGATTCCCGCAATGGGGAATGTCGATTTCCCGCAAATAAATGGTCGAGTTTTTTGGCCTAATAATTATTGTATTGGCGAAGTCGAGTGCGCTTTAGGTTTGAAATTACTGGATCGAATAAATGTCATCAATCAAAAAAAGCGTGAACGAGCCATAAGATTTATTGATGCTTTGGCGGACTTCCCGGAGTTAGAGTTCCACCGTGTTCCTTCATCTCGTCATAACTATCATCTTCTTGCCGCTAAGTTGACAAATGGGAAGCGAGATGAGTTTATCAGAAGGATGGCGGGAGATAAAAAAATCCAATGCGTGGTGCAGTATTATCCGCTGAACAGGTATCCGCTATATCAAACAGCCGGTTTTGGAGATGCCGATTGTCCCAACGCAGATAATTTTTTCGATAATATGGTTTCTTTCCCTTTCCATCATAGCCTTTTGGATTCCGATCTTGATTACATATTACAATCTACCCAGGACGTCTTGAAAGAGTTGCGAGCTTAAAATGAATACGGCCATTGTTATTCCAGCTGTTAAAAAAAACGTTGCATTCACCGATGATCTGGTGAAAAAACTGGCCGGGACAAGTTTGATACAGCGAGCCATTGACAGGGCAAGGAGGCTTGTTCCGGGGGAGCATATTTATGTTGTCACAGACTCTGAGGAAATCTGTCTCATATGCAAAAGAAACAGCATTCAATACAGCTATAAAAAAAAACTGAGATTAAAAACCCAGAATACGGTTGAAAGCCTGGGTTTTCTTTTTCCCCAGCTTTCAGCGCAATATAAAGAATTGATACTGCTCTCCCCATATGTGCCGCTACTAGAAGAACGAGATATCCAAAAAGCTCTGCGGAAATACAAATCTCTCCGAGATACCAAATTTTTAATTCCGGTAAAGCGGGAAATTTCCCGCGCATTCAAAACAAGCAAAAGAAATTTTCACGAGTTTTTGACAGAGGATTCTGAGCCAGAGCTTCTTATAGAGTCTCAAGCATTCAAAATTATTTCAACCTCCCTCGCCCAGAGAGGATTTGGAGCGGGCAAAGTAAAGCCTGTGACATATGAAATCAGCCCTGACTTGATAGAGATAAGAAGCTATCAGGACTGGTGGGTTTGCGAGAAACTCCTCAAAAGAAAGCGGATTGTTTTCAGGGTCAGGGGGGATGAGCAAATTGGCATGGGTCATATTTATAGAGCCCTTACCCTTGCTCACGAGATCACCGATCATGAGGTTTATTTTGTGTGTGACGAAAAATCCCGCGATGCCGTGACCCGCTTGGCCGGGGGGGATTATTGGCTTGAAGTGTACAACCAAAAAGAAATAACAGAACGTGTTATTGATTTAAAGCCCGACCTTGTCATTAATGACATCCTTAAAACAAACCGGGGCTATATCCTGAAAATTCGCAAACTGGGTATCAAGGTAATCAATTTTGAGGATTTGGGGTCCGGTGCCTGTCATGCTGATTTAACCATTAATGAATTGTATGACAAGCCGGAAATCGAGGGGAAAAATATTCTCTGGGGGCAGAAATATTTTTTTCTGCGGGAGGAATTCAATGAGGCTCGGCCCAATCGATTTAAAAAGAAAGTGGATACCATTTTGGTGACTTTTGGGGCCGCAGATCCCAGCGATTTTACACGAAAAATTTTTAGAACGATATCCGGTTATTGTGCTGACAAGAAGATTAAAATTTTTCTTGTTACAGGGGGTGGCTATTCCCATATCAAGGAATTGGAAAATGAAATCAAGTCTCTTCCCAAAGAGCAGGCAGAATACATCCATGTTACAGGAGTAATGTCTCATATTATGGAACAGGCTCAAATTGCTATTGCCGCAAACGGAAGAACCACTTACGAATTGGCTCATATGAATATACCTTCCATTGTCTTGAGTCACCATGAAAGGGAGAAAATGCACTCGTTTGCAAGGCCGGAAAGAGGGTTTGTCCCGCTGGGTCTTTATAAAGGTGGAGACACCGAGGCCAAACTTTTTAAAGCCTTTAAAAAAATGGTTGAGGATACCCATTACCGTAGGACACTTTTTGATCGTATTAAGCCGTTTCGGTTCCAAAAAAACAAGGACAAGGTGTTGAGGCTTATTGAAAGTATTCTAGATAGCTAAAGCAGGCTCCTGCGCTCGACTCGTTTCTTTTCGGCACAATATTAGTAACTTGGGTCAATAGGAGCTTGGCCCTGCTCCTAAGACCCCAATTTAGAGCTACGAATGACTGACAAATTTATCGCCATTGTTCAAGCGCGGATGGGCTCCAGCCGGCTACCCAATAAAAGTATGCTTCATTTGAAGGGTTGCCCTGTAATTGAGTGGGTATTTCGCAGGGCGAGCCAGGCACGCGAAATCCACGGACTGGTCTTTGCTATCCCGCAAACAGAAGAGAATGATCCCCTAGCTTATTATTTGACGACTCTTGGTGCCAATATCTTCCGAGGAAGCGAAGTGGACCTGATAGAAAGGTTCTATGAGGCTGCCCAAAAATGGAAGGCAACAAATGTTATAAGAATATCTGCGGACTGTCCTTTTATTTCCAGTTCAGAAATAGATCATTTGATTACTTTTTTTAAGTCGGGTCACTACGATTACGCTTACAATAATGTGCCGGTTAATAATCGATATCCGGATGGCATAGGTGCTGAGATCATGCCCTTTGCAATTCTTGAAAGATTGCATAAGGAGGCGAAGGAGCCTTATGACAGAGAGCATGTGTCTACCTATATTCGGTCTCGCCCCGAAATGTTCAATATAGGTACCTTTGACCCTATAGACAAACGTCTTCATTACCCTGAAATAAGGGTGGATTTGGATACTCCCCAAGACTATGAAAAGCTGTTGAGGCTGGATGTGAACCTAGAGATGGAGGCTCACGAAATTGTTGAAGCCGCGCAAGCTTTTAAGAAGAGCGAGAGTGCCAATAAACCTTGAATACTCAAAAAAACACATTTATTCAGTAAAATGTTTTTAGCCAAAAGAAAATTATTTGCTATTGCAATAGATGACTTGGGTCATGAAAATAAATGACAAACCTTTTTAATTTTGCACTCATCAACAAGCTTCAAATCGTCAGGCCAATTATTATTGCAGAAGCGGGAGTCAACCATGAAGGCAACATGGATTTGGCCAAGAGATTGATTGATGAAGCAAAAGAAGGGGGTGCCGATGCTATTAAGTTTCAAACCTATAAAGCGGATACTCTCGTCTCAAAAAATTCTCCGGCATATTGGGACCTCGGCAAAGAACCTACCAAGAGCCAGTATGAACTGTTCAGGAAATACGATAAATTCTGGAAAGATGAATTTGTAGCACTAAAAAATTATTGTGATAAGGCGAATATAGAATTCCTGAGTACTCCTTTTGATTTGGAATCTGCCGGGTTTTTGAATGATTTGATGGATGTGTTCAAGATTTCCTCTTCTGATATTACTAATAAACCATTCATTCAATATATTTGCGAATTTGGGAAGCCCATTATTCTTTCAACAGGGGCATCTAATTTGGATGAAATCAAAGAAGCTACTGAATGGGTCGAGTCAAGAGGTAATCCGCTGGCACTGCTTCACTGCATCCTTAATTACCCCACTCGGGATGAAGACGCCAACCTTGCGATGATTCAGGATATGAAGAAACACTTTCCCAAATACCCCGTTGGTTATTCAGACCACACCTTGCCCGGAGATATGAAGAATCTCGAGATAGCCGTTCTTTTAGGAGCATCTATTATTGAAAAACATTTTACTCACGACAAAACCCTTCCCGGAAATGATCATTATCATGCAATGGATAAGGAAGACCTTAAGAAATTTAAGGCTAATCTTGATAGTTTTTTTCAACTACTGGGAGATCACGAGAAGCATTCCATTGTTACCGAAGAAGCGGCAAGAACCAATGCGCGTCGAAGCCTGGTTGCGAAACGTGAAATTAAAGCCGGTCAACAGATAAGCTTTGAGGATATTACCTGGAAGCGTCCGGGTACGGGTATCAGCCCCAAGGAGATTGAGAAAGTTCTAAAATATAAGGCCGCGAAGGATATTGCTCCAGACAGTATTTTTCAATGGAGCGATCTGGTTCAAGATTGATCCGAGGCCGGCAAAGTTCCCCTGGCAATAGGAAAGTTGAGGGATGTCCGTAAAAATAACATATATTTATTCTGCTTGTGTCCTTCTTGAGACTCAAGATGTGAAAATATTGTGTGACCCCTGGTTTTCAGATGGGGCGTACGATGGCAGTTGGTACCACTATCCTAGAATGGAAAACCCGGTTGAGACAATTGGCCGGGCAGACCTCATTTATATTTCACATATCCACCCAGACCATTATGATCCAAAATTTTTAAAACTCTATCTGAAGAAGTACCCGGAAACGAAAATTATAGTTGCCCCTTTTGAGAAAAATATGCTTGCCAAAAGAATGGGCATCGACCAAATCCCGCACGAGATCGTTTCAGAATCCTCTATTGGGGGAACTCGGCTTTCACTCATACCAAATGAACGGGCATGGTTTGATGTGGACAGCGCGTTGGTCCTCCAGCATAACGGACACTCGGTGGTGAACATGAATGACAACTTTTTCAATGAGAGCCAGATTAACCGAATCAATGAAATTGCCCCATCAATTCAAATAGCGCTTCTTCCTTATGCTGGGGCCGGCCCCTATCCACATACTTACTACGACATTGGTCCAACGCTGATAGAAAAAGCTTCGCTGAAAAGGCAACAATTCTTCGACAGGTACTTGCAACTTCGTGATGCGCTTGAGCCCGAAGCTACGATTCCGTTTGCTGGAAAATATTATCTTGGAGGCCACTTGCATAATCTCAACCCCTACCGGGGGGTCTCTGATGCTGTTGAAGTAAGCGGGTTCGACTCAACCGCCATGATTCTACAGGATGGAGGAAATGCCTGGGTCGATACCAAATCTCTTCAACCCAGTGCTGTGCGAAGTGATCCTTACGATGTTAAAGAATTAGAGGCCTTTACTTTGGGTTTAAGTGAAAAGCCAATGCATTATGAGGTCTTTTTTAACGATTTGGATGTTTTAAGTATTCCGTTTAGCGAGATGTTGTCCACGGCATATAAAAATGCGGTCAAAAAATTTACCTATCAGGAAGATTACTGGTTTTGTCTGAAGTTGCAGGAAGAATGGTTCGTGATGAATTGTAACGCAGAAAACCCTGCTTGCAGGATTGAAGAAAAATCTCCCCAGATGGCTCCCCGGTCTGAAATATATATCGACTTGAAATATCTCTATGGTCTCTTGACAGGCACCTATCACTGGAGCAATGCAGAAGTGGGTTCTCAATTCATGACAAGGCGCTACCCGGATGTATTTAATGAAGAAGTGCAGAATTACCTCAATTTCCTCCATTTATAGCCGTTAAAATCACAATACACGGTATAATTTGGAGGTATTAATGTGGGGGGTTTTGGTTAAGACCAACCCTGGTACTCTTGATATATTAGTGTCTGTCAGGGTTTGTAGTCAGGTATGATATAATCCTTAATCGTAAGCTTTTCTGGCTGATTTTCTCTGCCAAGCCTTATTTTTTAAGCTATGTTTGACCTATGAACATTTTTGAGTGGCTGAAAACTGTAAAAAAACATTTTATATTTGAACCCGGATACTTCAGGTTATCCGGAAATCCACTCGTCTATTTTTTGCGGCAGGGGAATATTGTTGCTCACTTTATCGACCGCGTAAAATTCAGAGTATTCCCTAAGTTTTGTATTACGCCTCGCTTTCCTACCCATATTGATATTGAATCCGCCAGCAATTGTCAGATGAAATGTCCCATGTGTTACACGACTTATCTGGAGCCTGGGAAGAAAGGGATCATGAAATTTGATCTTTATAAAAGAATTATTGATCAGGCCATCGAGGGGAAATCCTACTCAGTGAAAATTAGCTGGCGGGGGGAACCTCTGTTGAATAACCGGATTCTTGATATGGTCAAATATGCGAAAGAGTCTGGGGTCAAAGAGGTGGCAATGTTGTCAAATGGTGAATTGCTGACCTCAGAGCTGGCAGAGCAACTTGTGGATGCGGGTTTGGATTGGATCAGTTTTTCTGCAGATGGGCTAGGGGAGGTTTATGAAAAAATCCGGGCTCCGGCAAAATTTCATGAAACTGTAGATAAAGTTGCTCACATGAAAAATTATCGCGATAAAAGGGGTTTGAAAAAACCTTTGATACGAGTTCAATCCATTTTGTCTGCTATCAAAAATGATCCAGATGCCTTTTTAGAAGCGTGGGAGAATATCGCTGACCGCGTCAACTGTATTGCCGATGAAGCACGCGATTTGGAACTCATGGAAATGAATCATGACCC
>Ga0066610_10001149_pt1 | contig 16770 bp, 14 predicted proteins | sample SaaInlV_DNA_165m_FD_60375 | JGI IMG/M metagenome (GOLD analysis project Ga0066610, IMG submission 60375) | Marine microbial communities from expanding oxygen minimum zones in the Saanich Inlet - SI075_LV_DNA_165m | ecosystem: Environmental > Aquatic > Marine > Unclassified | place: British... | reverse complement strand
TTGAAGCAAATCTGAATTTTCAACCATTATTTTAGTGGTAAAAAATCCCTGTCCAGCATTCATTAAATTATTAAAGTTTGGGAAACCAATCTTCGTATTAAGATCATTATGAAAGTCTTCAATTCCACCATTTCCTTGAAACCAAATAAGACCGCCACCTGAGCTCAGGTGATTCTCTAAATCCTCCACCGCTTCTTCCGAAATACTGGATGGATTATGAATCATAACAACATCAATATCATCCAAGAATAATCGATTTAATTCCGGTTGAACTCGAGTTTCAATTGATAAAAATTGATTTTGGGGATCAATAGCACGAAGGACCATTTCAAGCATGCTTGTTTCTTCAGAATTTCCTCCAATAATTCCACAGCGAATTCGCTCCATAATTGGCATGGACACATACCAAATATTATCTAAACTATAATCATCATTTGGGAGCTTAACCTGCCCTTGAACGATTCCCATTTTCGAAGGATAAGCTTGGAAAAGAAATTCCTTCTCTTTTCCCGGTTCAAATTCTGAAACAACCTGGCCGACTCGGTGATCATTTAATAGTAGTTCTAAAGGAATATTTGGTTTTTGTAGCTGTCCAGAATTCTCGACTCTCACATTCAATTTAACCAATTGGCTCATGGTTTTAATTCGATTCAAAGAAGAAACAGATTGAATGGCTAAATTATCAAAAATGCGTTGGGGTTGAATAAAATAGAATTTCCAATCTTCAAATTGAGAAATTCCGGAAAGGAAAAGAGAATCCGGTCCTTTCATAAAATCGCTAAATACAACGCATTCTTTAATGGGTTCAACGATAGATTTACTTTTTAAAATCTCATTTAGGTTTTTCCAAATATTATCGTGAGATACCATGGATGAAATTCCCTGAATAGATTTTATTAAGGCTGGATTATTCGATTTTCCATCAAAAATTATTTTGGGAGGACACGTTTGTAGAATAGAGATTTGAGTCTCTTCTTTAAATAAAGGTAGAATTTGTAAAACTTCACGTTTCGATTGTTCCAAAAATGTGAGATTATCTTGGACAACAGACATGCTTGCAGAATTATCCATAACAATTACAAGACGTGCATCTTGTTCTGCAGCCAACCATCCTGGCAACATTCCTTGTGTTACAGGTTGTGCCATCATCATCACCAAAAATGCTATAGCTACCATTCGAAGTAATAATAAAATAATTTGTTGAATTTTCATTTTTCGAATAGAACTGGTTTCCAATTGTTTAATAAATCGAACCGTACTGAATTCTACTTTTTTGATTCTAAATCGACTTAATAAATGAATAATGACTGGAATACTTAACGCACCTAAAAACCAAAGAATTGAAGGAGTTAAAACAGTCATAAAATCATCATGCCATACGTCATCGCTAATCCACCGGATAAAGGAATTGTTACATTATCATTGATTAAATTGGGTGCCAATTCAACAACCATGGCAACGCCTGAACCTAGAAGAATTATTTCTGTGGGAACCAATTGGTTTACATACAATGCGGCGGCGGTTGATGTTATAAATCCTGCCATCGTTCCAGATAAAGTTTTTTGTTTTATTTTTCCAATGGGGAATGACTTTCCAACGAGTGCTGCAAATGTATCACCAATAGTTAAAAAGAGTAAAGCAGGAACTGCAATATATATGGGAAATAGAAATATCGTCAAGACGGATCCAAAAAGAAGCCAAGTTGCTCCCGTCATTCCACCATCAAATTCATTTTTTCTCAACATAATATTAAAAAATCTTTCAAAAATCGTTTCAATCCAATTCCATTTTCTTCTACCGACTTCCACAAAAATTGAGACTAGGCAAAGACAGTTTAAAATGATAAGCATAGTGTATTTATCTTGAATCACCCACAGATATCCTAATGGAATAATAGAAGCAGAAAGATGAATTATTTTTCTAAATATTTCGTTAGATGGTACGAGATTCACTTGTCGATCAATTGGTTAAATATATCATGCATATCTAAAACGCTCACCGTTAAATCTATGGGCTCGGGCTCTTCTAAAACTGTTTCTGCTGCTATAGATTGATCTAAAACAGTATAAGGTATCAAATCTTCATTTTGCCGATAAAATATTTTCCCAAGGGGAAACCCAGTCTTTTCTAAATGTTCAATCGCTTTCTTTTTACTTAATCCAAATAAATTGGGTACTTGATGGAAGTTGGGCGGAACCCCTAAACTTATGGTTATATGAAGACCCATTCCCTTATTGAGTAAATCTCCACCTTTCGGATATTGCCAAGTGACATTTCCCGCTGGAACATCTGAATTATATTCGCTATACACAGTATCAATCTCTAAACCTGTTTGATTCAACATCAATTCTGCACTTCTTAAAGATCTACCAATTAAGTCAGGAATCTGAACCATTTTTTCCGGTTGAGCAATTTTCAACCGAACGGTTCTCCCTTCTTTCACACGTGTATTTGGGGACGGATATTGATCAACAATGGTTCCTGCTTCGTAAGAGCTCGAAAATAAAGTGTCAGAAACCAAGCTTTTATATCCATCTGATTTAAGAATTTTTTTCGCATGCGGAAGAGATTTTCCCTTAACATTCACCATATAACGGCCTTCCGACATACGAACATATTTTGGCATAACAATCATATTAAAAAGCAGAATCATTAGAAGAGTTAAACCTGCAAAAATAAAAATATAACTACTGATTTTTTGTATCATTTTCTTGTGATTTTTACGGCGAACATTCCATCAACGCCATGGATATGTGGAAAGGTTTGGAGACACCCATTATCATTCATCCATTCATCTGGGAGTGAAGATGTTTCAATGACCAACTGAAATTCAGGCTTTAACTTAAGAAACTGTTCCATCACCATCCAATTCTCTTCCGGCTCTAATGAACACGTTCCATACACCAAAGTTCCTCCCGGATTTAAAAAATCAGACATATGATTTAATATATGAAATTGAAGTTTTGCCATTTCTAAAATATGTTCAGGTTTTCTTCGCCAACGGATGTCAGGTTTTCTACTCAAAACCCCAGTTCCTGTACAGGGCGCATCAATTAAAATTTTATCAGATAGTGGGAAATCATCTTTTGTAGCATCTTTCACCTCCCAATGAATATTTTTTTTCCCATGGCGTTCAAAATCTTTTTTTCCTCTTTCCACTCTTGATGGGATAAGGTCATAAGCTAAAACTTTTCCCGATTCGCCGACTTTTTCAGCCAAAAATAGGGATTTAGTTCCCGGCGCTGCACAAACATCAATTACAGTTTCACCCTGTTTTGGGTCCAGAAATTCAACGATAGCTCCCGCGGCTGGATCTTGTATCGAGATTTGTCCTGACCTAAATAATTCAGTAAATAATATTTTCCCAGCTCCCGAATTAATTTTTAAAAAAGGAGCTGAAATTGGCGTCGATTCAATATCTAATTTATTCAGTTTATGATTGATTTCATCAAGGCTATTTTGACTTAAATCAACACGAATAAATGTTTTGGGAGATTGGCTCATCCGTTTTGCTAATTTAATAAATCCATTTTCACCGAATTGTTTTTTCCAACGATTTTGGATCCATTTCGGTAAAGAATGCCATTTCAGTTTTTTTTGAAACGGGACAGACCAATCAGAACTTTTCTCTTTTGTACGAATCAGATTCCTGAGTACTGCATTGGTCAACCCTGAAGCTTTTCTATTTAATAAGGCTTTTGTAAGATTAACTGAAGAGTCTACAGCTGCATATTCTGGAATATTTTCATCATATAAAATTTCATAAAAACCAACTCTTAATATGGATTTCAGTGTTGGATTGAGTCTCTCCATTTTTCGACCCGAAATTTCTTCAATTAATAAATCCAATCGATCTTTAAGTCTAATAATTTCATTTGTAAGAACCATCGCTCGGGATCGAGAAAGTATTTCAGGTTTTGTTTGAGCAAAAACCAATTGCCGAACTTGACTTAATTGCTCATTCTTCTGTTCAAATCGGTTTAAAATTTTAACAGCCAAATAACGTGCATCTTGTTTCATGAGCCTAAATAATTCCCTTTTTGAACTTCAAACCCTCTTAAAAAATCAACTGTTTTCATTTTCTGCTTTCCAGGGGCTTGAATTTCTATTAGACTTAAAGCACCCTCACCTGTTGCAACAGTAATTGCATGATCAATTTTAATTATTTCTCCTGGAATACCCGTTGAACTTTCCATTACTTTGGTTTTATAAATACGGATATTTTCACCATTCAATTGAGTTGACATACCGGGACGTGGCGAAAGTCCACGAATCCAATTATGGATTTTTTTTGCGGACCAAGTCCAGTCAATGACTGTCATTTCTTTTGATATTTTAGGAGCAGATGTTGCAAATTCATTATTTTGTGGTCTAGCTGATATTGTTGAATTTTCTAATCCATTGAGCGCATCAACCACTAAATCTGCACCAGCATTACATAATCTCATTCCCAAAATTAACATAGTGTCATTTGGCTCAATTCCCATTTCCATTTGAAGTAAAATATCACCCCTATCCATTTTTGAAACAATTTGAAATACAGTAACACCTGTCTTTTCATCCCCATTCATTAAAGCCCATTGAATAGGACCAGCTCCCCGATATTTTGGCAATAAAGATGCGTGAAGATTTAGGGCGCCATATTTGGGAAGCTCAATTAAAGATTTTGGTAAAATTCGATAAGCAACGACAACAAATATATCTGGACGTAATTCAGTTAATTGATTAAAAAGCTTTTCTGATTTTAATGAATCAGCTTCAATCAGCAGTAAATTATTTTCTCTTGAAAACTGACCAACGGGTGAATGCTTTAACTGTCTTCCTCGTCCCATTGGTTTGGGTGTATTAGATACAACACCAACCAATTCATGATTAGATTTAATTAATGCTTTTAAAGTTGGAAGAGAAAATTCAGGATTTCCCATAAAAATAACGCGCATCAATTTTCTCCTGAACTATATTGGTATAAACGATTAAAGTACAAACCCCTTTTTACTCACTTTGGATTTTAGTCGCTTATTAGAATTTTCCGTAAGGTCTCGGAGCTCTTTTTTAAATTGAATTCGTTCAGCTTGACTCACACGGTCTACTATAAACTTCCCCTTTAAATGATCCATTTCATGTTGAATTGCACGAGATAATAATCCTGTAAATTCTTCTTCATGCCATATTTCGTCTAGAGATTGATATTTTAAGGTGACTCTTTCGGGTCTAAGTATATCGAGGGAAATTCCAGGTAAAGATAAACATCCTTCTTGGAAAAATTCTTCATCTCCATCTTTAGATAAAATTTCACCATTAATAAAAACATGAGACTCTTCTTCTTCGTCTGTGTGGGTTATATCAATAATAAACAAATTCAAATCCAATCCTACTTGATTGGCAGCTAAGCCAATACCATCTGCTTCATACATGGAATCAAACATATCATCTATTACATTTCCCAAATTCGAAAAATCAGATACTGAATCACATATTTTACGGAGGATCGGATCTCCATAATGAACGATATCCATTACAGCCATTAGGATTGTTCTAATTCCGTATCTTTTACTTGTTCAGCTAAACCAGTAATGGCAGTTTTATTAATTGTAATATTCGTATTGTTATCCACTTTTACTATGGCAATCCGACCTTTTTCTTTGAAACCTTGTATCGTTCCATAAATGCCGCCCATTGTGATGACTTTATCACTTTTTTTTAAGTCATCTCGCATGGTGTTTTTTTCTTTTTGGCGTTTGGTTTGGGGACGAATCATGAGAAAATAAATGATAAACATGATTAAGATGAAAGGCAAGAATGCGACGATTCCGCCTCCACCTTGGCCCGGTTGTGCTACTGCGTATAAAATATCCACTGTTTTTCCTTAATTAATTGGGACTGAAATTACCTTTTCTACCGGTAGAACCCAACGGGTTCAGTAATTTGATATTGTAAAATTTTCACCCCATATTTTAAAAGGAGTCATCCATGATAAAAAAGAATTATGTTCAATAATTTACTATTGTTTCTTTACTGTTCTGCCAAAACAGAGTTCTGGTTTTAGACGGTGATGGCGATTTCGTTCAAATAAACATTCCAGTGATTACCTTTCCAGATTTTACTGTTTAAGCTTGGGCCTATATGGATACATTGGTCAGAACGAAAATGAACAAAATGGTATTTATGATGAATATATAGACTGGATTGATATTGGAAGACATCGCTATCAAAATGATGATAAAGGTTTTTTTAATGGTAAAATCGATGAAGTACGGATTTGGAATTATCCAAAAAACCAAAATAAAATTGTAGATAATATGTTTACAATCCATTCTGGTGCTGAGACAGGACTCGTTGCTTTATGGAATTTTGATGAAGACAACTGAACTGATCTAAGCGGAAATGGATTTAATGGAATTTTTCAAGATGATGCATTTGCTGAAGTTGATAATTTATTAAAGTCGAATTTCAATAACCGTCCCATTTTCAGGAGATGATTCAATGACTTGGAGTTTTCCTGAATGTATCTCCTCGACGATGCGGCTTGACAGGGAGAGTCCTAATCCCCATCCTGTCTGTTTTGTGCTAAATCCGGGTCGAAATACATTCCGCCAATCTTTTTTGGGAATTCCTTTCCCATTGTCTTGGATTTGAATCTTTATTTCGTCTTTTTCTTTTCGAAGAGATACTGAAACCCACCCATCTTTTTTCTCAATAGCGTCAATACCATTTCGAATTATATTTTCAATAGACCATGCCAAAAGAGACCCATTTGCTTGAATTGAAATTCCGGGTTGAATATCATTGATAAGCTCAACTTTTTCCCCAAGGGTAGGCATCCGTTTCATGAGATAATTCACCACCCGTTCAACTCGTTCAGACAGGTCAAATTCTTCCATATTCGGTTTAGATCCCATTTTACTAAAACGACGTCCAATTTGTTCTAATCTCATTAGATCCGCTTCCATTTCAGGAATTATTTCTTTCGTCTTTTCTGGATGTTCCTTTAACCAATCTACCCATCCCATCAATGCAGAAACAGGTGTCCCCAATTGATGAGCAGTTTCACGAGCCATTCCAACCCAAATATGCCTTTTTTCATAATTACGAATAAAAGAAAATCCCGTAAATCCCAGAAATATAAATAATGTGATTGCAGCAATTTCGATATAAGTCCAATACTGCAATTTTTGAACAATAGACGAATCGCCATAATGCAAATACCCGAAAATTATTTCTCCCACAGAACTATCCCTATAAACCAAAGGAATGGATGGATTTAATTTATCCATTGCATTCATAAAGCCAATTCTGTCCGTTTTAGTATTAACAGATTCCGGCAAATTTTTCCACATTTGCGGGATATGATTTACATCTGTCTGTATGAGTGGGAATTTTACTTTCGTTATAATGTTTTCAAACACGAAATCCAAATTCGCATCATTATCATCGTGAACCACATTGGCAATTATTTCTGCATAAAGACGTACAATTTGGCGATTATCATTTCGCAAATCTGTTACAAGAGATTGAGTATAAGTCAGTAATGCAATAATGAGTGTTATTCCTAAAATGAATAACCCTGCTTTTATATTACCGGTATGACGATAAATTTTCATTCAATAATTGATTTATTTTTTGGATCTTTCCAGATGAGGAAGCCCAATCCAAACAAAATAATTAATAATGACGATCTAGACAAAATACGTGTTTTTTTCCAAGGCAAATCATCATATATAAATAAAATATCATTTTCACCTTTTGGAATTCGAATTGATCTTAAAATATGATTCGTTTGAAAAATAGAGGTCTCTTCACCATTAACAAATGCTTTCCATCCAGGTTTATAATACACTTCACTTAATACGAGTAGTCCACCTGTGACTGATGATGATGTTAATTCAATCTTATTTTCTACTCTTGATTTTACATGAACTGTTCCTGTTACTTTTATTGGAATTGACTCACCATCATAATCCACAACAATGGCAGAAATTGCTGGATCAAATCCAGTTAACAATGTATTCATTAAGGATTCTCGCTGAGTTTTTACAGAGTTCAAATTTCCAACAATCCAGGCTTTTGGTAAAACATTTTCATTACGGTACAATCCTAACTTTTGGTTAACAGGAACAAAATTAGGATTATTAATTTTTTTACGAGTTAATACATATTTCACATTTAGCATATTTAAAATATGAGGATGACTAAATCCTTTCGCATCCATGAGATCTTGATAATTCCTAAGTTTAATCGGTCGATATCCACCGATACTCTCCAAATTCCAATAACTGTATTTATTAGAATTCAATTCATCTGCAGGGAATATTCGAAAATGTGCCGTGTCTTGAAGTAAATAATCAACAGTGGACGATTTTTTAAATTTTAAATCCATATTTTTTGCAGGTTTTAAAATTAAAAACTCGTTACTCACAATCCAAATATCTAAAATAGCTACGCCAATTAGGAGTGTGAAAAACAGGTCTTTATTGATTTTTTTCTGAACAAAACCCCATATGAGCCCAACTGTACTGAGGCTAACTGCCAGGGCCAATAATAGTCCTTTTTGAAAAAGTTCTATCCTAACATTTTGAATTTGAGAAATAATGGTTGAATTATACCGAGTATCTTTTACAATGCTAAAATCGAAGAGTGACTCTCCAACAAATAAAAATAATATAGAAAATCCGGCAATTCCACCAGCTATATAAATTGATTTTTTAAAAGTGTCTTTTTCTTTACTTTTTTCCAAAAAAGAATCTAACCCTAACGCAGCCAAGGCTGGAATCGTCACCGCCAATAAAACGTAAATCATGGATGGAATTCTGAATTTGGAAAAGAATGGAAAAATGGAAAAGAACGGTTTATATAAAATAGGGAAAAATGATCCAAATCCTGTGATAAGAACTAAAAATGTTGTGCTCCATAAAAACCATTCTAATTTATTTGGTTTACGAAGAAGTGCGCCCAAAATTGCAAAAATAATAGCTACCAAACCAAGATAATGGGTTGATTGAGTGAAGGGCATAAATCCCCAATATGCGGCCGATTTTAAATCCCTAGTGGAAAAATTCTGCAATCCGTAATGGTACGGAAATATAAAAGAGATCGTTTCTTTAGGATGGAAAGACCATTGTGTTGCATAATTCCAATCTGTTCCGGATTCTGTTTGCCCTGTTTGATCAAGGATGGATTTTGCACCACGGTTTGAATGTTCCTGGAATTTATAAATATCGAGATAAGGATCCGATACCATCAAAAGAGCAAGAAATAATCCACCTAAAATACCGCTTAATTGTTTTCCGTGAAATTTAAGTGAAAATGCTTTATCTTTTAGAGAATACCCAATTTCCCAAACCCAATAAAATCCTATAACCATCCAAGTATAATAAACAATTTGTGGATGATTCGCCCATAAATGGAATGCTGATGCTATAGCAAGAAAAAGAATCGATTTTAGTGTTGGTTTCTTCATTAAATAAAATATTGCAGCAAGAACCCAAGGAATATAAGCCATGGCAAAAATTTTATTTAAGTGCCCAGCATTAATAAGACCAAAACTATAGGGTGTTAATCCGGAAATAAGGCTTCCAAATAGTGCTGAAAGATATTGAACACCAATCAATCTCAATAAAACAAACATCCCTATTACTGATAAAGAAAGATAGAACCAAACTTTCATTCCAGGGTTAAATAAAATCAAATTTCGAATGGTTTTGGTCGGATCTCCATTCATGAAAATATAACCACCATAAGAAGGCATTCCGGAAAATAAATTCGGATACCATTGTGACATATCATCATTATTTTCTGAATAATTGAGTTGCCATTGATTAATCGGGTGTCGCTCTAATTCATCATTTGTTGTAACGATTTCTCCAAAGAATATCATTTTATAAAGAAAAATAATTGGAATAATAGTCAGAATAAGGATAAAATATTTTTTCATAATTTGATCAATTTTTTATGTTATTTATGAGGAGTTTAACGCTGCTTAGTTCTCTTTTTCCAATGATGTTAAATACAATTAATAAAATGGGATAAATAGGAATCATCAGAATTAGAGCAAGCACTTTCAAATTTGGATAATGAATTGTTAATTGATTCAAGCTCAAAAATAAAAAGAGAATAACAAAAAGAAGTTTCCAAATCCTTTTCCATTTCCAATTGATAAAAACTTCTTTTTGTGAAAGAATATAAATTACAAGTGTTAAGTAGAAAAAGGAAATTACAGTCGCCCAAGCTGCACCATTTGTCCCATATTTTGAAATCAATATCCAGTTCAAAACCAGATTAACAGCAATCCCAGATAAAGAAATAAAACCCAATTTTTTATTTTGATCCTTCAATGCTGCACCTGAAAGGAAAAACACACGAAACCCATTTAAAAAATATGCAAATAAAATGAATGGGATAAACTTTGCACCAGCTAGATAAGCATCAGTTGATGCAATTCCTAAAATGAATTCACCCATCTGAGAAATACCTAAAAATACAAAACCGCCTAAAATGCAAAAATAAAATAATGAGTCTCTTATAATATCTCTATTCTCCGATTTTTCAATATCCATTTTATACATCATGGGAAGCCAACTTCTTTGAACGGGAACAACCAAAGCCATTTGTAAAATCATCCCAATACGATAGGCTACACTATAAATTCCTATTTCTTCAGACGAGACGAATGAATTAAGAAAAAATCGGTCTGCTAAATTTAGAATTGGAAATACCAAAATGAGTGGAATAAGTGGAACTCCATATTTTGCCATTTGCAAATAATGGGGCACTGTGGGCCAAACGGCTGTTTCACGAATTAATGAAAATAACACGAAAATAAATAATAAACCCAAGGTGATTGTTTTAGCCATGATTAAACCATCAAGCCCTCGATTATCAATAACAACAAACCAAATTGTGAGGCCACATATACCTATCAATTGGAAAAGTGCAACTGAAATATATTTAATTGATTTCCGTTTAAATTGGAGGTAATACAGGAAATACCGGAATCCAAAGCTGAAAATTATATTTAGAAATACCAATTTGATTAAATATTCTTGTGAAATGTCTAATCCTATCACATCTGCAATCTCACCACTAAAGAGTGACATTATAATTAACAAAATACAGCTTAAAACAAGGGTGCCAAAAAACCCCGAAATAATGTATTTTTTTAAATCAGCTTGGGCAGATTTGGGTAAAAACCGCCAAAGTGAATATTGCATCCCAGAGCTTATTAAGGAGACTGTTAATAATTCCAATGTTTCAAGAAGCGCATAATACCCAACAGCCGAAATGGCTAAATGCCGAGTATAAATTGGAATTAAGAGAAAGGCGATGACCTTGGTGAGGAGATGACCGATACCGTAAACCAATGTATCGGACCCAAGTGATTTTATTTGTGATCGAATTGCCATTACCTTTTAAACCTTCAAATGACATCGAATGAGGGCAATCATATCAAAAATTACACTGTGATTTCATTCATAAACATTTTGCATAAATCTAAAATCTTTAATTTTGATATTCAAAATCCACTAAGGTTGAAATAAGGTTTGCGGATCATTAGTTTTCCAGTCTTTTAATATTTTCACAATGGAAGGCCTCATTAAATAATCGGGTATTTCCCCGTCACTCATTATTTTATCTCTAATAATGCTTCCACTAATTTTTTCAATTTTTTGATCAGCCGAATCTTGAGATGATACATTGATCATTCCCTTCTCTTTATTATATGAGACTGAATTAAAACTCAGGATTTTAATATCTAAATTTAACTGATCAAAAAATTTCAGGGCAGCGTCCGGTTCATAATAATTCCCAACCCCAGTATGATCGCGACCCACAATAAAATAATTACACCCGTAATTTTGTCGACATAAAGCTGTAAATACCGCCTCTCGGGGTCCGGAATATCTGGAATGCGTATTAAAGGATCCTATCAATGCCCCAAATGGTTTAAACACACCTTCCTTAATTAGTGAATTGTAACAATCAATTATTGGATTCGCTAAAAAGTCTCCGGATTTTTTTAGCCCTGTTACCGGTGAAATAAATAGAGCATCAGCATTGGTACCCATCAATGCTTTCATCTGAATAAACTCGTGGCCAATATGGGGCACATTTCTTGTGTGGAATCCAACAATATTATGCCATCCATTATGGTCAAAAATATAGCGACTTTGAGGCGGCGTTAACTCATATTTATTTTTACCATCATGGTCGTAGTCTCTCAATAAATAGGGACGACCCGAAATAAGATAATCCCCAGATGCTAAAAACTTTGCCACACCAGGATGATCTAAATTTTGTGTCCCAAACCACACATCTGATAGGGATTCTTTATTTTTAAATTTCTCCACTGCTTGAATGTCTAATACTGCAAAAGGTTGTTGGTCACCCTCTTTCTGTAAATAAACTTTTCCTTTTGCTGGAATTGATTGAACAAGAGTTTCATCTGCTTGAAATAATATCGGTAAAGTCCACGTTATATCATTCCCGATTATATTTTCATTTAAAACTGAATGAATTTCTTCAAGATTCATGAAACCATTTATGGGTGAAAATGTACCGTTCGCTATTTGATAAGCATCCATAAAAATCTGCTCATGAACCACGATGGATTGAATTGCGTCATCAATAGGATCATTGGAAAATTGTTGTATGAGTTCTCCCCCATGAGGGTCAATTATTCGTCCGGAAGTCAACGAAAACAATTTCTCTATATTATTATCATCTTTATAATTTTGAGTTTCCTCAATAATTTTAGATAAAATACGAACACATTCCACCGGATATTTTCCAATGGCTGTCTCAGCAGCCAACACCAATCCGCTTGCACCACCATTTAAGGTTGATCTTATATCATTAACTTCTGCCCGTGTTGGTTTTGAATTCAAGATCATATTTTCCATTAGATTTGTAGCAACATAGACTGGCGTGTTAAATGATTTCCCTTTTTCTAAAATATGTTGCTGGGCAAATGGGATTTTTTCCAAAGGAACGTCTCGTGAAAGATCTCCTCTATCAATTAAGATTACATCACTATATTCACAAATCCCGTCCAAATTAATTAACCCCTTTTTACTCTCAACTTTACTAATGATTTGGATGGGGTAATCGAATTTATCACGCAAGGAAATCACATCATCGGAATGTGAACAAAATGAAAGAAAAAAATGTTTCATATTCAGGGATTTTGCGATTTCCAGGATTTTATCATCTTTGGGTGTGAAACTCTCCAATTCGACGGCCCTGTCAACACTAATCCCTTTATTATTTCCGATTTTGCCACCATGAAGTACCCTGGCTTTAACATGTGTCGATAAATTTTCAATAATCTGAACAACAGCACCATCAAAATCGATCGTAACCAAATCACCTTTTTTAAATAGGGATTGGATATCGCCGCCAATGATTCCTATTTGTGATTCATCCAGAAGTTTTGATTTATTTACAAACTCAATAATGTCATGTTCATCAACGCGTTTGTTTTGACACATTAAGGATGTTCGCAATTGAGCACCTTCCGTATCTGGGCAAATCGGTTTATCTGTCCATTGTCTTAACGTTTCGACCAATGGAAGAAAATCTTCGACTGCAGTGTGGGATAAGTTTATTCGAAACAAATCAACACCTGATTCATCCATTTTCTTAATAACACTTTCTTCTACAGAAGCAGGCCCAATTGTGCAAATAATTTTTATTTGGTTCATCAGTTTAATCTTAAAATAGTGTTATAAAGAGATACATTTTGAAGATAATTGAATTATAATTATCAACGAAAAATCATAAAATATGAGCGGGGTCTGACATGACAACTTTTATTTTATCATACTCATGTTTACAATCTTTCCAAAATTTATTATATAAACTAGTCGATGGAATTACTTTGTAATACACAGTTTCTAGATAATAATTATACATAATTTGGAAATTCGATTCAAATCTTGGTACTACTGTACGATAAATAAATTGTATCATTTTGTCCATTTCCGCCTGAGAGAAGTTACTTAAATCATCCACATGTACCCCCATAGCAATTTCAGATCCAATTATTTTTTTTACAGTATTAAAAAGCGGTTTAGGTATGATGGATACCTGTTGAAATTTGCCCCAATCTTCGCAAACAGGAATCACATCCGGAATTTCAAATTTAAACCGGCATGATCTATTCAAAGGATTTTGTTTTTCAATAATGGCGCGCTGTACAAATCCCATTTTAAGTTTAAATTTGCCTCCGTTACCAAGACCAATTCCAGATTTATTCCACCCCTTTTGGGTATGTTTGTCCACGAAAAGAGAAAATGAGTTATACAACATGAAACGGTTCGCGAGACCATTTAATCTAGTTTTTAATAAAGAGCTGTTTGATAATTGGAATCCTGCATGTTTTCCCATTTTTTCAAATACAGACTCTGGATTTGTAATTAAATCTTTATAATCAAATATTTTCACCCTATCGAACACGGATACGAATAAATCAAATAGTGAAAATATTTTTCCAGTCTGAATGATGAAATCTTTGGATACATTTTTCAAATTTGTTTCATCAATGGTCGTAGGAAGAAACGATGAAAGAGCATGATTGATTAATTCTTGATCTTCCGACGAATTCCAATCGCTCATTGTCCAATTTTTCCGCCAATCGTTTAAACCATTTGGGAAAACCCAATCTCCCACACCTCTCGCTAATTGTCTATTCAACTCCGAAAGAAAAACTGCTTTTGGATCACGCAAAGGGAAAAATATAGTATCTATTTCTAACTTATCGCGTAATTCTTCTAAAAAAGATTTATTTCTGGAAGAGTTTATTGGGTATAACAGATTTCTTCGAACTGAATGGAAAACGATACCTGTATTTTTATTCGAATCTCCCATGAGATTTTCTTTTTGCCATTTTACTAAATTATTCAAAGGTCTCTTATATCGTCGTTTAATGTGTGATTTAACCACATGGTCAAATTCATATCGAGACGGAATTATTATATTCGGTTGTAACTTTAAGTTTAAATAAAAATATTGGCTTGCAACCCTCCCAGTATTTAGAACCATAAAAGACATTATTTTTCTTTCCTTAACCCATTTTCTATATGGGTTATTAAGGTTTGCCAATAGGCTTTATCAGATCCCTTTTCAGTTCGCCAATGATAAACTCCTGATGAATACATATGGGTTAAAAATGGGTCATCAATTTGAAAATAAATCTCAAAGTCACGAGCTATGTCGAAAAATGGTTTTTCTTCTTTTTCATCAAAGTTATAAGGATAAGGTGTTTTAAATGTAATAGTTTGAAATTGATTTTGGCGGAAAGTTTCAATGATTTCTTTTCCCGTATCTGGTGCGGTAATTCCAGTAATATTTTCTAAAAAACCACAAAAGTACCGAAGTATTTGAAATTGATTAAGTCGATATTTATTTCCGATACCACCTAATCGAACTATTTTTCGAATGATACTATTCCAAATCCGTTTAAGATTTCCTGGAAATGGGTAAAAAGATTTTTTAAATGATTGGACAAGTTCAGTTTTGAAAAACATAAATACAACACTGGGATAATCATGAACTTTACCCAATTTCCAGATTGGATAAGGAGCACCAATGACCATTTTATCATTCGTATGAAATTGTTTAAGACAAAATGTATCCCATCCTTTTTTAAAAACATGAATATCTGGATCAACCAATAATGTGAATTCAGTCTCTGAGTTTTTCAATCCTTTATCTAATGCGGAACTATGAGAGATAGAACGTTGTAGCCCCTCTCCTTCATTTGGAATTATAGAATAATTTAGATTGTCTGGGATTGATGTTGGTAAATTTTCATCTTCCCCATTTGTATTATCCACAATTAGAAATTTAATAATCTCAGGAGAATCTGCTTTTTCAATTAGGTTCGAAAATAATCTATTCAAATGGTCTGATGATCTAAAGCTCACAAAAACAACTGTGATTTTTTCAAGATTTAAATTAGACATTATTGCAAGATTAAATTTCGAATTTTAGATTCAATTTGAATAATATCTTCAGGAACTTCTGATGCTTCACCAGAACCACTTTTACTTATATTTTTATCGATGAATTTGCTAACGACTGATGGTTCAAAATTAGTTCCTAAAAAATCAAATAATTTTTCACATTCTACATCTGGAGATTTGAGTAGGTCTTCAAATGACATATAAAATGTGGGAAAATCATTGTGTTCACAAAAGTCCAACACTCGTTCTGTATAAGATTTCCATAAAGCCATCCCCTTTTCAAGAGGAAGATCATTTCTAGTTTTTAAAGATCTTGCAACGGCAATTGCACGCCGAGTCACAAAAATAATTTTGAGTTTATGAATCAAATTCAATTCAGTAAAAATGGTTACCCATTGAGAAATAGTTAAACAAGTTCGTGGGTCTTTCCATCCCCAATGTTCATATTTTGTATCATATTTTTGAACAATTTTCACCATGGCATTTTTGATTCTATCCGAGACTAACGGCTCTGGGATTTCTGATTCATAAGATTTAGCATCATATCCAACTTTGTTAAGAAGTCTATCATTAATAATACGAAAATCATAATTTTCATAAAACCCTTTTGGATTTTGGGGTAATGGTCGAGGCCAAAAACTTTGATAAGTCCCCATTATAACTTTATTTAAATGTAATATTCCTGCTACGGTCGATGTCCCACTTCTATGCATTCCTAAAACAATTGAAATCATTTATAGTAATTCCTTTTAAAACCAACCATTTCATCTTGTAAGAAAATGAATCGTCTGATAAAGGCCTGTATAAACCC
>Ga0066610_10001129_pt1 | contig 16914 bp, 22 predicted proteins | sample SaaInlV_DNA_165m_FD_60375 | JGI IMG/M metagenome (GOLD analysis project Ga0066610, IMG submission 60375) | Marine microbial communities from expanding oxygen minimum zones in the Saanich Inlet - SI075_LV_DNA_165m | ecosystem: Environmental > Aquatic > Marine > Unclassified | place: British... | reverse complement strand
AGAAAGGCCGTAACAGGGGTATGGCTAAAAATCCTACTGTTTGTTTTGGTGAATATGGTCTAAAAGCACATGGGCATTGTCGCTTAACTGCAAGACAAATAGAAGCTGCACGTCGAGCAATTGCCCGTTGTGTAAAAAGAGGAGGTAAGGTTTGGATAAGAGTATTTCCAGACAAACCAATAACTAAAAAGCCATTAGAAGTTAGGCAAGGTAAAGGTAAGGGTAATGTAGAGTACTATGTATTTCTTGTAAAACCAGGTACCGTATTATTTGAAATAGCTGGGGTAGAGCTAGAGTTGGTAGAGAAAGCTTTTAAATTAGCTGGAGCTAAATTACCGGTAAAAGTTTCACGAATAAGCAGAGTTATAGGAGAGGTAGACGGTCATGCATAATACTGTAGATTTAAGAAAGAAATCAAAAGCAGATTTAATTAAAGATTTGCTCGATTTAAGAAAAGAGCATTTTAATTTGCGTATGCAAAAAGGTTCTGGCGCAGCTGTTAAAACTCATAGATTTAAACAGTTAAAAAGAACTATAGCAAGGCTAAAAACTATAATAGCTGAAGCTTAATGACACCGGGGAAAAGTATGACAACGTTAAGACGTGAACAAACAGGTAAAGTAGTATCTGCGAAAAATAAAAACACAATAGTAGTTTTGATTGATAGAAAAGAAAAGCACCCGCTTTTAGGAAAGTATATTACTAAGTCAACAAAAATTCATGCACATGACGCAGGTGATGTATGTGCAGTTGGTGATATAGTTACTATTCGAGAAAGTAGACCGCATTCAAAAATGAAAAGCTGGGAATTTGCGAAGATAGTTGAGAAAGTGAGAGCACAATAAGTTTAAACCTTAGTGGGGATTGATAAATGATACAGATGCAGACAAGATTGAATGTTGCTGATAACAGTGGTGGACGTAAAGCTACTTGTATAAAAGTACTGGGTGGTTCAAAGAGACGTTATGCTAACATTGGTGATGTAATTAAAGTTAGTGTAACTGATGTTCAGCCTGGATCAAAAGTAACTAAGGGTACAGTTTATTTTGCTGTGGTTGTAAGAACTGTTTCTGGTGTAAGAAGGCCAGACGGATCTACTATTAAATTTGATAACAATGCTCTTGTATTGTTAAACGCGCAAAAACAGCCAATTGGCACTAGGATATTTGGTCCTGTCACAAGAGAGTTACGAACATTATTCATGCGAATAGTGTCGCTTGCTCCAGAGGTTTTATAGGTAGAGGTGAATTTATGGCATTAGCAAAAATAAAAAAAGATGATCAAGTAATTGTTCTTTCTGGTAAGTATAAAGGTAAAACTGGAGTTGTTCTTAAAGTTATATCTGAGAAAAATAAGGTTTTAGTTCAAGGTATAAACATGGCAACCTTTCATCAGAAGCCGAATCCTAACGCTCAAATTGAAGGTGGTATAAAGAAAAAAGAACTTCCGATTGATATTTCTAACATTGCGCGCTATGATACTGCATCAGGAAAGGCTATGAAGCTTGGAGTGAAATTGTTAAAAGATTCAAAAAGGGTTCTTTTTGATAAGAAAACAGATAAAGTTTTAGAAAACTAATTTAGGGTATATTAATATGGCAAATTTGGACTTTAAAAATTACTATAGCAAGACTGTAGTCCCATCTTTAATGAAGGAATTTGGTTATTCCAGCATAATGCAGGTAGGTCGTCTAGAGAAAATTGTACTTAATATTGGTTTAGGTAGCAAGGCAGTTGCAGATAAAAAACTAGTTGATAAAGCGCTAGAAGATATGACAGCTATTGCTGGCCAAAAAGCAATGGTAACAAAAACAAGAAAGTCAATCGCTGGTTTTAAAATCAGAGATGGCTGGCCAATTGGTGTTAAGGTTACATTGCGTGGTGAAAACATGTATAATTTCCTTGAAAGGTTGATTACAGTGTCACTTCCAAGGGTTAGAGATTTTAGAGGTTATAGCGCTAAGTCGTTTGATGGTAGAGGGAATTTGTCAATAGGCATACCTGAGTATATTGCTTTTCCTGAAATAGACTATGAAAATGTAAGCCAGATGCTAGGTATGGATATAGTAATCGTAACTTCTTCGGGTACTGATAAGGAAGCACATAAGCTGCTTAAATTATTGCATTTTCCATTTATTGATTAACAAGAGAGAGTATTATGGCAGCAAAACGCATGATAGCAAGAGAAAATCGTAGGATTTCCTATGGCGCACGTATTAAAAATAGAGAGGCTCTTAAAGCAATCATAAGCAGCCCTGAGTCATCACCAGAAGAGGTTATGGCCGCTGTAGTAAAATTACAAAAGCGCAAGCTGGATGAATCACCAGTACGCAGAACCAACAGATGTCTTACGTGTGGTAGACCTCGTGGGGTTTTCAAAAAGTTTGGACTATGTCGTTGTTGCTTACGCAAAAACGCATTGTTTGGTTTCGTTCCTGGACTAATGAAGTCTAGTTGGTAGAGTCGGAGAATTAAAAAAATGAGTATGCAAGATCCAATAGCTGATATGTTAACAAGAATTAGGAATGCAAATATGCGTAAGCACCCTGTAGTGGGAGTTCCTTATTCAGTTCATAAAGAAGAAATTGTAAAGGTGTTAAAAGAAACAGGTTATGTAACTAATTACAGTATTATGGGTGATGAAAAGAAACAGCTTAATATTGTGTTAAAATATCATGAATCTAAGCCTGTTATAAATGTAATAACAAGAGTTAGTAAAGCTTCGCGTAGGATCTACAGAAGTGTACTTGAGCTAAAACAATCACGATACAAGAGTGGCTTGGGCACAACTATTGTTTCAACATCAAAAGGTATTATGACTGATAAAGAAGCAATAGCTGGCAATATTGGTGGTGAAGTTTTATTCTACGTTTCTGTATAAGAGGAAATTATTATGGCACTTGATGCAAAAAATATTGAAGAAAAAATATTAATGCGGGCTGAGCGTAATCCGGTAGAGATACCTGAAGCTATTACTGTTGTAAATGAAGGTAGCAAGTATACTTTTAGTTCTGTAAAGGGATCATTAACATATGATGTGCATTCAGATGTTTTATGCGAGTTTAAAGATAAGGTTATGACATTTAGTTTATTAAATCCTAAATCTAGATCACAAGTAGGCACAGCCAAGGCTCGTATTATTAATATTTTAGAAGGTATAACTAAAGGTTATGAAAAAAAATTGCTTTTGGTTGGTGTTGGTTATAAAGCAAAACTAGAAGGCAGCAATAAATTGATGCTAAGTTTAGGAAAGTCTCATCCTGATATTTATAACATCCCCGAAGATGTTAAAATTTCATTGCCAAATCAAACTGAAATAATTTTAACTAGTATTGACAAGGTAAAGCTAGGTCAAGTTGCTGCTGATATTAGGTCTCTAAGATCACCAGAACCATATAAAGGTAAAGGCATAAGGTATGCCGATGAAGTAATATCATTGAAAGAGGTGAAAAAACAATGAGTCAACGAGCACGAGTTAAAAAAAGAGAAACTATTAAAAGATTGGGAGCTTATAGAATCTTGGTGCGTAAAAGTAGCCAGCACATATACGGTTCTCTTATTAATCCAGCAGGTAAAATGGTTGTTACTGTATCAAGCCTTACGCCTGAGCTAAGGAAGAAATTAAAATATGGCGGTAATATTGAAGCTGCTAAAGAGGTAGGAATACACTTAGCAAAATCTGTATTAAAGACAGGTGTTAAAAAGATAGCTTTCGATTGTGGTGGTTCTAGGTACCATGGCAGGGTTGAAGCGCTAGCTAATGGTGCTCGTGAAGGCGGATTAGAATTTTAATTAGGGGCAATTTATGAGAAATAGCAATGTTCAAGATACAAACTCAGGTGGCTCATTTGAGCTAACAGATAAATTAGTTTGTGTAAGAAGAACCTCAAAAGCAAGACGTGGTGGTAGAGATTTTAGTTTTTCTGCAACTGTTGTAGTTGGTGATGGAAACGGCAAAATTGGTTGTGGTAGTGGTACTGCAAAAGATGTTCCTGTTGCAATAAAAAAAGCCAATGAAGCTGCTAAATGTAATATGGTAGATGTAAAACTTTGTAATCGTACATTGCAGCACGCAGTTGAGGGTAAGTATGGCGCCACTAAGGTTTTTATGCGTCCAGCTGCTGAAGGTACTGGAATTATTGCAGGTGGTGCAATGCGAGCTGTTTTTGAAGTATTAGGTGTTGAAAACGTTCTTGCTAAATGTGTTAAATCTTCAAATCCATTTAACGTAGTCAAAGCTACTATAAAAGGATTACAAGATATGATTGATCCTCTAGAGGTAGCTCGTAAGAGAGGCGTTTCAGTTGCTGATGTGTTTATTGCTCGCGGCTCTAAACAAACAAATGGGGAATAGATATGTCGAAGTTATTACCAAGTGAAACTGTTAAAAGCCTAAAAATAAAGCTAGTTAAAAGCACTATAGGCTCAACAAAAAAACAACAAGCTTCTGCTATAGGTTTAGGCTTAAGAAAGCTAGGTAGTGAAGTGACAGTTGCAAATACTCAAGAGAACCGTGGCATGGCAAATGCAATTAGGTTTTTATTACGTGTGGAGGAAGCATAATAATGGAAATGAATGATTTGAAACCTGCAGAAGGTGCAATAAAGTCAAGAACAAGAGTAGGTCGTGGTATCGGATCTAAGGGTAAAACTTGTGGGCGTGGTCATAAAGGTCAAAAGTCTCGAGGCTGCCTGGGTATGGTAGGTTTTGAAGGTGGTCAAATGCCTTTACAAAGACGTCTGCCTAAATTTGGTTTTACATCAGTTGTAAGTAAGTTCAAGCAAAGTATCCCAACCTTAATGCTAAATAAAATTGGCAAAGATGACCATGGTTGTGTTGATATTGCTGCTCTTAAAAAATATGGCCTAATCAGACAATCTACTAAATATGTTAAAGTGTTTCTACAGGGCGAAGTTAAATCAAAATTGAAATTAGCTGGAATACCTGTTTCTAAAGGTGCAAAAGAGTTGATTGAAAAAGCTGGTGGAGAGGTTGCCTAATATGAAATCTGGTGCTGGCTCAACGCAAAAAATGCCTAGTTTTTCACAGGCAGGTTTTTTAGAGTTGAAAAAACGTTTATTATTTGTAGTGTTTGGCTTAGTAATATTTCGTTTAGGGGCTCACATTCCTATTCCTGGCGTAGATATAATTAAATTAACTGCCTTGTTTGGAAAGCACAAAGGTGGCATGTTAGATATGTTTAATATGTTCTCTGGTGGCGCTCTATCTAGAATGAGCCTTTTTGCTTTAGGAGTTTTTCCATATATTACAGCATCTATTATTATGCAGCTTTTATCAGTTTCATTGCCTAGTCTAGAGCAGCTTAAAAAGGAAGGTGAAGCAGGCCGCAGGAAAATTACACAATATACTCGCTATGCCACTTTATGTTTTGCTCTTTTTCAGTCGATAGGTATTGCAAAAATGCTGTTATCTCAAGGGGCTGTTAATTATGTAGGCATGCCATTTTACATAACTACCGCATTAACCTTAACAACAGGCGTGCTTTTTTTAATGTGGTTAGGCGAGCAGATGACAGAAAAAGGCATTGGTAATGGAATATCGTTGATAATATTCTCTGGAATAGTCTCCAGGTTGCCAGCAGGAGTTGGTCAGATATTGACCCAGGTTAAGCAAGGTCAGCTACAGCCGTTATCATTCATGTTTTTAGTGGCAGTAGTTTTTTCTATATTAGCCTTTATAGTTTTTATTGAAAGAGGTCAGCGACAGATAGCAATTAACTATGCAAAAAGGCAGCAAGGTAATCAGTTATATGCAGCTAAAGTATCGCATCTGCCGCTTAAAATAAATTTGACTGGAGTTATACCTCCTATATTTGCATTTTCCTTATTAGCATTCCCATCAACTATTGCTAATTTTTATAGTTCAACATCTCAATATGAAATATTTAATCAGGTTATGTTTTGGTTAAGTCCAGGTCAGCCTTTATATTTTATGTTTTTGATAGGAGCTATATTTTTCTTTGCATTCTTTTATGCGGCCATGGTTTTTAACCCAAATGAGACAGCTGATAATCTAAAACGTTCTGGAGCTATGGTGCCTGGCTTGCGCCCTGGTAAAAACACTGCAGATTACATCGATAAAGTTATGGGCCGCCTTACTTTAATTGGTGCTGCCTACTTAGCATTAGTTGCATTATTACCAGACCTTTTAAGAAGCATGTTGAATGTATCATTCTTTTTTGGTGGAACATCTATACTGATTGTTGTAGTCGTTATTATGGACTTTATTACGCAAGTACAGTCCCATTTAATGTCGCAAAAATATGAGTCTATACTCAAGAAAAGTAAGGATAAATCTGGGCAATTAGGCCTACTTAGATAGTAATTGGAGAGCACGATGAAAGTAAGAGCATCAGTCAAAAAGATATGTCGAGATTGTAAAATGATAAAAAGACATGGTAGATTACAAGTTATTTGTAAAATTGGTAGACACAAACAGCGTCAAGGGTAAATTAGTGATTGATTTTTATAAGTTAAGCATGTATTATTATGCTTTTCTTATGCATAAACGTAACTGGAGATAGACATGGCCTTAATAGCAGGTCGCACTTTAGATAATAAAAAACACATCTGGTGTGCATTAACATATATTTATGGAGTAGGTAAAACTAGTGCTTACAAAATTTGTGAAGAAGCAAAGATAGATCCAACAACAAAAGTTGCTAGCTTAACTGAGACACAGATAGATATTCTGCGTGGTATTATTACTAAGTACACTGTAGAGGGTGACTTGCGCCGTGAAGTTGGCATGAACATAAAGCGTCTTATGGACTTAGGTTGTAATAGGGGTATAAGACATAGAAGAGGTCTTCCTGTTCGTGGTCAGAGAACTAAAACTAATGCTAAGACTCGTAAAAAGCGTAAGCGTAAAGTTTAATAAACCAGAAGGATAATTATGAATCAAGCAGTTAAAAAGAAAAAAAGCTCAAAAAAAGCGCCATCATTAGGTAACGCATATGTAAGTGCTACCTACAATAATACTATTGTAACAATTACAACTCCTAGCGGCGACGTAGTTTGTGCAAGTAGTGGCGGTAAGACCCAAAGAAATGCACGTAAATCTACAGCACACGCTGCTGAAGAAGCAGCAAAGTATGCTGGTGCACGCGCTGTGGATATGGGGATGAGTCAGGTTTGTGTAATGATAAAAGGCCCTGGTAGCGGTAGAGAAAGCGCTGTTAGAGGACTGCACACTGCAGGTTTAAAAGTACTACGAATTGTTGAGTGTACACCGGTACCACACAATGGATGTCGTAGAAGAAAGAAAAAGAGAGTTTAAACGAGGTTTATTATGGCAAGATATATTGGCCCAAAATGTAAAAGATCAAGAAGTGTTAACTTCAACTTAGAAAACAAAAGTGGTGGCGTCGCTATTGAAAAGAAGTGTAAGTTTGGTGTCGCACCTGGTAGTAAAGGTCAGCGTCGTCCACGTACTTCAGATTATGGTACGCAGTTAAAAATGAAGCAGAGCATAAGAAATTATTACGAAATGCTAGAGAAACAGTTCAAACGTTATTATACAATGGCTTCAAGCATGCAAGGCTCTACTGGGCAAAATCTACTATGTTTACTAGAAAGACGTTTAGACAATACTGTGTATAGGTCAGGTTTTGCATCGACTAGGTCTGATGCAAGGCAACTAGTATCTCATGGACATATTCTTGTAAATGGGCAGCGTGTAAATGTTCCATCCTACTTTATAAAAGAAGGTGACGTTATAAGCATTAAGGAAGCATCGCGTGGTTTAGATCGTGTGGCTTTCGGTATTAAAATGGCTGAATTAAGAGAACCAGTCGAGTGGTTGGATGTTGATTATAAGAATCTGTCAGGTATAGTTAAAAACTTTCCTACAGTTGATGATTTCCCATCATTCTTTAAGGTTAATTTGGTAGTTGAGTTTTATTCTAAGTAGGTTGGTGAGATTTTATGAGCGTAAATTTATCATATTTAATTCCTAAGTCTAAAGATTTATCGATAGAAGACTGTGGAAACAATAATATTAAAATAACTATAGAGCCTTTTGAGCGCGGATTTGGTCACACAATTGGTAATGCACTACGTAGAATTTTATTATCTTCTATTCCTGGAGCTGCAATAACTGAAGCCCAAATAGAGGGTGTCATGCATGAATACTCAGCCTTAGAAGGTGTTGAGGAAGATGTTGTAGAGATTCTATTAAATTTAAAAATGCTAGCAATTAAACTGCATGATGTTGAAGAGTCAACTTTAACCATTAGAGCTAAAGGCCCAATGACATTAACCGCAGGTGATATTGAGACTGATGGGCATGTTGAAATTATAAATCCTGATCAAGTTATTGCGAACATAGTATCTGACCGTGAGTTAAATATAACTTTAAAAGTTCAAACAGGCGTAGGCTATGAAACAGTTACTATGCGCCGTGAGAAAAGTCAGGAAGAGTCAGAAGAAATTGGTGTTTTGCACATAGATGCAACTTATACACCTGTAATGAAAGTTATGTATCAAGTTGAAAATGCTAGGGTTGAAAATAGAACTGACCTTGATAAGCTTATTTTACATCTAGATACTAACGGCACATTAGATCCATATGAGTCTATACGTACGGCCGCATCAATTCTGCAATATCAACTATCTGCTTTTGCTGAAGTTTGCGAAGACTTTGGTAAAGAAAAAGAAGAATCTAAGGGTAATGAATTAAGCCCACTACTATCAAAATTAGTAGATGATTTAGAGTTAACAGTAAGAGCTGCAAATTGCTTAAAGGCTGAGAACATTCATTATATTGGTGATTTGGTACAGCGTTCAGAGAGTGATTTATTAAAAACTCCAAACTTGGGTCGTAAGTCTTTAAATGAAATTAAAAATGTTCTTATAGCACATGGTTTAACATTAGGTATGCGCATTGAGAATTGGACTGCACCTTTATCAGATATGTAACTTGAGGATACGAAAATGAGACATAAAAAACAAGGTAGAAGACTAAATAGAAACGCATCTCATCGTAAGGCAATGTTTGCTAATATGGCAGTGTCACTTATTGAGCATGGTTCAATTAAGACAACTATCCAAAAAGCTAAAGAGTTACGTATGTTTATTGAACCATTAGTAACGAAAGCAGGTAAGGGTAATCCTGATCCTACAGCTAGACTTTTATTTTCTAAGCTACGCGATAAGCAAGCTGTTACTAAACTTATGACAGTTTTAGGGCCAAAGTATAAGGAGCGCCCTGGTGGTTATTTAAGCATTCTGAAATGTGGCTATAGAGCGGGTGATAATGCTTTAATGTCACTAGTTAGTTTTGTCGAAGAAGCAGCAGCTCAAGACTAAATTTTAAAAGTTCTTATAAGCCTAGTTTTACTAGGCTTTTTTTTATCTAAAATCTCAATTATTTTTTTAGTAAAATTTCCGCAATATGCTATATATATATATATGTATTAATAATATTTGGTGTATATATGCCTGAACCTAAAGTATACAGAACTGATGAACAGAGAGAAGCTACTAATTTATTAATATCAACTGATAGTTACATATATGGGGATGATACAAAGAACATCTTAAGCTTGTTAAATGATTATATATCTACGTATGAAGACAGTAGTTATTTAGGTATGGGTATGAGTACAGTTAAATCTGTCTTTGCAGTTGCGAACACAATTACTGGTGGTTATTTAGATCCACTTGATTGGCAGGCAAATTTAGCTCCAGAAAAAGTAATTGCTGCACTTAGTTCTGAGGAAGGGAAGCAATTCCTTAAGTTCAATAGCAATGCTATTTTAAAAATAGCTCTAGATGAGATGAAGCCTGGTAGTACAAGCACATATATACTCGACTCTATAAAGAGCATGTCGACATATATATATGGCAGGGGTAATAATTTTTTGGAAGCCAGAGCAGCGTCTTATATTAGCAATCGGCAAGCATTGGGTTTGCCGTATGACAAAGAGTCATTTAAATCCTTCATGTTGCGTGAGCAGAGACCAAACGGCGTAGAAAAATATTGTGAGAGGTTATTAAACTCTGAGCTAGCAGATTTTGATGACTCTAACAAAGAAAAACATATGTTAATGTTTGCAGGTGCTTTAAGTTCAGCAGAAGCATATGACGGTTATTTATCTGATGATGAGGGTAGATCTTCAGCTAAGGCTGAGATTTTTATGAGGACTTTTAATAATTACACTAACTTAAATGAAATTTATAGTGGGGGTTTTAAATCTTTTGGTATTAAAGAAATGCCTTTAGAAAGAGCACAAATAATAATTAATGATATAGAAAAAATACAAGGATCAGCTACAACTAAACCAAATGCTGAGGGCAATCTTAAGGACTGGGGCAAAGAATATGAAAAATATACGAGTAAAACTAATTTGGAAGTCATTAATAAAATAATTGATTCTGGAGCTCTTGTAAGTTTAATTGCTGGCATTGAACCATCTACTTTAACAGATACGCTACCATCTTTGATTAAATTGGTAAAAAGTGGTAGTGCCAATGGAGGATTGCCTTCTGGTATAGCTTTTTCGAATGACGCTTCATGGGATCTCTCTGATAAAGATACAAAAGCATTTCACGAAAATTATATGAAAGCCAACACATCAATATTAGATAGAATCGCACCAATTATACCTGATATTTTGTTAGCACTACGGAATCCTTTACCTGAAAACAAAAGAGTTATAAAAGAATTGGTTACTCATATAACGGCAAATAGACCTGACAAAATGAGGTTTTTATATAAGGATATAATAGATTTACTAAAAAACAACGTTAAACTAAGAGCCAACTTAGCAAAGGATGGTAAGCCAGAGTTACTTTCTGAATTAATTTTAGGCATAGTTCATGCGGGTTTAGTAACAAATAATGTTCAGAAAAATAAACTGGATATTTTGAGTTATAAAGTAGATGGGAAACCTATACTACAGCAATTACAGCCATTTTTAACAGACGTTTTGAAGGTGGCTTTAACTGAAAAAGGCACTGATTTGAAAGATAATCTTTCTGGTTTGTTAACAAAGCTAAATGTAGATGAACATGAAGAATCTAAGGTTCCAGTTTTAAAAGAAATGGGTTTAACTGTAGGGCAAATTGGTGAGCTATTGGCAGTTATTCCAGATCCTGACGTTGAGTCTGTAGAATTGTCGCCGGTGCAAGAAGTAGAGGCGTCGACAACCAGTCAGATGTTAAAAACACAGATTACATCAGCAAATGTTACTCCTGTTTATGGTGAAATAGGAAAGGCTATTCCTGTTGATATTGGAGTGGATAAAGATCTTGGAAATAAACTAAAAGATTATAATTTGGATGAAAAAATGTTGGTTAAAGTTAAGCCATTACTCGAAGCGCAAAAGAAGTTTCAGAAAAAAATAGGTACTGAGATGCTTAATGATTTACTAAATATATTTACTAATCAAGACCTGCAGGCTAACAAAAAGATTGGCTCTGAAATAAAAGCATTAGATAAAATATTTGCTGCTATTTCTTCCGGTAAAATTAGTAATATTGCTAGTCTTGTAAGTCCTTTAGACCGGGATGCACCAATCAATATTTTATCTAAGTCTGAAATTTTGCCAATAACTAAGTTTATAAAACAAAACCGAGTGCAGTTAGAAGCTTTAATTAAGGATTCTATGGGTTTAGGAAAAAAAGGAGCTACCGTATCTGAATTTGTAGTTTTTCCACTTTTATGTCTGCTAGATAGTGGTTTAGCTACTGCAGCTAGGGGAGTTAACCCTACAAGATTTACTAAATATAATACTGTGATTCTAGCCACTCTTAGTGTGCCATTTGCTGCAACTGCTGGTGTTGGAATGGCAGTAGTTGCTGGTGGTACAGGTGTAGCCTATAGTACCATCAGTTTTTTTAAAGGTTTAGCCAATAGTGCCCTCAGTTTTTTTAAATACTTAATAAATAAGTATATCCGAAGAGAAAATACAGATTCTGAAAAGTCGCTACATGTGGAAACAGGTATACCAATACCTGCTAGAGATACTGAGGTTCCTACGCAAGCTAGTATATCACCAACGCAAGCTAAAATAGGCCCCTCTAATGCAACTACTCAAGGCAATGAAAATTCTAAGGAAACTGTGGAAAACACAGGAATAAAACCTAGGTAAACATATGATTAAGACAGTAATATTCTGATTTTTGTACTATATATATAACTAGTCGAAAAATATAGGGATAGATATGCAAGGCACTTATAGAACAGCAGCTGAAAAAACAAAAACAGAAGAATTATTGGCTGGCATAACATCAGCGAGTTGGTTTTATGCGGATGAAAAAAAGAACATATTAAGTCTGTTGAATAGTTATATAACTAATTATGAGTCCCAGGCACTTTTATCTAAAATAAGTTTTGCTAAGGTGGCACTACTATCGTTTGGAAATACATATACAGGCGGTTATTTAGATCCACTTGGTTGGCAGGCAAATTTATCTCCAGAAAAAGTAATAGCTGCACTTAGCTCTGAAGAAGGGAAACAATTCCTTAAGCTCAATGCAAATGCTATTTTAAAAATAGCTTTAGAGGAGATGAAAGACGGTAGTAAAAGCACATATCTGGTCGATAATATAAAGAGAATATCGACATATATATATGGCAAGAGAAATAGTTTTTTAGAAGCTAGAGCAGCGTCTTATATTGGCAATCGAAAAGTACTAGGCTTGCCATATGACGAGGATTCATTTACTAACTATATGTTTCATGAGCAAAGAGAAGATGGCGTAGAAGAATATTGTAAAGGTAAAATTAAAGAATTCCCCGATTCTGAAATAAATGGTGAAAGCTATATAAATATGTTGGTAGATGCATTAAGTGGGTCTGAATACTATTCGTTAAATTTATCTGATAAAGAAGGGCGTTTAGATGCCAAAGTTGAATACTTTATGCGCCACTGTAATAATTTTTTTAGCTACAAAAACATAAAAGGCAGTGATAATGCTCCTTTTAAATTAAAAAAAGATGTAGTTGAATTTATGATTCTTAATATAGAAGCTAAGCAAGCAGTAAGTTATTTAGCAAAAGGTAGCTATAATGCAGATGCTGAGTTTGAAAAGTATAATAGTAAGTCAGCTATTCTAGATTACGTTGATGGTTTGGTTGATTCAGGGATAATTGCAGGTATGCTTTATAACCCCGAAGAAGGTGTTTTAGATGAGGCCCTGCCTAAATTAATAGCTCTGCTTAAAAATTCAAGTTCCACTGGAGGCCCTCCATCTGGAATAGCTTTCAAAAAGGGTGTTAGCTGGTCTGAATCTGACAAAAATCCAGAGTTATTTCATAACTCATACATGCAAAATGGCGAATCTATTTTAGATAAGTTAATTCCAGCGGTGAAAGAGATAATGCCTGTACTAGCAAATATTAACCCTGAGAACAAACGATATATAAGTAATATAGTTAAGCATATTGTTGAAAAACGTCCTGATAAAATGAGGTTTATCTATAAAGATATAATAGATTTACTAAAAGTAAACCCTGGTGTGGCACAAAGCCTTGCTTCTGATGAGCACGCTGATTTAATATCAGAGTTAATTTTATCTATAGTGCACGCAGGATTGGTTACTAATAATGTAGAAACAAATAAACTTGAACTCCTAAGTTTAGAAGTAAATGGCAAGCCAATACTACAATGCATACAGCCATTTTTAACTGAAGTTTTAAAGGTGGCATTGAATGATGAAGAAACTGGACTAAAAGATGATTTAGCGAGTTTATTAACCAAGCTTAATGTTGTTGAGCATGATGAATCTACAATTTTGCAATTAAAAGCAAAGGGTTTAACTACGGGACAAATAAATCAATTATTATCAGTTTTACCAGACCCTGACATTACAGAAGTTGTAGGTGCCGAGCTTACGAGTGTACAAGTAGATTCAATCATAGATACACAAGTTCGTGAATCGGTAGATGCGCGTAGAGTTATGCCAATCTATGGAGATGAAGCTACAGCTATTGAAGAAAACATTAAAATAAACCTTGAAGTAAAGTTGTTAGAAGCTGGTATTAATCTTGAAAATCATAATGAAATTGGATCGTTATTGAAACTACAAAAGAGATTTGAGAAGAAAAATAGCATGGGTATATATGAAGACATGTTAAAAATATTTAATAATGCTAGTTTGAAAGGAAATAATGAAATAGGTAGCGAAATAGAGGCTTTGGGCAAAATTATTAGCTTTTGCTCCACACTTCCATATAATGGCAGGCAATATAAACACATAGAGTTAAAATCCCCAATTAATATTTTAGCAAAGTCAGAAAAAATTCCTATAATTAATTTTATTAAAGAAAATAAAAAAACTATAATAGATTTCATTAAAGAATATGTTCATTCGGGTCCTAAGACGACTACTTTAGTACAGTACTTGATTGTGCCATTTTTATGTGTAATAGATGTTGATTTAGCTACTGCAGCTAGAGGAGTTAAGACTACAAGCTTGACTAAATTTAATACTGTATTGCTGAGTGCTTTAGGTATGCCATTTTCAATTGTAGGAGCCGCTGGTGTTGCGGCTAGTCATAAAGCTGAGAGCGTGTTTTCTTCGATTTCAATCTTTCTAGCAAGAGTTTGGCATTCTATTAGTAGCTTTGTCTGTCATTTATTCGGCATAGAGACTCAAGATATACGAGTGCATCCAGAAGTGAAGGATATAGCTGTTCATTCTGATGTAATAGAGTTTGAAGGCCCTGTTGAGGGCAAAGTTACTGTAAACAACGATAATAATATATATGGCCCTAATGGAGATGTAGGTAGAGTTGTAGATGAGAGTAATGATGAAAGCAAGGAGGAGCCAAATCCATAATAAATGATTTTAAAATAAGCATGCTATTTAAAAGTAGAAAGCAGCCATATTGAAATTTTATTATTTAATTTATGTTTATTTTCAAGTTGTTTTGTTATAATAGTCTGAAAATCAAGAAGACTCCAAATAAAATTTTCTTATATAACTAATCAAGATAGGTTTAATTAAATGGTCAAGACATATCATAAGGCTACATCGTCCGAATTCCCACTGGGTTCAATTGTATTTTATTGTGACATTAGGTCATATAATACTTCAACAAAAGGAATTACGCATGTTGGTATTGTGGTTGGATACAAGGATGATTCTCCCCAAATTGCCCATGCTGCTATTGGCAATGGCGTAGAACATGTTGTGGTTTCACGGTTGCCAAAATGTGAAGGTGGACTTGGATATATAAAAGTAGTCCTACCCGACACTTTCAATAAAGAGCTTATAGTTGCATTGGCAACATCATTAGCAACCACATCAAAAACACAAAATCCTATAATAAAATATAGTGAAGATCGTTGTAATGCAATGGAAAAAAAACTATGTTCCCTCTATTTGCAAAACCAAAATCATAAGAAAACACAATACAAAAAAACTATCGATGACAATATTGAATCAAGTACTAAAGATTTTACTGATGGCAAAAGAAATGCTGGTTGGTATACAATGCTTGCAAAAGCATTGAATATTACTCGCTCTGATATTGTGGGTGATATTAAAAATAAAATGGGTGAAAATTATAAAGCAACCTACATACATAAGTTGCAAAATAACTTTAGTGATAAGTACTCAAAATATTTTTTCACTAACAAAGGATATCATTGTGTTCAGTTTGTTGTCGCTATATTGCAAATAAGCTTTTTATTGACTAACGAGGTGGCTAGGGGGTTTGTAACTGAAAATGTGAAGCTTAAAAGAATTTACTTTTCACGAAAAAAATCTGGGTTTGTTCAGGGGGGCTTTGAAGCAATTCATCCTGCAGAAGTAATTCATAGCGGATCTAGACGAGACTTTAAGACATTTTTTGAGGCTAATTCATTGTCTGTAGATGGGAAGAGTTTATCACCTGCTGGCTTATTACATTTATTTGTTTTTGGAGGAGATGGCCCTCAAGGGAGAAACAGACCATTAGAAGGTGCCGTTGTTACCTCTTCTTTCAGTATTTTAAGTTTAGGTAAATGCAAACAGGCTATGTCAAATATAAAGCGACAATTGATACAAGGCAGTTCAAGTAATATTGCTACTGATCGTAGCTCAATCAGAAGAATTAATGCTATGGTCGAGATTTTTTCAGTCAAAAAAGCTATAGAGAATATATTTATAAATCAGTTTCGTATTTATATAGCAAGACATGCTATGCCATTGCTGTCAAATTCTTTAGTCCCTCAAACTTCAAGAAGAAGGGTGCGGCGTGACAATGATAATAGCTCTGAAGATAATGGATATAGGGCCAAAAGGTCAAGATAGGATATAAATTACTATTATCGTAATTTCCTGTTATTTTTTAAAAAAATATTGGTTTATCTTTTTCCACACCCGTCATTACGGAGATCCTGTCTCCCACACCTCCGTCATTGCGAGGAGCGCAGCGACGTCGCAATCGACTTGCTGCTCTAGCTGCTGCAAGTTCATTTGCTGCTCCCGATCAAAGACAGTGCTTAGAACATGGGCTAAAGTTATTGTTATTATTTAAAGATGGATTGCGACGTCGCAACCTACCTACGCTACGCTCCGGAAGGTATTAGCTCCTCGCAATGACGGAAATTGGGCAGTTGCTTTTTTATGGTAGTTTAATTTGGCTTCTCCACCCCGTCATTACGGAGATCCTGTGCCACACCCGTCATTACGGAGATCCTGTGCCACACCCGTCATTACGGAGATCCTGGCTCCCACACCTCCGTCATTGCGAGGAGCACAGCGACGTCGCAATCCAGCCATCCCGGTTATTGCTTCGCGCCTAGTAATTCTGTGCCACACCCGTCATTACGGAGATCCTGTCTCCCACACCTCCGTCATTGCGAGGAGCGCAGCGACGTCGCAATCCAGCCATCCCGGTTATTGCTTCGCGCCTAGTAATCCTGTGCCACACCCGTCATTACGGAGATCCTGGCTCCCAC
>Ga0066610_10001123_pt1 | contig 16959 bp, 14 predicted proteins | sample SaaInlV_DNA_165m_FD_60375 | JGI IMG/M metagenome (GOLD analysis project Ga0066610, IMG submission 60375) | Marine microbial communities from expanding oxygen minimum zones in the Saanich Inlet - SI075_LV_DNA_165m | ecosystem: Environmental > Aquatic > Marine > Unclassified | place: British... | reverse complement strand
ATGGAGCCGAAAAACTGGCCTGTGCCCGAGTTAAATTGTGGATAAATTATAGCTTTTTTAGTCTGCGAATGTATAGGATAAGTTTAACGGCTCTACTTGGCTTGTTATGGGGCTCTCTGGAAAACCTGCTGATTTTTGATGGTTTTTAGGGGGAAGTGGGTAAATATTCGTGCTCGTAAGGTTAATATAAGGAAATTAAAGATCTTTACGGGTTCGTGTGCATCTTAGAATTGTTGATAGAGGACGATTTGATATATAATGAATCTTGCAACTGCCATTGCGGTTGCTACTCCATCATTTGAACATTTTAATTGAATAAAGCTTTTTAATTTAAGGATTTATTTGTGTCTGTCTTAGAAGAAAAGTTTTCAGAGAAATTTGAAGAAACCGCCTCAAACATTAAGCACCGGGGTGCTTATTACTTGGAAGATGCGAAAGAGAAGGGCATGGCGCTTCTCGAAGCCAAGTTTAAAGACACGAAACTGTATTGGCTGGTAGATGTTAAGGAAGACCGCATTTTCAGCGCTCGTTTTTTTGCTTATGGCGGCAAGGTTTCTCTTGTTGTGGGTGAGACGTTCTCAACCATGGTCGAAGGATTGACGATTGATGAAGCGTGCTCGCTTTTGAAAGCCGATGTTGAGGCACGCCTCCGAGACGGGGACGACTTGCCTGCGGTTCCTGAACCTAAGATGAAGGCTTTTGACACGGTTGAAGAGTTGCTTAAAATTGTGAAAGCGCAATACCCTTCGGCGAAGGGTGTGGCTATTGCCAGTGCATCCATCAATAAGGAAGATTTCAAGTCTACCAAAGAATTGAATATGGTGGCTCAGGCTTGGTTGGGGTTGAGCAAGGAAGAGCAGAAGGAACAGATAGAAATTGTTTTGGATGAACATATTCGCCCGGCTCTCATTAGTGATGGGGGCAATGTCCAGGTTTTGGATGTGACAGATGGGGAGAAAATTTTGATTCAATATACGGGCGCGTGTGGCAATTGTGGGTCTTCTATGGGAGCCACGTTGTCGTTCATGGAATCGGCCCTGCGTAAACATATTTACAACGAGATATGCGTTGTTCCACAAATGTAATTTGTTACCCGGAGATCTATAAATGAGTACCGATCAAAACTCTGTTTCGGATATTCTTGAAGACAATACCTATAAATATGGTTTCACCACCGATGTTGAGTCGGAGACTTTTGCTAAAGGGTTGAATGAAGAGGTCGTTCGCGCCATTTCTGCGAAGAAGAAAGAGCCTGCATTCATGCTCGACTTCAGGCTCAAGGCTTTCGCCAAATGGAAAACCATGAAAGAACCAGAATGGCCGAATGTGAATTATCCACCTATGGATTTTCAGAATATTTCTTATTATTCCGCGCCAAAGCAAAAGAAAAAATTAGCCAGTTTGGATGAGGTCGACCCAGAAGTCATGCGTACGTTTGAGAAACTGGGCATTCCTCTTGATGAGCAAAAGAAGCTTGCTAATGTGGCGGTCGATGCAGTTTTTGATAGCGTCAGTGTGGCCACCACGCATAAGAAAAAACTGATGGAAGTGGGCATCATATTTTGTTCCATTTCGGATGCGTTGCAAGAATACCCGGAACTGATCGAGGAGTATCTCGGCACCGTGGTCCCTGTCGGCGATAATTATTATGCGGCGCTGAATAGTGCGGTTTTCACAGATGGTTCATTTGTCTATATTCCGCCTGACACCATCAGCCCAATGGAGATATCGACTTATTTCCGTATCAACACAGAAGAGACGGGGCAATTTGAGCGGACGCTGATTATCTGTGCTGAAAACAGTTATGTTTCGTACCTTGAAGGTTGCACGGCACCGCAATTTGATACCAACCAGTTGCATGCGGCGGTGGTCGAGTTGGTGACGATGGAAAACGCTGAAATAAAATATAGCACGGTGCAAAACTGGTATGCGGGAGATAAGGAAACTGGCAAGGGTGGTATCTATAATTTTGTTACCAAGCGTGGCAAATGCCAAGGGGACAACTCAAAAATTTCTTGGACGCAGGTGGAAACCGGGTCGGCGATCACTTGGAAATATCCCAGCTGTATTCTTCAAGGGGATAACACCACCGGAGAGTTCTATTCGGTTGCATTGACCAACGGACATATGCAAGCTGACACTGGCACGAAGATGATTCACCTCGGAAAAAATACCCGATCGAGTATTATATCTAAAGGCATTTCTGCCGACTATTCCAGCAATAGTTATCGCGGTCAGGTGAAGGTGGGGAAGAATGCGACGAACGCGAGAAACTATAGCCAATGCGATAGCATGTTAGTTGGGGATCAATGCAGTGCGCACACGTTTCCTTATATTGAAACGGCTAACAGTTCAGTTCAGGTTGAGCATGAGGCCGCGACTTCTAAGATCAGTGAAGAACAGCTATTCTATTTTGAGTCGCGGGGCATTTCTCGTGAGAATGCCATCGAAGCTGTGATCAGTGGGTTTTGTAAAGAAGTCTTTAAGCAATTGCCGATGGAGTTCGCCGTTGAAGCGCAGAAATTGTTGACCCTGAAACTAGAAGATAGTGTCGGTTGATTGCTTTCTGGACGCGGTCTGAGTATTTAAAAATTTGATATTGATTTGAATAGGCCCTGTGTTGGTATTTGCCAACGGTTTTCTGGTTTTGGGGAACTTACAGGGCTTTTTTCTATTTTTAGATGAGAGGGTGAGAGTAGATGCTTGAAATCAAAAATTTACATGCAGGTTTTGACGGGACAGAAATTCTAAAAGGAATTTCTCTTTCGATTAATAAGGGGGAAACTCATGCAGTGATGGGGCCCAATGGTTCTGGTAAAAGCACCTTGGCTAAAATTTTATCGGGCCACCCTTCTTATCAGGTGACAAGTGGTGAAGTTCTGTTTGACGGAAAAAACCTCTTAGAAATGGAAGCCGAAGATCGGTCTATCGCAGGAATTTTTATGGGTTTTCAATATCCGGTAGAAGTCCCCGGAGTGAATAACGCCGAGTTTTTACGCATGGCGTATAATGCCCGTAAGGTCAAGGCTGGCGAAGAGGAAGTGGACCCTCTGGATTTTGACGATCTGCTTTCTGAAAAAATGAAAACATTGGGAATGGAAAATAAATACAAGGAAAGAAACCTCAACGATGGTTTTTCCGGCGGAGAGAAAAAGAAAAACGAGATTTTGCAGATGGCAATTCTCGAACCCAAACTTTCTATTCTCGATGAAACCGATTCAGGATTAGACATTGATGCTCTGCGAGTAGTTTCAGAAGGCGTGAACAAACTCAGCAACGAGAACAACTCTCTCATTCTCATCACCCATTACCAACGGTTGCTGGATTATATTAAACCCGACTTTGTCCATGTTCTCAGTAAGGGGAAGATTGTCAAATCAGGGGATAAGTCGCTGGCGCTTGAACTCGAATCCCAGGGGTATGACTGGGTCACCACTGAGAATTGAGGAGGAAGTATGTCTGATACACTCGTCGAAACCAGTGCTGAGTCTGCGTTTCTAGATTTACATAAAAAACTATCGTCATCAGAGGGCTCGGCTCTTGCCAAGCTTCGAGGCGTAGCGTTAAACCAGTTTGAGCTGCTGAGGTTCCCTCATTCCAAGCATGAGATGTTCACTTATTTGAACACCAAAGGTTTGGCGGAAACTGCATTTAGTCTAGCCGATGCGCCCGCAACGGTTTCTCAAGATTTTGTTGCCAGCCATATTTATCCGGGTTGTGAAAATCAATATCTAGTTTTTGTCGATGGCGTTTTTAATGAGAACCTGTCGCAGGTTGAAGGGCTGAGTGTCAGCTTAATGCCTTTATCGAAAGCAATTAAAGACTCGAAGTTGAACGCTTATTTGTCGGAGACGGCAAAGAATGAAAACGATGCGTTTGCCGCGCTCAGTACGGCTTTTTGTAGTGAGGGTCTGGTTTGTAAGGTCGATGATAATACGCAAGTATCTGGCACGTTGCAGGTATTGTTTGTTTCTACGGGCAAAGAATCAGGGCCAGTCATGCATGCCCCCCGTTTGATTTGGCAATTGGGTAAATTGTCAGAAGTTAAAGTGATCGAAAAATTTGTCGGTATCGAAGGCGGTTATTTCATCAATGCTGTGCAGGATTGGTTGTTGGCAGAAGGTGCAGGTGTTACTTTTACACAGGTTCAGGCTGACCCCTTTGATTCCTGGCATTTTTCAAAAACCCGTATTCATCTGAATAGAAACTCAAGGTTCGCGAGCACTAATGCTTCTTCTGGCACTCAGTTGGCTCGGCATCATTATGACGTGCGGCTGAAGGAAGAAGGCGCTGAGTTGCGCTTGAATGGTGTGAGTGTGTTGGACGGTAAAGAACAAGTGCATAATTTTATCCGCATCCATCATGAGGCTCCGCAATGTACCAGCCATCAGCATTTTAAAAACATCATCAACGGGCAGGCCCGTTCGAGTTTTGATGGTACGGTTATTGTCAATCAGGGGGCGCAATTAACCAGCTCTAACCAGTTGATCAATAACCTGATGCTTTCTAATGACTGCCACGCAGACAATAAACCCAACCTGATGATTTTTGCCGATGATGTTAAATGTACGCATGGCGCGACCATCGGACAAATTGACGAAAATCAATGGTTTTATCTGCAAACGCGTGGCTTGTCTGCCAAGATAGCGAAAGAGCTTCTCACTCGCAGTTTTGCCAAAAGTATTATTCAGACCATTGAGTTTCCTGAAGTCATCAATGAACTCAATGGCACACTTCTTAAAAAATTGGAGGCCCGTAATGTCTGATGCCAAGGCGATTGATGCGGGCAATATTTTGGATGTGGAAAAAATTCGTAAAGATTTTCCCATCCTCTCCCAGACGGTTAGAGGCAAACCTCTGATCTATCTGGATAATGCCGCAACGACGCATAAACCAATTTCAGTGATAGAACGCGTGCATAATTTTGATGCGCAAGAATATGGCACGGTACGACGTGGAGCCTATAAGCTGAGTGAAAATGCCACCCAACTTTATGAAGAGGCGCGCCAGAAGGTGGCTGATTTTATGGGAGCCAAGAGCAAAGGTGAAATCGTTTTCACCAGTGGAACCACGCAAGCCATCAACTTGGTGGCGCATAGTTTCGGCAAACGTTTTATTCATGAAGGCGATGAAATCATCATTTCCAATATTGAACATCATGCCAACACGGTTCCTTGGCAGGTTGTGTGTGAGGAAAGAGGGGCGAAACTGAAAGTCATTCCGGTTGATGATGACGGTGAACTCATTATCGAGGAATACGAAAAATTATTGTCCTCCAAAACTCGCATGGTTGCTGTCAACCACGTGTCCAACGCTTTGGGAACCATCAACCCCGTCAAACTCATTGCTGAAAAAGCACATGCTGTGGGGGCAAAAGTGTTGATAGACGGAGCGCAAAGTTCAGCTCATATGAAAGTGGATGTGCAGGATATTGACTGCGATTTCTATACTTTTTCAGGCCACAAGATGTATGCCCCCAGTGGTGTCGGCGGAGTTTACGGGAAGAAGGAATTGTGGGAAGAGTTGCCGCCTTATGTAACCGGTGGCGACATGATTGTGGAAGTGACGTTAGAGAAAACCACCTATGCCAAACCCCCGGCCCGTTTTGAAGCCGGAACACCACCGATCACACAGGTGATTGGTCTGGGTGCGGCCATTGACTACTTGAATGATATTGGTATGGATAAAATCTCTCTTTACGAAAACGCGCTTTTGGAATATGGAACCCGTTTGTTTAAAGATATTAAGGGCGTGCGAATTATTGGCAATGCGCGTGAAAAAGCCAGCCTCATTTCCTTTTCCATCAATGGAGAAGATCCTAGTGATGGGCATCCGCATGACGTTGTGTCCTGGCTGGATCGGGATGGCATTGCTTGCCGAGGTGGACATCATTGCGCACAACCCACGATGATTCGTTATGGGGTTCCGGCGACGACCCGGGCCTCGATGGCTTTTTATAATACAACCGAAGAACTCGATGCACTAGCCGAGAGCATTAGAAATGGCTTTCCTTATGGTTTTGTGGCGTTGTGATATAATGGTTCCCTTTCGAATAAACCTCAATAATACTTATGTCTTACGATAAAGAACTTTACCAGCAAGTCATTCTTGACCATAACCGCAAGCCGAGAAACTTTCACGTTATCGAGGATGCCAGCCATAATTGTCACGGTGTGAACCCGCTTTGTGGGGACGATATCACGGTTTACTTGAACGTCGATGAGGAAGCAGGCAAGATTGATGAACTCAGCTTTCAGGGTTCTGGTTGCGCGATCTGCAAAGCCAGCACGTCTCTCATGACTGCTTACCTCAAAGGCAAGTCTGTGGATGAGGCCCGTCAAATTATGGAAGAGTTTCACAAGATGATTCTCGGAGAGTTGGACCCTGAAAATGACGAACATAACTTGGGGAAACTGACTTTGTTTATGGGAATCCGTGAATACTCGTCCCGCACAAAATGCGCCAGCCTTGCTTGGCATACTCTTATCGGAGCATTGGATAAGAAATTCGATGGTATCAGCACCGAATGATTCGGAGGTCTGCCTATACCTTCCAAAACCACACCGCTTGATGGCCTGACCCGTCCGGGTGATTTAGTTGAAAGCTTGGATGGGAAAAATTTACTTTGCACCGCTTGCGGACATTTATGTCAGCTAAAACCGGGGCAACGAGGTGTTTGCAAAGTCCGATTCAATTCTGACGGCACCTTGATGGTCCCTTTCCGCTACTCGGCGGGGCTTCAAAACGACCCCATTGAAAAGAAACCTTTTTTTCATGTACTTCCCGGCAGTCTGGCTTTGAGTTTTGGTATGTTGGGTTGCGATTTTCGTTGCGCTTATTGCCAAAACTGGCTCACCTCGCAAAGTCTGAAAGACGAGGCCTCCACGCTTCGTACGGTTCCTGCTACTGCCGGAGAAATTTGTGATCGGGCCCAACGACATGGCTCGAAAATGGTGGTCTCGACTTATAACGAACCTCTGATTACCAGCGAATGGGCGGTAGAAGTTTTTCAGGAGGCCAAGGCCAGAGGGTTAGGAACTGCCTATGTTTCGAATGGGCATGGTACGCCTCAAGTGCTCGACTATCTGCACCCGTGGATAGACGCGATAAAAATAGATTTGAAAAGTTTCTCCGAGAAAGAATACCACCGTTTGGGCGGCAACCTGTCAGCTGTGTTGGAAACGATTCAATCGGTTCAGGCAAGAGGAATCTGGCTCGAACTGGTCACATTGTTGATTCCCGGTTATAATGACTCGGACTCAGAGATTTCAGCAATGGCTGAATTCATAGCCAGTGTTGCGCCATCCATTCCTTGGCATGTGACGGCTTTTCACCCCAATTATAAAATGAAAGACCGAGAGCGTACCCCGGCGGCGACTCTTTTGCGTGCTGTGAGGCATGGAAAAAAAGCCGGGCTTCAGTTTGTCTATTCAGGGAATTTGCCGGGACAAGTGGACAATAACGAGAACACCTATTGCCCAAATTGCCAATACTTATTGGTCGAGCGAAGAGGTTTTCAGATCCTGTCTTTTGCTTTGCAAGGAGAGGCTTGCCCTTCTTGTAATTCGACACTACCGGGGCGGTGGACTGACCTTAGGTTAATAAAAAAATAGTTATGAAACAATGCCTCGGTTGCGCGCTTGAGCGGGGAACGTTATGATAGAAAAAATAACAATGTTTCAATCGAGAACCTTTATGATGCGTTTTAAAAACCAAATAATATTTGTTACTTTATTCTTTTTTGTTTTACTAGGGAGTATCGCGCAAGCCAAGCCCGAAGCAAACCCAGTAACACAGACTTGGGCCCATATTGAAGGGTTTCGTACTGCTCAGTTCGGGATGAATGAACGGGATGTTTTAAAATCGATATACAAAGATTTTAAGATCGGCAGGAAGAAGGTTGCCCGGTTTGAGCACCCGGAAGAAAAAACCATCAGTCTAGGAATTGATGTTGAGAGATTATTGCCCGATAGCGGTCCGGCGAAAATATTTTATATTCTGGGTCATCAATCCAAACGTCTGATTCATATCAATATCATTTGGGGAAAACCCGTGACCCCAAAACCGGATGCCGAAAATGTCGTCTCCATTGCCAATCAATTGCGCAATCATTTGTCCCATAAAACCTATCAAAAAGAAGGTTTCGCCCTCAACACGAAACTGGGCGAAAATATCATTCTAGTTTTTCAAGGCCAGGATAAAAGAGGCCGAGCTGTAAAACTGGTACTGGTCAACCCCAAATCAGGCTCGAAAAAAGCAGGCGAAAATATTTCCCTCACCCTGTCGTATATCGAAAAGCCGGGAAAACCAGATGTTTTTCGTATCAAAGATGGAGACTTTTGAATACATTAAAATATTATTGAATGGCCTGTGTAGAGAGCAGGCCTAGTTCCAAACCATAAATTACCGGGTTCAACAACTAGGAGATTGTTTTGAAAAATAAGAAAGAAGTGGGCAAAGCATTAGGCCGGGTTGCCAGTGGTCTCTATGTGGTCACGGCTAAATGTGAAGATAAAGAAGACGCGGTTTTAGCAAGTTGGGTCAATCAATGCTCGTTCGACCCGCCTGCTGTCACCATTGCTCTGGGGACATTGCGTGCGGCTCGACTTTTGGTAGAAGGGGCAGGGGCTTTTATTGTGAATGTTTTACCTCAAGATGATTCAACATTGCTCAAGCATTTCAGTCGACCTCCTGAAGATATGTTCAAAGGCGTTAAAACTCGCAAAGGCTTAGAGGGAATTCGAATTTTAACGGATGCGGTGGCTTATCTGGAATGTGAAGTGGTTCAGGCGATGCAGTCTGGTGATCATGTTCTTTATATTGGCGAAATAGTTGGAGGCAAAACCCTTAAAGGGGGAGACCCTTATATTCATGTTCGGGATAACGGGTTTAGTTATTGATCGAGGCCGATCATTTTGAGGAAGTCGGTACGGGTGATGGCCCAGTATGCGCCGGTAACCAGAAACACAACGGCGCCGATAATCAGAGCGCTTAATTTGATCATGCGCTTGGGGTCGGCTTCGTAATATTCTTTAAGGTCGCCAGCCATGCTTTCGACGACTCCTTCATTAGCAGATTTGCGAAAGGTTTTGTCGATGGCATCGCGACCATAAATGATCCCGAAGATCAATGCGATAATTAGTATTTCTATTGCACCTATCATATTCTGTAAGGGTAAAGAGAGGTTATCCTTTATTGCGAGGAACCACTCGATGGGTTAATTTTTTCTCTTCAGTTTTCGGAGTCACACTAATAGCGCAACGAAATCCATAATCTTCCATACGGCTTTTCGGGCTTCCCGAGTTGCGAAACGATGAATAAATAAAACCTTTCATATCTCGCCATGACCCGCCTCGGATAACCTTAAATTCTCCTCCGATGGGCCCTTCTGGGTTAGCATATTCCGATTGTTCCTTATAATACTCGTGATCATACCAATCGTCCACCCATTCTTTAACGTTTCCGGCCATGTTATGCAATCCATAGGGGCTTTGACCTTCTGTGAGGCTCTGTACGGGTAGCATCACTTGATGTTTTTCCTCATCGGTCCATACTTGAGAATAACGAGCCAGTTTTCCAGTGGCTGGGGTGTTGCCCCAAGGGTATTGATAGCCTGAAGTGCCTCGGGCGGCCTTTTCCCACTGGGCTTCTGTGGGCAAGCGCTTTCCTTTCCATCTGCAATAATCATTTGCCGCACTCCAATTTACATTATTGATGGGAAAGTTTTCCAAACCAGTTCTTGGACGATAGCGATCGGAATAAATTAGCGTTCCTATCTTGTTATCTAGGTAATAACCCTTCCGGTTATTTTTGGCATTTAAGAATTCAGAAAACTGCTCGGCTGATACTTCATATTTATCAATCCAATAAGAGTCCAGATATACGCGATGTGCGGGGGCTTCATCAGCAAGGGTGGAGTTGGAACCCATTATGAATATACCGGCGGGAATCTGGCTCATGTCTTTGGGAGGCCCTTTTTCAACGGGGGTTTCTATTTTATGCGAGATGTCTTTTATTTTAGAACTCAGTTGTTTTAAGAGATTTCGAGCTTCATCGCTGAAAAGGCCGTTTTGTTCTATTTGTAAATAGCTTTGGAGGTGGATGCGTGATTTTTCGGCTAGCCGGGCTTTGAAATAAATCCAGCCTTTGAAAAATTCTAAATCAGTTCGCCCCGAATCGCTGGCAAAGGCTTCCTGGATGTCTTGAATCATACCTTGAGTGATCTGGGCCGAATTCTCTGCTAGGGTTTTTTCATACCATTTTCGTGCCGGGTTGTATTGCTTCTGTAATAGTAGGTAAAACCCAAGATTCATCTGTGCCAGAGCTCTGAAGCGACCGGTTTCCTGGCTTTTTTTCATACCGCGCAAGGTCCAGGCGGATGCCATAGGCAAATCATGGAGTCTATAATAGGTCCAGCCGAGTTGAATATAATTGCGCAGTTGAGTTTGATCCTGATCTATGAGGAAGCGATATTGGGCGATGGTATTATCAAAGTCTTCGATACGGTAATAAGACTCCGCCAGCCCTGCACGAATTTCAGAATTTTCGGGAAACTGATTTTTAATTTTTGCAAGCGTCTCAATGGCCAGTTTATGTTGGCCCATTCCTTGATAGGTTGAAGCAATGTTGAGATGATTTCGTACGTTCTCCGGTTGACTGCGAAGCAATATCTGCAAATGCAACAAGGCGGCAATGGGTCGATTTAACTGGCGGTATATGTTAGCCAGCATCTGATGAGCCGGGTTAAACCCAGGGTCCATTTGAACCACTTGCAAAAATGCTTTGATAGCTTTATTGACGGCACTAGAATCTTGCAAAGCCAAACCTAGGTTGAACAGGGTAGAGGTGTTGTCGGGATCGGCTTTTAACGCCAGTTCATAATGCTGGATGGCTTTTTGGGGTTGATTTAATTCTGCAAAAATATTGGCCAGATTGTTTTGCGCATCGATGGACAAGGGATTGATGGTTGTGGATAATTTCAGGTAAAACACCGCTCTTTCTGGCTTCTGACTGCGATAATAAACCATGCCTACATTAGAAAAATAAGCCCCCAGAGTTTGGCGCGTATTCAAATTTTTCATAAAATATTGATTTTTATCTTTCCCCAACATGGCAAAACGTTGCTGATAAAAACTGTCTGGATAGGCGACCCCAGCTTCGGTGCTTTCGATGTTTATTTTCGCTTCTTTTTGTTCATAGCGAACAAAAAAATGATTGGGAAGTGCCACGCCATAAAGTGGAAGCCCCAGTTTCTGGCCGAGAATTAAATATAAGAGCGACAGGTTCATGCAATAGCCTTTATGGTTCTCCAAAAGCCCATGCAGAAAAAGTTCTTCAGAATTTGTGGGGACACCAGTCTCATCTACCTGGTCGGTGTATTGATAGCCTCCTTCCTCATGAAGGACGGTGCGCAGGGCTCGGACAATTTCTTCGGGTTTTTGTATTCCTTTTAACTTATCGCGGGCCGATAGCACCCGTTTCCGAATTTCAGCTTTCAATGTGGCTGTATTCAGGTTCGGTTGCCAATGTTTTGAAACCATGAGAAGGGTTTCCAACAGGTCGGGTTCGAGGGCAGAATCGTATTGTATTTCTAGCAGTTTTGTTTTGATATTTTCTTCAACTGAGGGATTGCTACATGCATATATCGGTTGTAAGATGTATAGCAGAGTCGATATTAGAATGAGAAAACGTACCTCTATTATTTTTGGCATAGAAATCAGTCGTGTGGGGTTTTAAGGTATTTACTATTATACCAGAAGGTTAATTTTGAGTGCTAAAGAAACAGAATCTGCGAGATTTTGTGCAAGGGGAAATCAATGAAAATTCTAGTGGCGGAAGACGACCTAGATAGCGCCCGGCTACTCGAAAATATACTGAAACAGAACTCACATACAGTGGAAATAGTGGGGGATGGGGAAGAGGCACTGAAGAGATTGCGAGAAAGCAGGTATGACGCGCTTTTGACAGATTGGATGATGCCGGAAATGGATGGCGTGACTCTGGTCAAACGGGTTCGGGCTGAGATTGAAGAAGCTCCCTTGATCATGATGATTTCGGCGGGTGGAGACGATGAGTCGCGTCAACAGATACTGCAATCGGGGGCTGATGATTTTTTAAGCAAACCTTATCACTCCGCCGATTTGATGCGAATTTTAGACGATGGGTTGGCGCGTTTTAAGCAACCTGAACCGGAGGCCAGTTTTCTCACGCCGGTTCGTATAAAAGGGTTGCCACCGTTTGTGGGGGTTGTGCTTGTTGCCGGAACAGGCAGTCAATTGAATATTCCCCAACTGTTCAGCTCTATCGATAAAGAGGCCCCGGCGGCATATTTCTTGGTTCAACATGGCCCAGAATGGATGTTGAGACTTCTGGCTGAGCAGGTTCGTCGCGAAACGGGATTTCCTTGTTACATTGCGGCGCAAAACTTACAACCGGAAGAGGGTCATATCTACCTAGCTCCCAGCGACCACCATTTGGTCATCAACCCGCCTCCCATTTCACTGGGAATAAACTCGAAGCCAAAGAAAAATTTCATGCGTCCGTCAGCGGACAGTCTTTTTGACAGCGCAAGTGCGGTTTTCGGGGAATTTTGTGTCGCGGTGATTTTATCTGGGATGGGTCGTGATGGGGCGCAAGGTGCCGGAACCATCAAGGCTGGCGGCGGAGCGGTGTTTGTAGAAAGCCCGGGTAAGAATGCAATGTCTTCCATGCCGCAAACGGCTTTAGACTTCAAGGTGGTCAGTGCTTCGTTGCCGCTGGGTATGATTGGAGAAGCCATCAACCACCAAGTGGCTCTGTCGACCAAAAATCTGCGGCTTCGTAAGCAGGAAGAATAGCGCGGTTCACTCCTTTCTAAGCATCCACCCTTCAAGCAAAAATATCCCCGCAACCATTATTAAAAAGGACGTAGCCAGAGGTGTTTCTTCTGAACTGTCAGACTGACTGGCTTGTGAATGCGGGGCATGAATTTCTACCTTCATCCCTGCCATAAAACCTTCGATTTCTTTTTGTGTTATTTTTTCAGGTTCAGATTCCTGCGTATCGATATTTACGGTAAAAGTTCCTGCCGGTTCGGCACCTTTCGGAAGCTTTGTCAACGAGGCGGTGGCAGGGACCGCATTGGTAGGAAGATTGAAAAGTTGGTAGACCCCAGTTTGAAAAGTATCGCTAAAAACTTTATCTTGTTGCAATCGATGCAAATCTCCCTTTGGCGTGCGAACGGCTTGTTTGTGACCCAGACTGTTGGCATTGGGGTGGAACGGTTCACCGACTAACAGGTTTTGTTTGAAAATACTGTTTAGCCCTCGGGCAGAATATTGGGTCCAGCGTTGAATCCACGGTAAAAAAGTGGGTTGAATCGGAAAATCATTCCAATCTCTATCTAGAGAACTTAAAAATAATACAACAAGGCCCTTGCCAGTATCGGCTTCGATGACAGCGGGCTTTTTATTTTCAAACCAAGCACCGACCTTAAACTTTTTATCCTCTCTGGCTTGCACTGTGATCAGAGAGTGAAAATTAATCTCGCGCATTTGATCAATTTCTTTGGGGGAGAAAATCTTCATCACCGGATGTGTATTATTCTTTAATAATAGGTGTAGAGGAGCATTGCTCGTAGGAATTTTATAGTGTGACTCCAGTTTAACGGGTAATAAATTACCCAGATGCTCATTGAAATATTTCAGGCTGATCTGGTCTCCCATGCCAAATAACAAGGCCCCGCCATTCAAAACAAATTTCTCAATTTCCAGTTCATAACCGGGGGGAAGCTCGCTGATATTGGCAAGGATGACGACCGAAAAATCAGACAGGTTTCGCAGTGGCAGTTCAGCAAGGGTGGAGACGGTGGGGTCGATATGCGACAGAGATACGGAAAAAGGGTTGAGAGCATGTTCAAGATAAAATGATTCGCTTTGATGTGAAATGGTTTTGGGATCGCCATCGACCACTAGCACTTTTATATTTTGTTTAGGGTGAAACGAAAAATATCTTGAGTTATCCGTGTTGAGGCCATCGTCTGAGGTCTGCACTTTTCCACTGAGCGGTTGATGGCTTCTTACTGGATAGGAAAATTCTCGGGACAGGGTTTGACCCGCGGGTATATCAATGAATTTTTCTTTTACAACCTTGTCATTTAGGAAAAGGGAGAAGGTAGTATGCATCAAATTGCTGGAAAAATTTTTCACCTCTGCCTTGACTCGTAGTAAACGACTCTGAGTTAGAAGCTCTTGTGTGACCTGAATACTTTGAACAGCCGCCTTGTTCTCCTCTGTTTGCAGACTCGAAAAATCAAAGACCTGAACCGGGGTGGTGTTGATAATTTGAGAAAAGGTTTCTTCTTTCCAACCATTTCTTTGCAGGTCGGTCAGCAAATAAATATTCCTCTTTTCTTGCCCTGCTGATTCAAATAGCTTTTGGGTTTGGTTGATCGCATCGCCTATATTGGTGGTGCGTAAAGAAAGGGCCTGTGCTTTTATTTTTTGTTCGAAAACCGTTTTGTCGGATGTCCAGTCTTGTTCTATTTGTGCCGGGGAAGATGCGAGAATTAAGCTGAATTCGCTTTTTTCGGGGAATCGATTGAGTTCTGCAAGAATGAATTCTTGCGCCCGGTCAAAGAGTGAGTTCTTTTCAGCTTGTGCTCCCATGCTGTAAGAGTCATCAAGGATGAACACGGTGGATGTGGGCGTGGCGGTAAGAAAGGCTTCCGAGTTTTTGAACGAAAAATACGGGTCGGCCAGTGCAAGGCTGAATAAGGCGATGGCAAGGCAACGAATCAAAAGCAAAAATAACCGGTTCGGGCGAGATTTTTTAATGGATCGTTTTTGTGATTGTGCTAACAGATGCACGGCTGAAAATGAGATGCGTTTTTGTTGCCGCCGGGTTAAGAGGTGGATCAGGATGGGAACGCTAATTCCTAATATTCCTAATAAGAATAGGGGCGACGAATAATTAAGGCTCATAGGTTTGAGAGGCTTTTGCGTTTGAGCAAATAATAACTCAAGGCTTGATCCAGAGACTCGGAAGTATCCTGAAAAATATAGTCCACTCCCAGCGCATTGCAGTCTTTTTTGAATGAATCGATATGCTCCTGAATGGTCTTTTGGTATTCATCACGAATGTCTTGCGGGTCTAACTCTACTCTGAAGTCGTCTTCCAGCGACTCAAAGACGATATCTCCTTCAAAAGGCAAGTGAATTTCATCGGGATGCAATACATGAAAGACAATGACTTCTAGTCCGCGCGAGACTAAAAGTCTCAAACTTTTATGAAGATCTTGATTGGGGGTTAGAAAGTCAGACACCAATATGAGCAGACTACGTTTTGGCAATCTCTCTGCCATTCCGGCAAGCACATCGGCAATTTGGGTGGTCCCTTGTGGAGTGATGCGGGCCAAACTATGTAAAATATGCTGAAAATGAGATGCCTTGGAACGAGGAGGAATATGCTCAATGACCTTGTCGTTGAATAAAGTCAGCCCGACTGCGTCAAACTGTTTTAATAGCAAATAGGAGAGGGTGGCAACCAGATCGAGAGCATACTGCATCTTGGGAGTATGTTCGTCCGTGAGCGATTGATACCCCATCGATCCACTTGCATCGAGCAAGAGGGTGCATTTCAGATTGGTAGACTGCTCAAATTGTTTGACATGATATTTATCGGTTTTGCCCACCACTTTCCAGTCAATATGGCGGATTTCATCTCCGGGAGAATAATCTTTGTATTCCGCAAATTCCACCGAGGAGCCTTTGTGACGACTTCGGTGTTGCCCGGTTAGCAATCCTTCCACAAAATTCATGGCGGTCATTTTGAGGGTGGAAATGCGAGATAGAACTTGAGCATCAAACTTCTGAGAAGAATTTTCCATAAAAGCGATAGCGAAGGGGAAAAATTATTTTTCATATTGTCGCATAAAAAGTATCCCTTTCCCACTACTCGTCCTGATGCCAGAATGCGGATTTTTATGCAATAAACAGGGTGGTTGACATTGGGAAGGAGCACTATAGAATGACCTATCATGGGTATTATTTTCTTGTTTTATTGGGTGTCTGATCGATGAGTTCTGTTCGATATTGTAAATGTCATTTCCATCAAGGTGAGTCCGAGCATTGGGGTATTTTAGACCGCAAAGCGTTCGCCCAAAAGGGGGCAAAAGCTAATTTTGCACCCGATACGCCGTTGCAACCCATGCACCTCATGTTGGAATTGTTTTTCGACTGGGAAGAAGAACGAGTATGGGGAAGCACCACCTATGATCTCAAGGTCAAGGGGCAGGATGTCCGGGAAATTGTGTTGGATGCGGCAAATCTTGAGATAGATGAAGTCGTCATGGGTCGTCGTGCATTGGGGTTTGAGAATACCGGTGACAAGCTCATTATTTCTCTTGATAAAGCTCTAAAAAATGATGCCGCTATAAAAATTAAAATTTCACATTCTGTGACTCGTCCGCCGGCAGGTATTTATTTCACTAAACCAGACGAGGCCTACCCAGACCGGTTTAAAACTGTTTGGACTCAGGGCCAAGATGAGGACTCCAAATATTATTTCCCCTGTTTTGACCAGCCCAATTTCAAGCAGACCACCGAGGTTAAATTACATTTGCCCAAGGGCATGTTTGGTTTGTCGAACGGTAGCCTCATTAAGAAAAAAACTTCTCCTAAAGAATCTTTTTACCATTACAAGCTAGAGATTCCCTACTCGACGTACCTACTTTCTATCGTAGCGGGAGATTTTTCAGAATATAAGAACCGGGTGGGGGGGGTCGATATCAAATGGTATGTTCAAAAAGGCCGGGACCGGGAAGGGTGGAACGCTTTTAAGGATACCGGGAAAATCATCCGTTTTTTTTCAAATTACACGGGTTACGCATACCCCTATAAACATTATACTCAGATTGCCGTTCCTGAATTTGTATTTGGAGGCATGGAAAATTTCACCGTCACCACCCAGACCGACCTGACT
>Ga0066610_10001122_pt1 | contig 16961 bp, 13 predicted proteins | sample SaaInlV_DNA_165m_FD_60375 | JGI IMG/M metagenome (GOLD analysis project Ga0066610, IMG submission 60375) | Marine microbial communities from expanding oxygen minimum zones in the Saanich Inlet - SI075_LV_DNA_165m | ecosystem: Environmental > Aquatic > Marine > Unclassified | place: British... | reverse complement strand
CTGCTTTTGTTATTAGATCTTGATTTTGATTTAATCCAGGAACATCTCTAAACAGCTTTAGTATTATTTTACTAAAGGCATTGATCCCAGCTTCACCTTCTATGCCGCCAATTAACATGCTAAGCGCAGCTTTTACATTAGCTACATTTGTATCACTACCTATAACTGGACCTAAATGAACGATGCAGCGGTGGCAAATAGCCTTTAGATTTTCTTTGCCACCTAATTCATTAAAATTAACATTTAGTTTTTCTATGATTTGCCCAGTGGCAAAATCAGCTATCTGATTTTTTAGCTGCTCATTTTGAAGTGCAGCTTTGATGTCTGGATTGCTGCTTATAAAATCAATAATAGCAAATATTTTTTTCTCTGTTGTTATTGCCTCTATCTCTAATAAGTTCTTTATCTTTGTAAGATCTTCTGCTGTGATGCTTTGTAGCGCTAATTTAATTATTGGCGCTGGAATTGCTATGGGTGGAGTAATGGTTTGTATCTTAATAGCTTCTTCTACAGCAGCATTAAATAAAGGCAGCTTTATAACTTTATTAAATAGATCGCTTTCAATTAACTTTAGATACTCACTTATTGGTTGGGTATCGTCTAAATTTATATGTTTTATATTTTCTTTGTATGTTGAATTGCTAGTAATGCCGATTGCCAAATTAATTATTATTTCAGCATTAGCTGTTATAAAACTTTCAATTGTTTCTCTACATTTTTGCGTTTTTTGAACAAAACTTTCATTTGCATCATCATAGTTATCTAAGTGGTCATCCCCTTGTTTTAATTCTTCGAGGGATAAGAATTCTTTCTTCATTAGGACTTCTTGTATTAAGTCATCTGTGATTGTTGTTTTAAAGTATGTTAATAGACATGAAAATCTGGCTATGTCTTTAGATAAAATTATTGGTAGCAACTCTGATTTTAAGAGTAAGTCTTTATTTTCCCGTAGCTCTCCACTTCTCAGTATAGCACCCATGTGGACAAGCCCCCCTGTGGTGTTGGCTTTCCTTAGTTTCCAAATGTTTTCTATTTGTTCTAATTCTTTGTAAAGTAGACCCAGCTCTTTGTAAAGAGGAATGGCTTCTAACTCAGCTTCAGTAAGGCTGGTATTGTCATTATGTTCATAATGATCGATTTCTAAGGGGTTATCCCTTTGTTTTGATTCTTCCCTTTGTTTTAATTCTTCGAGTTGATTTTTCACCTTGTCTTTAGTCTTTACTATTTCATCAGTTAGCATGTCTGTACATCCGACTGATACTATCTTAAAAAGTGTAGTTGTTGATTCGCTAGCTCTTTGAGGTGACATGCCATTGCCTTTGCCATCGTAAGATAATGCTTTTAGCAGATCGTTTTTTATTACATTAAGTGGGTTATCTGCGGTCTCTGTTAAGTGCCCAGCTGCGTTATAACTTGTTTTTTCAGGAGTCCTGTAACCACTTCCTTGCATAATTTTCTATTTCACCCACGATTTTTATTACCAATTTAAAGCTAAAGATTCGCTTAATTTTAGGTAGCTAGATACATGTTATCAAAATAAAGCAAATTTTTAAAGAGCATTTTGTTTTTGATTGATAGCCTTATGTTGTTCATGAAAAATAATTTCAGCACCATATTTAGCTAGATTTAACATTTCGCTTAATGTTTTTTGTGAAAAAGGTTTTTTTTCTGCCGTTCCTTGAATCTCAATATACTGATTTTTATCATTCATAACAACGTTCATATCAGTGTCTGCTGCTGAGTCTTCATTATAATCTAGATCAAGCATTGGTATGCCGCCGACCACTCCAACAGAAACAGCAGCGATTTGACTGATGATTGGGTCTGTAGTTATTATTTTTTCATACTGCAGGTGTTGCATAGCTTGCACAAGAGCTACATATGCGCCACTTATAGCTGTAGTTCTGGTGCCGCCATCAGCTTGAATTACATCGCAATCAATATTTATAGTTAGATCGCTAATTAGCTTTAAATTTATGCAGCTACGGAGAGATCTGCCTATTAATCTTTGGATCTCTTGTGTTCTGCCAGACACTTTACCTCTAGTTGCTTCGCGGCTATTTCTGGTGTTGGTGGCGCTAGGTAGCATACTGTATTCGGCTGTAAGCCAGCCTTGTTTTGGCTGTGAATCGCGAAGAAATCTTGGTACACCTTCGGTTACAGTAGCGGTGCAAATAACTTTTGTATCGCCAAAACTAGCAAGTACGGAGCCTTGTGCATGTTTGGTGTAATTGCTTACAAAGTTTACTTTTCTTATTTGGTTTTCTTGGCGGTTTCTACGGTTGATAGGGGTCATGTTTGTCTCCGGTTTTTTTGTTGGAGTTGGTTTATGTGTTATTTGCTCATTCTGTAATTGCTAGAATTTACTCATTCTACAGCTATAGTACTGTTATTACAAATAAATATTGTATTTCTTGGCTTCTCTTGTATTGCATAATTAGAATGGCCTTGTTAACATGTGAGATTAGCTGTTATGGAGAATGTTTAATGTCAGGTGGGACTTTGTTTGTGGTTTCTGCGCCTTCTGGTGCTGGTAAGACCAGTTTGCTAGCTGAGGTTTTGCAGCATGCAGAGCAGTTAGATGTTTCGGTCTCTTATACTACGCGCCCAAAGCGACCACTAGAGACAGATGGCGAAAACTATTTTTTTATATCCTCTGATAAATTCGATATTATGCGGTCAGAGCATGCTTTTTTAGAGTCTGCTACTGTTTTTGGCTATGAGTATGGTACGAGTAGGGCTTGGGTTGAAGGGCGCCTGCAACAAAATTATGATGTTGTTTTAGAAATAGACTGGCAAGGTGCTTTGCAAGTAAAAGAGAAGTTTCCGGAGGCAGTTTTGATTTTTATTTTGCCGCCTACTATTGAGCATTTAAAGCAGCGCTTGCAAGTTAGGGCACAAGATTCTGAAGAAGTGCAAAAGCAGCGTGTTAGTGAAGCCAAACTTGAAATTTCTAAGTATAATCATTTTGATTATTTAATTGTAAATAGCAACTTTAAAGTTGCGTGCAGTGATTTATTAGGAATTTTTCGCAGCTATTCTTTAACTACCCCGCGTCAAGAATTGCGTTTGCAGTCCCTTATAGATAATCTATTATAATAAAAACAACGCACATAGGTTCAAAAGAGCGCGTAAAATACCTAATAGCTTCTTGACTGCTATTTCTTAGTGTGATTTGAGCTATACTTGTTGACACCAATGGAGTAAGTGTTATGGGTATAGTAGATGACTTTTTTAATATGCAAGTAGAAGATCCTGGGACTAGACAAAAATTTAATATAATTTTAGGTGAGAAGGCTACTTATTTTTGGCAAAAAGTTTTGTCTTTAGGGTTGTATGATGATCGAAAAGAACTGGGTGAATATGAAGATTCTTTTAATAGTGGTATCGATAGCATGGGTGGTAATATACCTAATATTCCATTGATCACTGACTATATAATAAAGCCACTTTTATTTACAATTATTGCTGTGCCAATTAAGTTTTTATATCTGGCTGTAGTAGTTGTGTTGTATAAAGCTGGCGATGTTCTTGGTCCTGTATTTGGGGCTGCAACTAAATCCCTTGGTTCTGTTGTGCTGAATTTATTGTCAATAGCTTATACAGTGCCACGAATAATTTTATACAGAGCGCCATATGAAAGTGGTATCTCTAAAATATATGGTAAGCATTTTACAAAAACAAAGATGGCAAAAACACTGGAAGAAGCATTTAAAAATATAGAATTTAAGGTTGAAGACAATACAACTGCAAAGTTTGTAGAGTTTGAAGTGAGAGGTGGTCCTGGTAGATTTAATACGTCTACGGACCTAGATGACGATCTTTTTGAAGTGTATGCCGAGTTTAAGATAGACGGTCCTAATGGGGTGGGTATAGCAAAAAATGATAATATTATTAGAATAATGTCAATATCACCTGAAATAAATGAAGGCGCATCTTTTGGGGATTTTAGCAGTGAATTTACAAAAATAATTCAAGTTTGTTGTGGTAAAGATTACTCTCTATGTGTTGGTGAAATATCTAATGAGATAAAAGAAAAGTTTCATGCTAAAGCACACCCAGAGAAACAGCCAATAAGGGCTGCGATTGGTCATTCTCATAAAAGCGATAGGATAGCTGCAAGCGAGGATAATCATTTTCCAAGTGATAAAATAGTTTCATCAAAGCTGGAGAAAAATGGTGTAAATGAAAGTTATACAATACGTGTAGGAAAGGATTTTGAATCATGTAAACCTTGGAAAGATGCTATAGAGCTGTTAAACAGGGGGTGTGGTTCTTTTGACAAAAAGACATTGCAGGATGCTGTTGATTTTTTAGAAAAAGATCACAACTTTATGAGTGGTTATCAAAAATATCCAAAAATGCCTTCTGAGAAAGTAGCCCCGGACATAAGAGGAATAATAATAGCTAAAATAGAAAGTAAGGCGGCGGAATTAACAAATGAAAAAAAAGGTCCGTCCTTGCAGTAAATATGAAAATTAGGCTGTAATAAAAGCTTATAGATATACGAAGGGGCAGGAGAAGGGCGTGGGTAACGTAGAAGAGACTAGGACTCGAGGCCCCTGATTTATAATCATACTGTGTTTTGTGCCCTACAGTTTTATGTTGTAACTAATAAAGTTTAAGTGAATAGTGGGTCATAAGTAAGGCGAATAATATAAAAAAGTTGTAATTTGACGCTGTTATAGGCTATAATACTGTTTCTTATTAATTTTTGAGGTATTGTATGGCCAGGGTCACGATAGAAGATTGTTTAGAAAAACTACCAAATAGATTTGAAATAGTAGAGGCTGCCACAAAGCGTGCACGTCAACTAGCTGTCGATGGTGCTGAACCTATGGTAAAAGTTAATCGTAAAAATAAAGTAGCAGTAACTGCACTGCGCGAAATAGCAGAAGGCTATGTTAGCCTTGATGGATCTACAACTGAAAAAAACAACCCTGATTTAGACTTAGGCGAAGATATTTAATTATAAATAGTAATTTAATTTACTGTCTTAAAAATATAGCCTAAAAGGAGCTGAGGTTTGCAACTTTTTAATATGCTAGAAGGATCAATTGCATATCTCAATCAAAGTGAGATAGGTGAGGTTAAGCGTGCCTTTGTTCTTGCAGAAAAAGCTCATGAAGGTCAATGTCGAGCTAGTGGTGAGCCTTACATAGTTCATCCAGTTGCAGTTGCTCGTATTCTTGCAAGTATGCACCTCGATTGCAAAAGCATAATAGTAGCACTGTTACATGATGTTATTGAAGATACTACATATACCAAAGATGATATTAGACAAGAGTTTGATAATGAAATTGCTGACCTTGTAGATGGCGTAACCAAACTTACTCAAATAAAATTCAACACTAGGGCTGAAGCACAAGCAGAAAATTTTCGAAAAATGCTGCTGGCCATGACCAAAGACGTTCGGACAATTATTATAAAACTCGCTGATAGAATGCATAATATGCAAACAGTGCAGCATCTTGATTTTGTTAGGCGCCGCAGGATAGCAAGAGAAACACTCGATATATATGCACCTCTAGCTCGTCGGCTTGGTATGCATCATTTTTCTTTAGAACTAGAAAATTATGGTTTTTCAGTTATGCATCCGTTACGTTATCGTATTTTGGCCGATGCAATGAAAAAAGTGCAGGGTAACCACCATGATATTCTGCAAGAAATAAAAACATCATTGCAAAATAAAATGGAAAATAATAATATTTCTTTGAAAACTATTGAAGCTAGAGAAAAACATTTATATAGCATTTACAGAAAGATGCTGACTAAACATATTTCTTTCTCTGATATTACAGATTTCTATGCTTTTAGAATAATAGTAGAAACAAATGATGATTGTTATAGAACTTTAGGTGTAGTGCATAGTATTTACAAACCACTGCAGGCAAAAATAAAAGATTACATAGCAATGCCAAAAAGCAATGGTTATCAGTCTTTGCACTCGGTAATGTTTGGTCCTTACGGTGTTCCGGTTGAAATCCAAATAAGGACGCCAAAAATGGATGACATGGCTAACCAAGGTGTGGCAGCTCATTGGGCGTATAAATCAGGGGCATTCCCAAGTAAGTCACAGCTACAAGCACAAAAATGGCTAAAAAGCTTAATCGACATACAGCAGAGATCTGGTAATTCACTTGAATTTATAGAAAATGTAAAAATGGATCTATTCCCTGATGAGGTTTATGTGTTTACGCCAAAAGGGGATATTATGGAGTTGCCAGCTGGAGCAACTGCTATGGATTTTGCTTACATGGTGCACACTAATGTTGGCAATCGCTGCGTTGCTGCTCGAATAGATAGGCAGTTAGCACCACTTTCTACAGTTCTATTAAATGGTCAAACCCTTGAGATTATAACCACCGAAACAGCTCATCCAACTCAAGCTTGGTTGAATGTTGTCGTTACAGGTAAGGCTAAAAGTGCAGTCCGACATTATTTGAAGACTCAACGCAAATCTGAATCAGAACGTTTAGGGTTAATGCTATTAAAAAGGGCTTTTATGAATTTTGGTGTTGATTTTGAATCTTGTCGTGAGGAGAATTTATCAGCCTTGTCTATTGAGCTTGGTTTTGAGTCATTCAATGATTTATTGGAAGATATTGGTTTAGGTAATCGCGCGGCTCCTCTTGTATTTAAGCATTATAATGGCCTTTTTAATAATGGTAATTTGGCTATGTCTAATGAAGGCACTGCTGATCCTCTTACTATTAGTGGTACTGAAGGTATGGTTGTTCATTGTGCCAGTTGTTGTTACCCTGTTCCAGGGGACTCTATCTCTGGAATATTAGATTCAGGAGAGGGCATAGTTATTCACTCTGATCAATGCTGCGAGCTAGATGACTTTAAGGATCATGATGTCATTCCTGTTGCTTGGGCGGAAAATGTTACGGGTGAATTTAGGGTTGTTGTGCAGGTGGAAACTGTGAATAAGCGTGGAGTGCTGGCAATGCTGGCATTGGCTATTTCTGATTCTAAAGCTAATATTGAAGATATAGATATTATTAAGCACGATAAAAATTATTCAGTAGTTAATTTAATTATAGTAGTTACAGGTAGAACTCAGTTAGCAAAAGCAATTAAAATGTTAAGAAGAGTCGCTGAAGTAAATAAGGTTACTCGTTTAAAAAAATAAAAAGAGGTTAATGTATTATGACTAATATATCTATTATTGGGAGTGGTTTAGCTGGTTATTTAGTGGCGACTGAAGTAAGAAAGAAGCTCCCTAAAGCTAATATTACCATGTTTACTGCTACAGATGGCGCTTATTATTCTAAGCCCATGTTATCAACAGCACTGGCGCAAGATAAAGAGTCATCAGATTTAGTTATGTTCTCTGCAGCAGCTATGGAAAAGCGCTTAGATATGAAGGTTATGGCTCATACCAAGGTTAAGAAAATAGATTCAAAGGCAAGTACTATAATTACAGAGAAAGGATCTAGTGGTTACGATAGTTGTATTTTAGCTACAGGGTCAGATGTTATTTCTTTAAGACTAAAGCAAAAAATTGATGATAAAGTATTTACTGTTAATAGTTTAGATGATTATGCTCTATTTAGAGAGAATCTATCAACTGGCACGCGAATTGCAGTTATAGGGTCTGGGTTAGTTGGCGTAGAGTTTGCCCATGACCTTGCAGGTGCAGGTTATAGTGTTAGTATTGTCGGTGATGCTGCATACCCACTAAATCTGCTTGTTCCTGCTGAAATAGCTCAAGTATTGCAGCGTGCTATGGAAAAAGAGCTTAAGGTTAAATGGCACCTTAATGAAAGTGTTGTAGCAATTGAGCCAAATAAAGATAGCGTTGTTCTTGAATGCGCAAGTGGCACAAAAATAAATGCAGATATAGTTTTAAGTGCAATCGGAATTAAAGCTAATATTGATTTAGCTAAGGCTAGTGGTATTAGAACTGAGCAGGGAATTGTGGTAGATGATATGTGCCGTACTAATTATAGTAATATTTATGCTTTAGGAGATTGTGCAGAAGTAGCAGGATTGAATTTGCATTATGTGCCCCCAATTCGTAAATGTGCAACAGCTATAGCTGAAACTCTAGCTGGTAGCCCTACTACTGTTAAGTATCCAGCAATGCCTGTTTCTGTAAAAAGCCCGGTATGTCCAATCGCAGCTTGTATTCCTCGCACCAAAGAAAAACTTACATGTGAGTTAACAGGAGTTGTTCCTGATTTGGTTGCTAGGTTTGTTGATGATAATGGCTCTTTGCGCGGATTTGGATTATCTGGCTCAGCTACCAAACAAAAAATAGAATTATCTCAGCAAATTGAGAGTTGGCTTAGTTAAATCTTGACTATGATTTTGTTTTTTAACTGTATTTAATATTTCCTTAAGTTTTATTTGTTATAATTATAGGTATATAATAATAAGAAATTATTGAGGATAGCAATGAGATATACCCAAAAATATACATATATGCATGCAGGTCATGTATATCTTATAGTTCCAGTTATTGCAGGTGAGAGTATATCTACAGACAATACTTGTAAAACGTTTTTTAAATTAAATGATTTTCTTCAAAACGCTGAATTTGAACTTTTAGCATTGCAAGAAAAATTAGCTAGAAATGAAATAGTTGATATTAAACCTGAGGCTGCTGCTGATATTGAAAATTATCTTGAATTATTTAAAGAATTAAAGTCCAATATAGGTGAGGCTGGTGGCCCTGGATTTAAATCAGCTGAAACTGATAAGCTCATGAACTCAGGTTTACATGCGGTGGTATTTAACTCAAGTTATAATCGAGATAGATGGCTTAAATCAAATAAGCAAGTATTTGCTGTAAATCATGATAAAAGTGTGTTCGCCGATAAAATGAGAGAGTTTTTCAAGTATGCTTCACCACGTAATGCTCAGCTCAATCAGAGCTTTAGTGAATACTTTAATAAAGTTAAGTCACTGCAGATAAAAACGGATATTTCTTCTGATCTTGATGTGCATAAAAAGAATTTACTATCGGTCTTGGAGTTGGCATGGAGTGAATGTGGGTTGCCTTTGGATGTTTGGCAAACGGTTGCTCTAGAATTATGTGATGACCGTATAGCTTCTATGCAGCTGTTAGATTTGTTTGACTTATCTACCACAGCTAGTTATATATCCAGTGTTTTGGAAACAAACTGGTCTATAATTCTAGAGGACTTTATTGGAAATATATCGTGGTTTAATTCTTATGCAGCTGAACCTTTGATTGTATCATATTGGGACCAAACAAAATATAATAAACTTGCAGTTTTGACCCAGTTTTTTTTAGCTATTACGAATATTTTCTTGTTTGAAAAAGGATTTAGGACAAATTTAGGTGGCTACTTTGAGAAAAATAATAGTGCTAGGTTAAGATTTATTGAATTGATTGTGGAAAAAGTTAGAAATGGGGCTAATGTGGAAGATGCTATTTTAGACTATTTAGAGTCAAATTTTAGCGAAATAAATTTTACAGATATAGATAGAGCTGCAATTAAAAATGGTTTTGTTAATAAGTACAGGGTTATAGAAAATTCAGATAATTTTGATGAGTATTTTATTTTGCCGAGTAATACAGATAGTAATTGGTTTAGTTATGCTGGCGCTATATCATGTGAGTTTTCACACTTTGCACTACAATGCCTGAAATCAAGACCATTCACATATGTTGAAACGACTAATAAACATAAAAGTTTTCTAAAGAGGAAACGGGTTTGTTTTAGCCAAGTTGCAAGGCAGCAAGATAATAGTCTAGCGGTTACTAAAATAAAAACCACGTTGTTTTGTTTGGGTGATGAAAGTTCTCTTGAGCATTATGTGGAAAAAATAATTGCATCTATAATCGCACCTAATGAAAACATTTTTCCTCAACATTTGGATTTATCATCATTAGATGAGATTGAAATTAAAAGCATGATAACATGCGGCAAGACTGATGAATTGACAGCTGAAATTAAATCTTATCTTGAAAATAAATATTATCTTCATTTTATTGCTGAATCATCTGTAGATAAAGAAAATCTTAGTAGTTACCCTGATTCTATTCAAATACAGTCTTTACAAAATGATCCTAGCTTAATATATAAACTAGACAAATCAAAGTTGAGTATTAATTTAGCTAAGCTAGGCTATGATTTGAAATATTTGTGCAAATCTGGCTTTTCTTTAAGGGATTTAAAAAACCGTGGTTTCACTATGTTAAACTTTGCAAGCTCTAGAATAAGCTTGTGGGACTTGTATTTAAATACGTATTCACATTTGTCGTTAGTAGATTATGTTCAAACTATTTTTGAACCTGGTAATGCGATGAGATTTCAGGCTATGAAAGTTGTTACTTTTCTTTCAAAGAGTGAGCATAAAAGTTTAAAAGAGTTAAAGGATCAGAGTTTCGAGCTGAATATATTAAAGGCATTAAATTTTACAGCAGGACAGTTAAAAGATGCCGGTTATAGTGTTTTTCATATAATACAGGCTGGTTATAATAAAGATGATTTAATTGCAGCAGGGTTTGATCGTAATGTTGTTGTGAATGTGTTTTTTTTCTATGATCCCAATAACTCAGCTTCTAATGCAAATGAAATTATAATTGCTTTAAAAAATCGTGAGCATAGTTTCCATGACCTAAAAAATGCTGGTTTCACAGCTAAAGAGTTGCGTGAAGCACTTGATTTATCTGCTTGTGATCTTTATAAGTCTGGTTATAGAAGTTCTGATTTGAAAGACGCTGGTTTTTCTACAATTGAAACAAAATATACTAAACTAAGTTTATCTTTTAAGAGCGCTCGTGCTTGGCTTTTAGGTGATGATCCTCTTCAGGTCGACGCATTAAATGTTAATTTAGAGCGGGTGCCCCCTGGAATTCCAGCGATAGCAATGCAAACGTTGTTAAGTCCTTCAGAAAAGCGTAGTGCTAATATTCCAGCTAATTATCTGTAAATAGATTTTATAATTTCGGCTATTACTTTTTCAGTTTTTTGCTCAATATCATAATCAGGAAAAAACTCGGCTATTTCTAGGCCAAGAAATTTAGAATTGCCTTTTATTTTTTCAGCCAATACTTTTATAAGCTCATCGGTTTTTATCCCAGGTTCTGTTTTTATTGCCGTTGCAGGAGCGTCATTTGGGTCAAGCCCATCAATGTCTATACTCATGCCAAAGCCAGAATTGTTTTTACTTGCGATTTCTATGGCTTCTTCAAAGCAATTTGGTAACCCATCTTTTATAACTTGGTCCATATATATGATTTTTACGCCAAGCTTATTGAGCAGCTCTTGTTCTTGAGGCTCATAGTCACGAACACCGATAAGCACAACATTTTCCTTGTTTAATTTTGGTTTGGGATGGAGTATGTTTGTCAGCTCCTCTGGACCATGTCCTAGTAGGCAAGCTAATGCCATGCCATGAATGTTTTTGGTTGCGCTTGTGTTAGGTGTATGGCTATCTAAATGCGCATCAATCCAAATTAAGCCAATTTGATCATTTGCTGCGTGGGAAACCCCGCTCCAAGTGCCAATGGCGCTAGAGTGGTCACCGCCAATTACGGTAAATTTCTGAGATTTTGTTAGGCAGGAATTAATGTGCTTTGCTAGTTTAGTGCAGGCTATGCTACTTCCCTCTATTGCTTCGAGTTGTGTTTCGATGTATGAGGGTAGTATATGACTTTTCCATTCTATATTTGGGATATCTTTTATAAATTTAGAATTTTCCATTATTATAGGTCCCATGCAGCAGGCAGAATCTGCAGCTGCATTACCTGAAGCGAAACCGTATATATTTATAATTGAATCTTCCATATTTTTGCCTTTATATGCTTGCTAGAGAATAATTATTATGCATAATTTTTATTTTATTGTCTATTTTTAGTAATATATTTGAGAAAATTCTATATTTATAATAGAATTAAATTGAATTAGCATATTTTGACTAAATTTTTATATTGAGATTTGAAAGAGGAACCTATGATTAAATGTTTACGAGCTTGGTTTAAAAGCAAAGATAACACTCCAGAGCCTAAACGCTTTTCTGACCATGAAATTAACCCTGGTTTGTATAGTAAAAATGCTGTTAAGGTTATTAAAGATCTTAGTAGTGCCGGTTTTAAGGCCTACTTAGTCGGAGGTGCTGTCAGAGATGCTCTAGTTGGAATTTCACCAAAAGATTTTGATGTTGCTACTGATGCTCACCCTGAGCAAGTGAAAAAAATATTTAGAAATAGTATTTTGATAGGGCGAAGATTTAAGTTGGTTCATGTTAGGTTTGGGCGTGAAATAATAGAGGTTGCTACTTTTAGGTCTGGTGATCAAGGGAGTTGCTTTGGAAAAGAAAAACGTTTGTTTGGCAAGAAAGGCTTGCTGTTAAGAGACAATATATACGGCGCCATTGATGATGATGTTTGGCGAAGAGACTTTACAATAAACTCTCTTTACTATGATGCAATTAATAATCAAGTTTTAGATTATACAGGTGGTATGGATGATTTAAAAGCTAAGCGCGTTAAAGTTATAGGTGATCCTGTCGCTAGATACAAAGAAGATCCAGTTAGAATGATTAGGGCTATTAGGTACGCAGCAAAACTTGATTTTAAAATAGAGAAGAAAACAGACTCAGCAATTCGCGCACATAAAGATCTTTTTGAAAATGTATCTCCAGATAGAGTTTTTGTTGAGATAATAAAGACTTTTTATGGTGGTTTTGCTCTTAAAGCATTTGATAAGTTGGCTGAATATGACTTCATTAATTTATTGTTTCCCAAGGTATATAAGATAATGACTGGTAAACTTAAAGGGTATAACTATACTGATATGCTTATTAGTAGGGCTCTTTATAATACAGATATACGTTATAAATCTAAGAAGCCATTAAGTACTGCTTTTATTTTTGTTGTTTTTCTTTGGCCTGTTCTACAGCATAATTTATATAAATTATCAAAGGCAGATGGTGCTTTTATAAATAAAGTTAAGCAGGCTATAAAAGAAACTTTAAAAAATCATGATGGACCAATCAGTATACCTAAAGGTATTGCTGAGACATGTGAACATGTTTGGTTGCTCCAGTTTAAGCTTATGTATCGTGAGGATGGTAAAATCCAAGATGTTTTAGACAACCCTAAATTTCGCATGGCTTATGACTTTTTAGTATTGCGGGCTCAAGCAGGTGAAGAAGTTTATAATCTTGCCTCATGGTGGAATGATTTTATCGCAGCTGATGATGAGAAAAAATCGAATATGATTTTATCTTATACCGAAAGAGCAAAAAGTATGCGAGCAAAACATGATAAACCCAGAAATGGACATAGACGTGGCAAACAAAAAAACAGACCTGAAGCTGCTAAAAACTAAGCCGCCTGTAAATGTTTGTTACATAGGGTTAGGTGGCAATCTTGATAATCCTAAGCTTCAGCTAGAAAGGGCAATATCTTTATTGCAGGAATCTAGTTTTGTTGATGTTTTTGCTGTTTCTAGTTTTTATATAAGTAAGCCCTATGGTCCAGTGATAGATCAAGAGGACTTTGTTAATGCAGTAGTTGGTGTTTTTACTTGGCATAGCCCATTTGTATTATTGCTGCTTTGTAATTCTATAGAAATGCTTTTTGGACGGCAGCGCCTAGTTCGTTGGGGGCCTAGAATTATTGATTTGGATTTGTTGTTATATAATGAGTCGCAAATTAAAACTAGTAAACTTACTATTCCTCATATTGATATGTCAAATAGAGATTTTGTTATGAAGCCTTTAGCGGAGATCAAGCTACTTTAGTGCTCCACTTATAGTGTTGCAATAAGTCGAAGTCACAAAGACTGCAGGACCCACACTTGTTTTTTGTTATGCATTTTTTTAGCAGGCCTTTATGTTCCCAATGCTCTACATAACACTTTATTTCCACCGGTTGTGTCTTAAAATGCTCGGCCACATCTATTGTTGTTGCCATAGGTACTGATTGAAAATACTTTTTAATTTGAATTAAATTCATGGCCGCTCTCATTCTTTATTTCTTTTTGTGCAATACGTTTTGAAATTATAATATTTAAAGCTATGGCAATTACAGTTACAGATATAACTAATATGTTTTCTGTTGCCATGTTGGTTAGCTTGAGTATTAAACTTGCTATTAAGTATGCTATAGACAATGACCATGTAGCCGAAAACATTGCCCATCTCCAGTTTGTCTCTTTAGCGAAAGTTATTATTGTTGATATGCAAGGCATATATAGTAAATTAAAAAATAAATAAGCAATAACATTGGAATTGTTTGTGAAAAACATTTTCAAGTTAGCTTGTAGGGAACTATTTATTTCATTATGTGAGGCTTTGTAGAATGGCACAAGCAGCATAAATGAGTTTTGGATGTTGTCTATGGCGTAAGCCCAAAAGTCTGAGGGTAGGGTTGTTATGTTATTCAAGCTGCCATTGTATAGCTGACTTAAGGTGATAATTACTGTTTCTTTTGCAACAATTCCAGCTATTATAGCTACCGATGCTGGCCAGTTATCATTGCTAACCCCAATGCCATTGAACATAGGAGTTATATTTGCGCCGATAATTTCTAACAAGGTTTTAGTCGCGCCATGATATTCATAGCTTACAGAGCTGAGTATACTTATTATTCCGCTAAGCCCAACTATATATTTCCCAACCCTAAAGCAAAACTTTACTGTTTTTGTTAGCGAGTTTGCTATTATTGTTTTTTGTTTTGGGATTTGATAGGGAGGAAGTTCCATTATTAATGGTTGTATATCTCCTGGAATTATGAAGCGGCACAAGATAAAACCGGTTATTATCGCAACGATTACGCCGGTTATGTAGAGTGAAAATATTATTACTGATGGGTATGTTGGGAAGAATGTTGATGCGAATATTGCAAATACAGCAAGCCTTGCATTACAAAGCATAAACGGTGTCATTATCCCAGCAATTATCCTGTCACGCTTCGTTTCTAGAGTTCTAGTTGCTATAATTGCAGGAACATTACAGCTAAATCCAATTAATAAAGGGATAAATGCTTTTCCAGGTAAGTGTAGAATTCGCATTAACCTATCAGTTACAAATGCCGCTCTTGGCATATATCCAGTTTCTTCTAAGAAATTGATGCTATAGAACATTGTAAATACTATTGGTATAAAGCTAAGTAGGGTGGTTATTCCTTGTCCTAACCCATGTATTAAAAATATATTAAATATATCAGGGCTGTTTAATTTGTTAAGAATTGTGGCGGTACCGGTTATTAAAAAAACTTCTCCAATATTGCTAAATAACTGCTGAACAGAGCTTGCTGTTGATAATGCAAAGAAAAATAAGAAATACATTATGCACATCAAGCTTATAATGCCTAGGTACTTGTGGGTTAGGATGTCATCTAATCTTTTTGTGACAGGATCATTTTCTTTTTCAGTTTTTTGTTTGATCTCAATTTTTGGCATTATACTTTTGATAAAGTCATATCTAGCTTGTGCAATAACTATGTCCATGTCTTCTTGGGATTCTATTTGTAATTTTTTTCTGCATGCATCTAGAGTATTATATAGCGATTCGGTTTTAATGTTTTTTATTTTGTTTCCTGATAATATGTTTATGGCTATTGCTTGTTTGCTTGCTGTAATTTCAGCCTCATCTAGGGCTAACGATTGTTGAACTTTCTCTATGCAGTTTTTTATCTCATCGCTAAAACACAGTATGGGTTTTAGCTTTTGTTTTTGTGTGTTTAGCATTTTATTTTCAAGCATATGTTTTATATTTATTATATCTTTAGGGTCATTTGTACAGGCGCTAATAATAGCATAAGGCTTGAGTGATTTAGCCAGACTTTCTATGTTTATGGTTGTGTTTTTTAGTAGATCAACTTTATTTACTATTATAATTGTTGGTAATTCTAGTTCTAAAAGTTGAGTTGTTAAATATAAAGAGCGTACAAGGTTGCTAGAATCTATTATGTTTACTATGAAATCTACTTTGTTATTAAACAGATAATTTGCGGCAATCATTTCGTCTATGGCGCCGCTTGTATCTGCATGGCAAATAGAGTAACACCCGGGTAAATCAATTATTTCTAGATTTTTGCTGTAAGCTGCTGTTGCAACTTCAACTGTAACGCCAGCCCAATTGGCTACTTTATTTCTTTTTTTTGTAAGGGCATTGAAAAGAGTGGTTTTTCCGCAGTTGGGATTGCCAAGTAAAGCAATTTTTTTCACATACAGACCTTGTCTATTTTTAGTATTTCAGCTTCTGACCTTCTTAATATTAATGAAAAACCGTTTATAAATATTTCAACCATGTCGTTTACTGGAGATAATTTAGATATAATAAATTCAGCGCCTGGAACTAGTCCCATAGACATTAGTTTTTGTTTATACGTGCAGCTTCCTTGGTTAAATCCAAATACTGTGGCACGGCTTCCTGGTTTTAAATTATTTATGCTCATATTGGTCTCGCAAATACAAATGAGAATCATTCTCATTAATTTAGGTTAAATAAGTAAAGTTGTCAATAAAAAATTCATTTAATATATTAAATGCGATACGATGGTTTGGTTCTATTTCATTGTGGTGGTTAGTTATGGAAAAAATTAGTGCATTCTTGATTACTCTTAACGAAGAGCAAAAAATATTATCTGCATTAGAGTCTGTTGCGTTTTGTGATGAGATTGTCGTTGTAGATAGCGGTAGTGATGATGATACTGTTACACTTTGTGAAAATTTTGGCGCCAGAGTCATAAAGCATGGTTGGGAAGGGTATGCAAAGCAAAAACAATTTGCAATGATGCAGTGTCAGTATGACTGGTGTTTAAATATAGATGCTGATGAAGTTGTTTCTGTTGAGCTTAGAGAATCAATATTGCATGCTTTGTCTTTTGCTAATGATATTGTTGCATATGAAATTGTAGGTAGAAATCAATTTTTAGGCTCTATGGTGCCAGTCTCTATGCGCCTTGAGTATCATGTTCGGCTATTTAGAAAAAGCAAGGTAAGTTATGATTCTGAAAAGTTAGTGCA
>Ga0066610_10001094_pt1 | contig 17115 bp, 7 predicted proteins | sample SaaInlV_DNA_165m_FD_60375 | JGI IMG/M metagenome (GOLD analysis project Ga0066610, IMG submission 60375) | Marine microbial communities from expanding oxygen minimum zones in the Saanich Inlet - SI075_LV_DNA_165m | ecosystem: Environmental > Aquatic > Marine > Unclassified | place: British... | reverse complement strand
GTATAATATATTTCTTTTTTATCAATAAAAGTTTCTAATTTAATAGTATTATTAATATTAATATTTTTAGGACTAATAATATTTTTATTTAAATAAAAATTTAAATATTCTTTTGCATATTTTTTATGATCTCTAATAAAATGATTTTTATTAATTTCCCACTTTTTCATAGCTTCTGCATTAACAACTTGTCTTTCATGATGTTGATGAATAACAAAAGTTTTATCATCATTAAATTTTTCTGAATAAAAATAAGTATTAATATGTGATAATTTTATTTTTCTAGAAAATTCATTATCATCAAAACTAAATCCATCTTTATATTTAGAAGTAAAATAATCTATTTTTTTAAGTTTTTTTGTAAATAAAACCATACAAAAATAAGCAATATTTGGATTTAATTTATGGTGAACAGACCAATTTTCATATTGAGGGAACCATTGTTTATTTTTATTATTTTTAGTAAATTCATAAACATCTTTAGTTTCATATAATAATTTATTTTGTTCATAATTTTCTAAGAAATAACAATTAAAAATCATACAATCATTTTCTTTTAGATTATCATTAATTTTAGTTAAAATATCACCAATATGCATACATTCAGGATTTTGAATAATAATTATATCACCAGTTGCTTGTAAAAATCCATAATTATAAGTAGCACAAGGATTATATTCTTTTTTAGGATTTTTAAATATTTTAATATTATCTTTTTCTAAATCTTGTAAATTTTCATTACCATCATTAACAATAATTACTTCATAATTTTTGTGATTTGATTTTTCAAAAGTTTCAAGTGATTTAATTAGTTGAGTTTTACGGTTAATATACCCCATTACAATAGATATTTTATAAGACATAAATATATATTATACAAAAAATATTAAAAATAAACATATTATATATAATATTATTTATGAGTAAATATTTAAATTTAATAATTTTAACTTTTAATAAAACAAAAGAATATTATTATAATAAAAATTATAAAAGAGAAGAAATATATATAGTTGGTAATGGTTGGAGTTCATATTATTTAACAAAATATTTAGATAAAACAAAATATAAACTAATGATAATTTCTGAAAATAAAAATATTACAAATACACCAAAATTAGTTAAATCATTATTTAATGAAAAAAATAATAATTTTGAAAATCCATATTCAAATATTATTTTAGATAAAGTAATTGATATTAAAGATAATAAAATTATAACTAAAAATAATAATAAATTTGATTATAAAAATGTTGTATTTTGTATTGGTTCGGATACAAATGATTATGGAATAGAAGGTGTAAAAGAGTATTCTTTTAAATTTAAAACTATTAATGATAAAGATAAATTAAAAGATAAATTAAAAGATAATAATATAAAAAATATTTGTGTTATTGGTTCTGGTGCTGTAGGAATTGAATTATCTGTATTATTAAAAAATAAAGGATATAATATTAAGATAATTGAAGGAATGAATGATATTTTGCCTGGATTTAATAAAAATACAAAATTAGATATAGAAGAATATTTAAAAAATAAAAATATTGAATTATATAAAAATAATTTTGTAAAAAGTATAAATGAAAAAACAATTATAACTAATAAAGAAACATTTGATTATGATTTAGTAATATGGAGCGGTGGAATTAAATTTAGTGGTTATGAAACAACTACTTTATTTAAAACATTAAATAATATAAAAAAAATATCTCCAAGAGGGATTGAAGTAAAAGATAATTTTTCAATAAATGAAGAAAATAATATTTTTTGTATTGGAGATATAGTTTCAAATAAAGGACCACCAACAGCTCAAAATTCAAAAAATCAAGCTTTATGGTTATCAAAATATTTAAATAATAATAAAAAAAATATAGAAGAATTTAAAATAGAAGAAAAAGGAAAAATATTACATTTAGATAATGAGATGTATTTAGAAAGTAATAATTATAATGGATTTGTTTGGAAACCATTTAATTATTTATTAGATATTGGTGTGGATATGGATATTTAATTATTTATAATAAAATTATATGAATCTTCACACATATCAGTAATATTTTTATTTGATTTCCAATTAATTATTTCTTCAGCTTTATTTGATATACAATAACTATCTTCAATATCACCATTTCTTTTTTCTTTAAAATAATACGGAATATCAATATTATTAACTTTTTTAAAAGTTTCAACTAATTCTAAAACACTTATTGAATTACCAGTTCCTAAATTAAGTATTTGAATATCTTTAAAATGGTCAATACAATTAACATGAGCTTTAGCTAAATCAACAACATGAATAAAATCTCTTTTTGCAGTTCCATCATTTGTATTGTAATCATTTCCAAAAATATTTAAATATGGTAATTCTTTGTTAGCTACTTTAATAATATATGGCATTAGATTATTTGGAATACCATTTGGATTATCACCAATCAATCCACTTTTATGTGCTCCAATTGGATTAAAATATCTTAAAATAAAAATATTCCATCCATTTAAATCTTTTAAAATTTCTTCAATTAAATATTTTGTTCTTCCATATGGATTAGTAATATTTTTTCCGGTTTCGCTATTTTCAGTAAATGGTGGTTGTGTATTTCCATATACTGTAGAAGAAGAAGAAAATATTAAGTTTTTAACATTACATTTTTCCATACATTGTAATAAATTTACTGTTCCTGAAACATTATTATGATAATATTCTAAAGGTTTTTCAATACTTTCTGAAACAGCTTTTAAACCTGCAAAATGAATAACACAATAAATATTGTAAGATTTAAAAATATTATTTAATTGTTCTGTATCTAAAATATCACATTTATAAAAAACAATATCTTTATTAGTTATTTTTTTAATTTTTTCAATAATTGAAATATTTGAATTTGATAAATTATCAATAATTACAACTTTATAATTCATTTCTAATAATTCAACTATGGTATGAGAACCAATAAATCCTAATCCACCAGTTACTAATATTGTTTTCATATAATTATATAATTATTATATAATTTTATAATAATAAATTTATATTATATAATATATAATATTATAATATGAGTAAAAAAATAACATTAATAATTGGTGCACGTCCTAATTTTATGAAAGCTTTTCCTGTTTATGAAGCATTAAAAAATGATTTTAAATTAACTTTAATACACACAGGACAACATTTTGATGAAAAAATGAGTGATGTATTTTTTAATCAATTGAAATTTCCAAGACCAGATATTCATTTAAGTTTGGAAAAGAAAACAAAGTCTGGAGATTTTGATGATAAATTGTATGTTAATAATAAAGAATATTTGAAAGACAAAGACGCAGTGATCCAAGAATTAATGTCATATGATGGAGATCTTGGACAATTGGGTGAAATAAGAGATAAATTAAAAGTAGAATTTGAAAAAGTGAAACCAGATTTAGTTATTGTATTTGGTGATGTTACAAGTACTTTGGCTGCTGGATTATCTGCTAAAATATTAAATATTGATTTAGTACATGTGGAAAGTGGATTACGAAGTGGTGATATATTAATGCCTGAAGAGGTCAACCGTATTTTAACAGACCATATTACCAAATATTATTTTATTACTGAACAAAGTGGTGTAGATAATTTGAAAGAAATTGGTGTTACTGAAAATGTATATTTGGTAGGAAATACAATGATTGATACACAAAAGAAATATTTACAACAAGCATTGGATTCTCAATATCATGAAAAATTAGGTGTAAAATCAAAAGAATATGTTTTAATAACATTACATCGTCCAAGTAATGTGGATAATATGGATAAATTGAAAGAAATATTTGACGATTTTGAAGAGTTGAGCAAAACAGAAAAACTGGTATATCCTATTCATCCGCGTACAAAAAACAATCTGGAAAAGATGGATTATTTAAAAAAAGTTCAAGATAATCCAAATATTATATTGGATGAACCTTTGGGGTATTTAGAATTTACGTGTTTAATGGCGAATTGTAAATATTTGGTGACTGATAGTGGAGGATTACAAGAAGAAAGCACAGCGTTGGGTATTCCTTGTTTTACACTGCGTGAAAATACAGAACGTCCATGTACATTTATTGAAAATCATGGAACCAATCAATTGATTCATAAAATTAGTGAAATTGAATTGAAAGACTGTAAAGGGAGTATGGATTTATGGGACGGTAAAAGTAGTAAGAGAATTTTTAATACTTTAAAACAACAAATGAACTCATTAAGAGTCGCAGTAGGTTATGCTCATTCAGGTAAAAATATAGGGGGTGTTAGACGTTATATGGAAAATATACAGAAATTATCAAGACATAAAGTCACCTTATATCCAAGTTATGAAAATGATGAGTTGTGGAGAGAAAAATATGATATGAAAATTAGGAATGATTATATAAAAAACGAAATTATAACAAAACAACAAGAAATCATTGATAATCACGATGTTTTTCATAGTAATGTAGAACCAACATGGATTAAATTATGTGAAGAAGCACAAAGACAAGGTAAATTATGGATACATACATATCATAATATTTATATGGCTGAAGATGAAACAGATAAAAAATTAAAAAAATGGCAAGAAGAAATAAATGATGTTCAATTTAATATTGCTTCAAAAGCTGATTATAAATTATGTGTTGGAGAATGGTTAGTTGATGAATGTAAAAAAAGAGATATTAATAGTGAATTTGTTCCAAATTTTATACCTACCGATAAATTATCTACAATAAAACTAAATAATTTTAAAAATAAATATAAACTAAAAGAATTTATTTTATTTTCAGGCGATGTTAGTGTAAGAAAAAATTGTGTTGAATTTATAAAAACAGCAAAACTTTTACCACAATATAAATTTGTATTAATGGGAACTGGATTAATTAAAGAAGAAATTATAAAAACTCATAATATAGAAATAACAGATAATGTTATTGCAATGGGACCATTATCGCATACAGAATGTTTAGAGGCAATGAATGATTGTAGTATATTAGTTATGAATAGTTTTACAGAAGGATTACCAACAGTATTAATTGAGGCGATGTATTATGAAAAACCGTGTATTATACCAGAAGGTCCAGATTGGTCAAAATTTTTGTTAAAAGATAATAATATTGGTTATAAGTATCCATTAGGGAATGTAGAAAATCTATCAGAAAAAATATCAGAAATTATGAAAGATTATAAAGAATTACCTTTTGCTAAAAAATATGTAGAAAATACATTTTCTTCTAATGTAGTTATAAGTAAATTAGATGAGTTGTATAGTAAAACAATAAATATACCAAGTTTAGTTGAACCGAAAAATATATATAACAGTTATGATATTGAATATTTAGAAACAGATTTAACAAACATAATATTAAATAAACAAATTCATTACAATTATAATGGCATAGATTTTATGTATAATAATAAGAAAAATAAAAAATTATTAATCTTATTCCATGGTTCTGTAACATTAAATGTAGAAAAACCAGTATTTTATGGTTATAATATAGACCCAAATGATTATGATATATTATCATTTAGTGATCCATTAATAAAAAAATATGAAAATTTAGAGTTATCGTGGTTTTTATCAACAGATAGTTTTAATACATTTCAATTAATAAAAGACATAATTAACATTATAAAATCAAAATATACAAATGTATTATGTCACGGTTCTAGTGGTGGTGGAATTCCGTCATTGCTAATATCAAGTTATTTTAAGTTTGACTGTATAATAAATAACTCACAAATATATTTATCAAAATATTGGAATTATTCTCTTATGAAAAATATAGTTAAAGATTTAATAGAAATAGATATTGAAAAAAAAATATTGGAATTTGGATTACCTAATAAATTATATTTATATCAAAATATTTATGACGAACAACATTATAATGAACATTACAATAAATTTAAATTATTTTTAAAAAGTAATTTTGATTGTAGTAATGTATATTTTAATGAATTTATTAGAGAGGATATTGGTAAAGCAATTCCTTGGTATCCAGATGTAGAACAATATTATAAATTAAGACATGATACATTAGGAAAACATCATAATTCACCATTTCCAGAAGGTGTATATAAAGATCGGATATTTTCTGATATTCTAAACAACAAAGAAATAGATTCATACAAAGAGGATGACTAAAAAACCTACTAATATCTTTCGTTAGATAACAAGTTTTTATAGAAATAGTTGAACAATTAAAACAAGACTATAATGTTAAAATAGATTTGTTTCATGAAAATAATGATGAAACTCTAGAAGAATTAATAAATTGAGCAAATATAATTTTTTTGTGAATAGTGTGAAGTAAACGCATTATGTTATAGTCAAAATAAAAAAGTAATCAAAAGTTATTTATTAGATTACATAAATATATTGAATATACTTTTTCGTCTGATATAATCATTAAAAAGTTAGATAATATGTATGTATCTCGAATACCGTGTTTGGAAAATACTTTTATGTAGTTTTTGTTAGAAAAGTCGGCATTTAAAATATGCGTTGCTCAAAATGTAGTGTTTTTTATAATATTACGGACATATACTGTTGATATATATCTTTAATTTTAAAATTTTCGAGGGCATATTGTTTTCCTATCCGAGAAGCTATTTCACGTTCAACCTTACTTTGTGAATAATATAATATTTTTTCACATACTGGCTCAAATGAATTATCATAAAAACAAAACTCTTTAGGATATATACCGTCAAGTTTATATTGTTTTAATGCATTACCATAAATAAATGGGATTGTTCCTGTAGCCATGCTTTCTGCAACTGCTTGATGACTACCTTCAATATCACTAACTGATAATAAATATCCAATTTTCTGCATCCAATAATGTGGATGTTCAGTGTATTTTTCAAAAATTACGTGTTCTGATAAGTTATATTCTATTATTTTTTTATGTAAGTTTTCAAAAAATTTACATTCATTTATGTTTTTTTTTAACCACGGAAGTTCATCTATGGTTTTCCCTAAAATATACAATTTAAATCGTTTATCCTTACTAACCAGTTTTTTTATGATTTCAATTGCTAAATCTAGTCTTTTAATCATAGGCACTATACCCATCATACCAATATTAAATTCATAACCAACATGTTTATCGAGATTTTCGAACATAGACGACTTAACGTAATTATATATCATAATGGATTTGAAAGGATCTTCATATTCTTCACCAGTCAATAATCTAAAGTTTGGAACTTTACCAGTATTTTTTTGCAATTGTTGAAAGTGTTCCCACGCTGTATTAATAGTAACTATGTCAGAAAAGAATTCTATATTATGGTTAATATAATATTCTCTATCAAAATTATCAGAGTTTAATAATTTATATGTGTGTAATCTCAATTTAGCAAGGCGTTCCATTTCTGGTGTAATAAAAATGACTTTGTCTACATTATTCCATTCTATATTGAAAAATTGTTTTGTGAATAATTCCCATCTATGAACCCTTATAAAAAGCTTTTGAATGGTACTCTTATTTATTGAATACCAAACGGCATTTTCGACACCCCATTCACAGTATATTATATCTGTTGTTTTTAATAATTGTAATCTATTGTCTTCTTCATTTGGTTCCCATTTGCATATTGTAACATTAAAATCTTGTTTCATCTTATCAACTATTTCATCCACAAAGTAAAAATGATTATGGTAATCCACTAGTATATTCTGTTTTTTATATGTTACCATTTGTTCATAGTATTTATTTAAAACATTTTTATTATAAGTTTTGACTATATTTTCAAAACGTTGTTTTGTAGCATTTATTATATTATTATTGTTAGTTATTAGTAGTTCAAGTTTTTGTTTAAGTGTATTGCTATTATTTATATTATAGAAAAGTGGATAATCATATCCTAACACATCAGCATATGAAATACTATATGGACATATTAAAGGTATATTTGTAGTTATACAATCTAAATTTTTATTGCTACCAGAATAAATACAAGTATTTGAGCTCCATGTGTTTATTACAACATCAAATTGAGATACATATGATAAATACAATTCATTTGGTAAATTTTTGTAAAGTTTTATGTAATCTAAATTGTATTCTTCATTAATTTCATTCGCTAAAATAATAATTAATATATTTAAATCTGGATAGTTTTCACGTAAATTAGTAATAATTGGTAAATACTTAGTAATTGATGTATATTTATTAATATTACCTATTATTCCTATGAGGTAATGACTTTTCAATTCATTTTTTAATGTATTTGTTTGAGGTTGATAAATATATGTCTTGATAAATTGATTACGGACAAACACACGTTCTGGGGTAATAAGATTGCATTTATAGTTCAATGTACCATCACATTCAAAATATTTTAATATGTTTTTTTCTGCCAAATATGCATTTATATTTGTTTGAAATCCAATAATATTATTTTTCCAAAATTCACTATGATAATGATTACTGTAAATTTTTGGCTCTGGTAATTTCTCAAATAGTTCAAATGATGTGTTACGATAATCACCTCTAAAAAAATAAAAATCGTAATTACGTGTTGGCTTAAATGTTTCGCTATTTTCATAATAACAATTACCTGATTTTTTATGTTCATTAAGACGATTATTTACTTCATCTATTTTTATATATAAATTTTTATCTAGTAGATCATTAATATATACATCATTATAATATACTTCACAAGTTCTTGTTAAGTTACACATTAAAACAATCTCATTCTCTGTGTTTCCTTTTCTTTTATCATTAATTAAATTGTAACACGTAAATGTATACAGAATAAAATTTATTTTAAATTTTTTACTAATAGTTATATTCGGGTATAATTCTTTATTATAATCCAAAAGTTTATATTTTAATGAATTATCGATATTTAAATTTTTTATAATTTTCAAATATTTACAGTTTATTATTCTTTTCAAATTATAATAACTAATATTATTTTCAATAATTAACTCATACATTTCATACTCTTTCACCTTCGTGCTAACTTCTCCATTATCACCCCATCCATTTTTACGCCAACAAATACCAATATCACTTGTTGTGATTTCATAACACGCATCACGATGACTTAAATTATATTTAAACTCACATCCATCAACTCCTTCTGTAATAATTTTATTTATTCCATCAATAAAATTTGCATCACCATGAATTTTACCATACACAATTTTCAAAACCACTTCAGGTCTCTCTTTATGAATTTTTTGAAATTCTTCTATAATTTCCAAAATGTTCTCTTCATCGCGTAATGTACCACAATAAATCAAACGAATTTCATTATCTGTTCTCTCCTGCAAATCAAAATCATATTTATATACTAAAGGTTCTTTTACAATTACTTTATTTTCATTAATATTATTATCAATAAATAATTTTTTTAATTTTTCACTTTGTGTAATTATTGAATTAAATTGATTATTTAATTGTTTAATTCCTTCTAAATGAATATCTAAACAATATAAAATAGTTTTATATAACCAATTTTTATTTTTCAAATTTTCTAATATTTCATGATTTCTTATAAATATTACATCATTATTTATTTCTTCTTTATCAATAATATTAATTATTTCTTCATTTGTTTTAATACTAATTATTTTATATTTATCAAAATTAAGATTTCTTGTAAAAATATTACTAACTTCATACTTACTTAATAAAGTAATGTAATTATTATTTTTCATTAACATATTCATATAATTCATAATCATTATACTATCTCCAGCCATATTATCTAAAAATGTATGAGTATTAATTAATATTTTTTTATCATTTAATTTTTCAATTTCTATTATTTTATTTTCCATATAATTTATATTATTATTTTTATTTTTATGTATTAAATTTTCAACATCTTCAACTGTTTTCCATTTTAAACCATAATTACTATGATTATGAATTACTGGAATTTCCATACATTCCATTTCTTTTACCATATTTGCATTTCCATCACTTGCAGTTAATCTTAAACCAATAAAACATTTTTTATAAATATTATACATTTCTTCATTTTTTACATTTAAATTATTACTAAATATATAATTAAAATTTTGATTTCTTTTTATAATTTCTTCATACATATTTTTTCCATATAAATGTTCTAGTCCCTTCGAAAATCCATTATAAATAAATATACTATCACCTAAACTTTCTGGTTTTTTAAAAATATTTTTATCTGTTAAATATAAATTAAATTTAATTGCATCTTTATATCCATAATATTTTAGTCTATCATTTATATTATTTGAAATATATAATATAATTTTATTATCAATTTCATCAAATAATTTTTTTAATTCTTTATTACTAAGTATTAAATCTACATCAGTTCCACCAAAAATAATATATTTTATATTTTTCATATTTTTAATATTATTAATATCTGTTGTTGAATATACTCCAAAATAAACTGTATTAATATTTTCATCTTCATATTCTTTTAATTTATAAAAATCTTTAAATCTATCTTTAAAATGTGTCATACAATCCGAAGTTCTTAATTGTTTAATTTCATATTTTTCTAAAATATTTTTAATTCTTTTTTCATTTATTCCAAATTTAATATAATGATTATAAGCCTCATGTTTTGTTTCAAATAATTTATTTAAATCACCATTTATTTTCAAATAATATTCCCAATCAAATCCTTTACTTATTTCTCCAATATTAATATTATCTAATTCAAAATTATTATAATAATTATTTTTGTTATATAACACTTTTTTATTTTTACCAATTTTTAAAAAATGTTCTATTACTTTATTTTCATCTTTTTCAATATTAAAATTTAATTGATTTTTATGGTAATACAACCAATCAAAATTAGGATATTCTTTATAAAAATTCTTTTTATTTGTCATATAATTTAATACCATAAAAAAAATTATATATTATTTTATTATATAATGAATAATAAAATATCAGTGATTGGTTTAGGGTTTGTAGGTTCTTCTATGTATAAAAGTTTTGAAATGAAGAACTTAAAACCCAATATAAATTTATTTGGATATGATAAATATAAAGATGGTGGTATTGGAACACTTGAAGAATGTTTAAATACAGATATTATGTTTTTATGCTTACCAACACAATATAATTCAACTTTAGGTCAATATGATAAATCAAATATTTATAATGTATGTGATTTATTAGAAAAATATAATTATAATGGCATTGTTGTTATTAAAAGTACCGTTGAACCAGAAACAACTGATAGTTTATCTTTAAAATATAAATCACTTTTATTCGTCCATAATCCAGAATTTTTAACAGCAAGAACCGCTTTTGAAGATTTTCATAATCAAACACATATTGTTTTAGGAAAATCAAATAACTGTTCTGAAAATAAATTAAATAATTTAATTACATTTTATAAAGAATTATATCCAATTGCAGAAATTTCTATTTGTAGTTGTTTAGAATCGGAATCAATGAAAATTTTTTGTAATTGTTATTACTCAGTTAAAGTTCAGTTTTTTACTGAAATTTATCTATTATGTCAAAAAAATAATTGTAATTATGAAAAAGTTAAAAATATGATGATAAAAAATAATTGGATTAATCCAATGCATACAACTATTCCTGGGCCAGATGGGCAAGTTTCATATGGAGGTTTATGCTTTCCTAAAGATACTAATGCATTGTTAAAATATATGGAAAAAATGAATACACCACATGAAGTATTAGAAGGAACTATAAATGAACGAAATGAAATGAGAACTGATAAAGATAATTGTATTTAAATTATAAATATTTTTCTGTTAGTATTGTTATATAATTTTGTATATTTATATTTATATTATTTAATATAAATTTTTTGTCTGTAATATAATTAGTATTAATTACATTACCATTTATATTTTCATTAATTAATTCACATTTTGGATAAGTATTATTTGTTAAAATCCAATATTTTTTATTTATTAAAATTTTAATAATTTCATAATCATTATCTAAATCTATAAATATATTTCCATCTTCAAAATTTAAAATTTCATTTTTATTTATAAATTTATAATCAAAATTATTTTTTTCTAAAAAATTATACAATTTTTCATAATTTTTATTGTAAAATAACACAAATTTATTTTTATTAATATTATTAATATTATTAAATTTTTTATATTTTAATGTTTCAATTTCAATGTTTTTAAACATATTTTTTAATAATAATTCATATATATTTGAAAATGTATATATTTTACTTACATTATTTATCATATTATAATTTCCATCATCCACATCTTTTAAATTAAAAATTATTTCAATCACTATGTTTAATTTATTAAATATTTCATATTTTTCTATATAATAATTAAAATCAATTATAATTCTATCAATATTATTATCAATAATTATTTTTTTTATATCATCTGAATTATTATTATAATAATCAATATTATCAAAATAATAATAATTTTTATCAGTTATTAATAATGTTTTATTATATTTTTTTTTTATTATGTTATAATCATTATAATAATTAACCATTTTTTCATAAATTTCAATATTTATAAAATCTTTTAAATCTTCTTTTATTATACCCTCTTTTAAAATATTATAGTTATTCATAAAAATAATACTATTTTTTAATAATTGATCTTGATAAAACCCTTTTTTAAATGTATTTATTGTATAACTACCTAAATGTTTTATATTTTCATTCATTTTTATTTTTTTTAATTTTGTATATTCTAATAATTTAAAAGAAAAATCTACATCCTGCATAATAAATGGATCATAAACCACATCAAATAATAAATTATTATTTTTTACTATATTTTTACATATTAAAGAACAACCCCCACCTAAATATTTATTTTGTTTTATATTATTTATAATTTCATTATCATTTAAAAATGTTCCACCAATATATTTTTTATTATCTAAATTACCACCATAATAACTAACATATTTAATTTCATTTGTTATATTATCTAATAAATTATCAATACAATTATTATTTATTATAAAATCAGAATCTAAAAAAAATAAATAATCACAATCATTTCTGGAATTATTAATACCATAATTTTTACCTAAAGAACATCCATTGCTATTTGTTTTTATTATTTTAACATTATTATATTTAGTTAATTTTTCTAATTCTTCTAAAGTATTATCAATTGAATTATTATAAACTAAATTAAATTGAATATTATTATTATTTAGATTAATTATATTTTTTTCATAATCTTTTATTATTTTTTCATTATTAAAAAATAATGAAATTATATCAATTTTGATACTTATTAAATCATTTATTTTTTTACAATTTTCATTATATGTTTCTAATTTATTAATCTCTAAATTTACATTATATTTAATAATTTCTTTTTCACTACACATATACTCCCATATTTTACACGGATTTACATATTTTACTAAATGACAATCCTTAAATGGTAAAAAACATACATCAAACCAACTTAAATATACTGGTAATTCACTATAATCTTTATGGTCTAACCAAGTAATATTATTATGTTCAAATCTTATATTATATGCTTCTTTATGCCCTCCAATCATTAATATATGATAATTACCTTCATCCGCATATTTTTTAATTATATCATAATCCAACCATTCAGCAAATGCACCATAATAACCTAATATTGGTTTATCATTTTCTGGGAAATCAATTGGTTTTGGATAAATTTTATTTTTAGTATTTTTAAAATGTTCATAATCACATGAATTAGAAATATAATAATATTCTTTATTATTATTAATTTCTTTTAAATATTCAATTAATTTTGGATGACTATATAATACATAATCCGCTTCATTAACAATTCTTGATAAATTTTTCTTCCAAACATCAAATTCATTTATTGGTGCATCTATTAAATCATATATTATTTTACTAACTATATTATTATTTTTTAATAATAATACTTCGTCATATAATCGTGTATCTGTTATATAAATTATTAAATTATTATATTTTTTAAAAATATAATCTTTAAATTCATATGAAATTATTAATAAATTATATTCTTCTTCATATTTTATAATATAATTACTAGTTATAAAAATTTTTAAATATTCATTATTAAAATGCCTCATTATTTGATGAGGTCTTTGAAATAATAAATCCCATCTTAATTTTGAATAATAAATAAAAAATTTTGTTTGTTCTTTTATTATATTTAATATTTTTAATTCATTAAAATCCATAATAGTTTATTTATATATTTTATTTTATAATTATTATTTATGTCAAATATTAATAAATATATTATAAACGAAGATAAATATTTATCAAAACTAAATGAAAAAGATATTATATTTCATGATGATAATACAGATAATCAAAGAATAATAATTTTTGAAAATGATGATACATTAATAATTTTCGATAATAATAATATTTACAATTTTTTTTATAAAATTAATGATAATTTATGGGATGAATATTACTTTAAATATTTTGATTTTAAATATTACTCTACATTATATCCAAATGAAAAATTTAATAATTGGAATGAAGCATTTATACATTGGTTTAAAATTGGAAGATTACAAAATAAAAAATATAATATTCAATCCAAATTACATATAAATAATACTCCTATTAATATTGTAGTTAATCATACCCACAAACATATTATAAATTTAAATGAAAATATATTTTATAAATTTGAAGTTAAAAATGGAATATTTTATATTAATTTTAATTATTTTACTAAAAATGGAACAACCTTAACTTATAAAAATATATTTGATTTCATAAGATTTTTTAAAAAAAATAATAACAATGAATTTTATGAATTATTAATTTTTAAAAATAATTTAATCTTATGTGATGAAAATACAAATTATAAATTTAATAATAACTTATTAATTTACAATGATAAAAAATATATTAATATTGATGATATATATACTGAAATTAATAATAGTAATATGGATTTAATTAATAATAATCATAAAATTATAAATTTAATATCACCACAAAATGTTTATAGATGTTCTGTAGATGAAGAAAATAATTATTTATTAACAAATAATCTAAATATTTCATTTATTAAAATTGAAAATAATCTTATTGTTAAAATTGATAATAAAGATTATATTTATAAAAAATATAATTCTAATAATTATTTAATTAAAAAAATTAATTTTGAAAATAAAAAAATGGATAAATTAATTTCAAATGATGAAAATTTAATTAATATTTATAATAGTTGGTTTTATTATGATAATGAAGATTTTTGTTATATTATTGATAATATTCCCGCTGGAGGTTCAAATAAATATTTAAATGATATTATTAATAATTATTATGAAATTAATTTTATTAATATTATTAATTTAGATTGTTTAAAATATATTCAATTTAAACAAAATAGTATATTAATATTACAAAATTTATTATTTATTGATATTAAAATCCATGATATTATTGATTTAGTAAATAAATATAATTTAAGATTAATTATCCCTTTACATAATTTTTATTGGATTAATAATCATATTAAAGATAAATTTGACGTCACACAAGAATGGGAAAATAATTATTTAAAAAAAAATATTCAAATACATCCAGATATTATTAAACTGTTTAATATAGCTGAAAAAATTATTTGTCCTTCTAAATTTGTGTTTGATATATACACAAAATATTTTAATACATCCAATTTTTTAATAGAACTACATAATGATATTAATATTAATAATACTAATAACTATTTACCTAAAATAGAAAATAAAACAATTAATATTTCGAATTTAAATTCATTTTCATATTGTAAAGGTTCTAATATTATTGATTATTTAAAAACTAATTTTAAAGAATATAAAGGTTATAAACTTAATTATTTAATTTTACAACAAAATTTAGAAAAATATAATGAAAATGAATATTTTAATATATTAAAACTAAATAATACTCACTTATTAACATTTTTAAATAATTATGGAGAAACATATTGTTATAGTCTATCAAAAGCATTACAAAGTGGTCTTCCAATTATATATCATAATATTGGTTCATATAAGGAAAGAATAAGTAATAATCCAAAATATTTCAAAATTAATGAATGTGATAATTTAATAGAAAATAAAGAAGAAATTAAAAAAATATTATATAAAAATTTAGACTATGTAATATTAAATAATGGATTAAATAATAATTTAATTGAAAATTATGAAATAAAATTTAATGACTATTATAATACTCTCTTTATTAAAAAAAAATATAATATTGTAATGATTAGTTCAAAAATTATTATTTCCAATAACTCAATACAATTTACTAATAATCGTTCTTTATATTCTGTTGAAGAAAGATTTAATCAAACACTTGAAACTATTAATAGTATTAAACAATATATTCCAGATTATTATATTATCTTATTTGATAATAGCTATTTAAATGATGAAATATATTTAAAATTAAAACAAAGTGTGAATATATTTATTAATATTACTGATAATAAAAAAATTAATTATTGCACTAGCAAACATAAAAATAAAGGAATTGGAGAAATTATTGGTGTTAAATATATGTTAAAATATGTTGATGAAATTAGATTTAAAAATTTATTTAAAATATCAGGAAGATATGTAATTAATGAAAAATTTAATTATAAAGAATTAGAAGGTGATAATAATGTTTTTAAAAAAAATAATGGTATTGGTATAGAAAAATTCTATTATACAAGTTTTTATAAAATTTCAAATAAAAATTATAATCAATATAAAAAATGTATTAATGATATATTAAATGAAAATTTAAAAATTAATAATTATGAACCATTAGAAGTTTTATTATCAAGATATTTAAATTATAATTTTGAATTAATTGATAATTTTGGTATTACTGAAAGAATTGCTGTTATTAATTATATTACAGAGATTTAAATATTTTTATTTATAATATAAATTTATTAGATTATGAAATTATGTTCTATATTATACGGACAAGTTAGAACTTTGGAAGAGTGTATACCTTCAATTAAAAGATTATTTAAAGATATTTTAAATACAGATTTTTATGTAATATTAAATATTAGTTGTGATACAAACTATAAAAAATTTAATTTAGAATTTATTAAAGAATTAATAAATAATAATTTAAATCCAAAAAAATTTATTTTTATAAAAAATGAAGATTAT
>Ga0066610_10001092_pt1 | contig 17121 bp, 13 predicted proteins | sample SaaInlV_DNA_165m_FD_60375 | JGI IMG/M metagenome (GOLD analysis project Ga0066610, IMG submission 60375) | Marine microbial communities from expanding oxygen minimum zones in the Saanich Inlet - SI075_LV_DNA_165m | ecosystem: Environmental > Aquatic > Marine > Unclassified | place: British... | reverse complement strand
CAATTTCTGTACTTTGCCATGCATTTAATTGCTTAAGTGGCATTCTTAAGTATGGTTGAGTTATTTTTAATGAATGCAGTACATACTTTATAATAGCTGGGTATTGATCTAATGTGAAGGCGTAATTTATTTTTTGGTATTTATCTAAAATATTATTTGCAGCGCTTATATTTGTTGTTGCAATTCCAGTTGCCTTTGCAATTGCCGCAGGTATTATTGTCGCAAGATTAGAAATTAAACTTATACTATTATCTACATTCAGCAGTGTTATCTTGCTATCATTATTATTTATAACATTATCAATTTTCACTAGTTTTCTTTTGTAAAAAGAAAGTTTGTTAATATCGGTAAGGTCATCTGCTAGGCCTATTACATTCTTTATTTTACTTATTTTTCTTAGCACCTCTATTTGCGGTGATATTTTAGAATCATTTATGTTAACTATAATATTGCCTTGATATAAATTTGCTAACTGCTCAATTACTACATATAGCTCATATTGATTTTCTGATATGAAAGGTGTAATTGTTACTAGTATATTTTTAATGTTTTTATCATTTGCAATGCTGATTAATTTCTTAGTTATATTTAATGAATCAGAGCTCACATCCATAATTATGCTAGTATTATCGCTACAAATCGCAGTAAGGTAACCTAGTATTTTGGCTATTTCTTCATCAGTTAAAGTTGATATTTCACTAGAATCGCCGCCAAACACTATCCCAGCAACTCCCTGATTGATGTAGGCATTTGTTAATTGATCCAATGAACGGTAGTCAATTGCTAGTGTCGATAACATTGGCGTTATAAGTGGTACATATATCCCGCTCTGCATTTAAATTCCTTAACAGTACTCTCAAAATAATTATAAACATTTTATTTGCAACTTCAAGAGGAATATATATTAGATAAAAGGAGTTGTTTATTAGTTATTTATATATATAAGAATTTATTTTTTAATGTACATTTACTATAAATAATATACAATATATCTTTTAGCATGAGTATTAAACATGGTCTCAAATGTACCTAAGCAACAATTAATGCAAATAACAAGCATCTGCGATATAAATGATTGTATTAGCCTGGAGATAACAGAGCTAGTCTATAAATTTGAATCTAGTTTAAACTCTATGCGCCAAACAAGAGATAATGATAGATCTATAAGCTTGTTTAATGTTATCGGTTCATGGAACAATATAAATAAAATTGAAGGGGCTCTTGGAAAAATTTCACAAGAAAACACAAATAATGTTATTTCATCAACTATATCTGAAATAAAAAATACTAATGACGCACAAAAATATATTCACTACCATGTTAACGTTGTTGCTACTGATGATGTTATGATAATTCCAGAAATAATGAAGTTTTGTGAGTTGAATGATATAATTATAGATCATATAAATCTTGATAACTACATTAATAGTGAGCGCCAAATACCATTGCTGGTAATAAATGCAAAAGTAGCAATTGAACATAAACTTTCTTTAAGTGATATCAGAGAACAATTTATAATACTATGTGATAACTTAAATGTTGATGGTATTTTAGATCCTATACGCCCTTATTAAGAATTTATTTTACTCATATCTACTATCTCATCGGCTCTTGCCGCTACTTTTTGGTCGTGAGTTACTATGCATAGCGCAACAGAATTATGTTTGTTTAGGTCAAATAAACAATTTAACACTAGTTCTTTTGATACAGAATCTAAGTTCCCAGTAGGCTCATCAGCAAATATTATGTCAGGCTTATGCACAGATGCCCTTGCTATTGCTGCTTTTTGCTGCGTGCCCCCAGAGAGCTGGTGTGGATAATAGTATGCGTACTGCTCTAGCTTGATTTCAGTTAATACCTGCATAGCTTGTTTTTGTGCCAATTTACTTTTCATGCCTCCAATTAGAAGAGGCATTGCTATATTTTCTAAAACATTAAAATCTGGGAGCAAATGTGATTTTTGATATACAAAACCAATTTTTTTATTATGCAATTGGCTTAATTGTTGTTGCCTTATCTTTTTTAAGTCATGGCCACATAACAGCGTAGTTCCTGATGAAATAGTGTCAAGCCCTGCTAAAGCATGCAGTAATGTAGTTTTCCCAGATCCAGATGGTCCTATTATGGCGCATGTTGAGCCATAATGCTGTGAGTAGTCAATATTATTAAGTACAACTTTTACAGCGTCACCATCAATGTATTCTTTATATATTGAGCTGGCTTCTATAATATACTTCTTATTCATATTAGCCCTCCCCTCTTAAAACCTTAGCTGGTTTTATTAATGATGCTTTATATGATGGATATAAAGTAGCAAGCACACTAAGTATAAATGCAGTAGTATTTATAACGGTTACATCATCCCAATCTATATAACTGGGTAGGTAATCTAGCATATATACTGACTTGTCTACTAACTTGTAGCCAATCAAACTCTCTATAGCATGGACAACGCTAGTTACATTAATGCTTAAAACATAACCACAGATAGTTCCGACAAACATGCCTATTATGCCAATTATTATTCCTTGAATAATAAATACAAAGACAACTTGTCTTCTGGTAAGACCCAGGCTTCTAAGCACAGCTATCGAGCTTCTTTTATCTGCAACTAACATTACCATGCTAGAGAGCATATTAAACGCTGCTATAATGATTATTAGCATTAATATTAAGAACATCATTGTCTTTTGAAGTTTAAGTGCTTTGAACAACTGGCCATAACGCTCAGCCCAGCTGCTTACACTATAGAAAAAATCAGGGTCGCTTCTTAATTTATTTTGTAATATAGGTGCGCTAGCTAAACTATCCATCTTCACATTTACGTAACTTACGGCGTCACCGATTGCAAGTATATTCTGCAAGTCTTGCATTCTTACTATCTGGTTAGTGGCGAATTTAGCGTTAGGGATGATTTCTACTACCTTAAATTTATGAATTTGAGGGCGAGGACCTGCTAGAGTATTTTTTATTTTTGGAGTTATGACTAAGACTTCATCTCCAATATCTACATTAGCTCTATAAGCATAATTTTGAGTTAGTACTATACCATATTTTATATTTGCTAAACGTGGGTGCGTTTTATTTAAATTACTAACTGTCTCTCCTTTTAATAAAGCGGGTAGCAGTTCGTCGTTATTGCTTATCAACGCTTGCATTTCAACACTTGGATCAACTGCCACCACATTAGGGTATGACTTTAATTTAGTTACCAGATTTTTCCAGTTTTTTATATTGCCATAGCTATCTGCAACTACAAGGTGATCATCATTTGTAAATACTAATTGTTTTATTTCATGGTCAAAACCATTCATTACTGACATGACAGTAATAAGAACAGCTATCCCAAGAGCTGTTGCAATGATGGAAAATAGAGACAAAAATGAAACGTATCTATTTTTACATTTAGCTCTAATGTATCTGGAGGCGATTAATAATGAAATTGATTTATTCATAATTTAAATACAAAAATGGTGCCTGGGGCCGGAGTCGAACCGGCACGGAATATAATTCCGAGGGATTTTAAGTCCCTTGCGTCTACCAATTTCGCCACCCAGGCAAACATAATACAGGCCGAGGCCGGAATCGAACCGGCGTAAACGGCTTTGCAGGCCGCTGCATGACCACTCTGCCACCCAGCCACATGACTTGGAGCGGGAAACGAGATTCGAACTCGCGACCCCAACCTTGGCAAGGTTGTGCTCTACCAGCTGAGCTATTCCCGCATAGTCACACTATTATTACTTGTTTTGCGCTAATGTCAAGTCTGGCCACGCATTTTTTAAATATATATACATTGACCATATAGTGAAAATAGCAGAAACATATAGCATTCCCACTCCTGTTGCAAAGACGTATGGGCTTGATTTTTCAGGGGAATATACAATAAGCAAAGTTAATGCCATCATCTGGATTGCTGTTTTTAATTTTGCCATATAAATAACTGAAATCTTTAGCCCTTTGCCTACGGTTGACATCCACTCCCTAAGTGCAGAGACCGCTATTTCTCGGCCAATTATAATTGCAGCAGGTAATGATATTAGTAACATATGATATTCACTTACCACCATAACTAAGGCAACTACGACTAATAGCTTATCTGCTACAGGATCTAAAAATTGACCAAGTGATGTGGTTTGACTAAGTTTTCTTGCCAAGTAACCATCAAGCCAATCTGTAATTGCAGCCAGTATAAATATGCCACAAGCAATATAATGACCGTCAGTTGGTATATAAAATACAACAACAAACACAGGTATCAGTAAGATCCTGAAGAATGTAAATAATGTTGGTATGTTTTTATCTAAATCCACTCTTACACCACTATTTAATAATCACAAATGTTATTATGTTATAATAGTTCAGAAGATACAATTATAATTTAATTGTTTTATTTATCAGTAAAAAAATCTTTAATTGTGTTTGCTAATTTTTTATCAACACCTGCTATTGAGGTTAAATCTTCAATGCGCGCTTCTTTTATAGAATTTATATTACTAAAATTATGAAGGAGTTGCTGTCTTTTCTTTGGACCAATACCAGGTATTTCTAATAAAACAGATTTTAACGAGGTCTTATTCCTGCTCTGCACATGCCTCCTAAGAGCATACTTATGAGCTTCATTTCTAATTGAAAGTAATAATCTGTGACTAATTTTATCTAGTTCAATTGAAACTGCCTTTTTATTTGTAAAATGCACAGTTTCCAACCCTTCTTTGCGCCCCTCACCTTTTGAAATAGATATTAAATCCACATATGATAATATCTGCATATTTTCTAAAGCAAGCTTCACAGCACTGAGCTGGCCTTTGCCACCATCTATAATAATTAGATCAGGAAGGTTTTCTAGTACTATGCCCTTGGCAGAATATCTTTTTGTAATTGCAATTTTTAATGCTTCATAATCGTCTGCCGCAACCAGAGGCTTTACCTTATATGCCCTGTATGACTTTTTTTCTGCAATGCCATTTTTAAAAACCACACATGATGCTATTGCATTAGTGCCACTAGTGTGACTTATATCAAAACACTCAATATTTGAAGGAATAGATTTTAATTCCAAATCATAAGAAAGCTTATTAACAGTATGTAATAAAGCATTGCTATCATAATTATAATTACAGTTAGTTTTTGCAATATTTAACCATCTTTCTTTATCTGGCTTTGGCTTATGTATTATTGCTATTTTATACCCAATCTTTTTAGCTAAAAATTGTTCAATATATTCTTTAGAGGATGGCTTAATATTTAGAACTATATGGGTAATATTACTAGAGTTTACCTCTTGATAAAACTGCATTAATGCTGAGCTAACAATTTCATGGTCCTCTTTAAAAACTACAGATGTCCAACTAAAAAAATTATTCTGAAATACTTTCCCACCTCGAACTGCAAGGTAATAACATTTTATATTCGTGTGTGTGAAATCAAAGTAAAACACATCTATATTGCCAGCGATAGCAGATACCTCTTGCTTCTTTTGCATTTGTTTTAGAGCATGAATTTGGTCTCTAACTTTTGCAGCGCACTCATATTCAAGTGAAGCCACATGCTTATTCATAACCTTGCTAAGTTCTACTACTATTTCATCTGATTTATGCTCCAAAAACATAGAAACATTGGCAATAGAGGCGCTATATTCTTCCTCGCTTATATACCCCATGCAGGGCGCACTACACCTATTTATTTGGTATAAGATGCAAGGCCTTGATCTATTTGCAAAATAGCTATTACTACATGTTCTAAGCCTGAATATTTGCTGTATCTTATCTAGAGTTTCACGCAATGAGCGCATATCAGTATAAGGACCATAATAACTATTTTTTATGTCTGCCTTCCCTCTAAAATAATAAATCCCGGGATACTTTTCTTTTTTTGTTATTTTTATGTATGGGTAACTTTTATCGTCTTTAAGTAGAATATTATACTTTGGTTTAAATCTTTTTATTAAATCACATTCTAAAATTAAAGCCTCATTTTCAGTTTTTGTTATTATGAAGTCTATATCTTCTATTTTTTTTACTAACACATTTGTTTTTAAGTCTTTTTTATTGTTAGAAAAATACTGCTTAACTCGTTTTTTTATGACCTTTGCCTTGCCAACATAGATAACCTGACTAGCTTCTTTAAAAATATATACGCCTGGACTTATAGGTAAAGTTTTTATTTTTTCAAATATGTTGTTCACTTATACACTGGCGCTCAATATATTTTCTAGACAGACTCAAGTTTTTCACTATATGGATCAAACTCGCCGTCTTTGTCATTTGAAATAAGTCCGTGTCTTATGGCTAATAAAGCTAGAGACACGTCATTCTCAACGCCTGTTTTTTCGAACACTCTATAACGGTAACTATTTACTGTTTTTGGGCTCAAATGTAACATTGTTGATATGTCTTGAACTTTTACGCCAGTAGCTATCATTAAAGATACTTGTAGCTCTCGCTCAGATAGAAGGTCGAATGGACTGTCGCCTTTGTCAGACAAATGTTTTACAGCAAGTAAGTTAGCTATGTCCTGGCTTAAGTATAACTGTCCTGTATGAACTGCTCGTATAGCTTGTACTATTTCCTGCTGGCTTGCGCCCTTAGTAATATAACCAGATGCTCCAGCTTGCAAAAGTTTAGATGGGAAATTGTCGTTGTTACAAATAGTAACAATTAGTATTTTAGAATCAGGGCATGACCTTTTTAGCCTTCCTGTTGCACCTAATCCACCAATGCCTGGCATCATTATGTCTAAAAGTATAACATCGTGGGGCGTTTCTTTAGCTAGTTTTATAGCATCTTCGCCAGTACTTGCTTCACCAGCTACTGTAATTCCTGGAGCGTCTTGCAGGATAAGCTTGATTCCAGTTCTGACAAGATCGTGATCATCTACTAAAATGACTTTTATAGTTTTTCTATTATCCACCTTATACTCCCCATGCTTTTTGTACTAATCCCTTCAAATTTCGGAGAGACAGGGATTCGAACCCTGGGAGGGGGGACGCCCCTCAACGGTTTTCAAGACCGCCGCTTTCAACCGCTCAGCCATCTCTCCATTACATAATAATACTAACGTACAATCGAAAGAGCAAGTACATATTGCGTTTAATATGGCATTTAAATCGTGCAATAGAATATCGCTAGATTTTTTCTATATTTTATGTTACAGTAATATGGTTTTCATACATTAAAAGGGATTAATATGACTCGTGATTTTCGAACAACAACTCAGTTTAAAGCCAGTGAATTAGCAACCAATAAGGTCCTTAGAAACACCTACCTTTTGCTTGGACTAACAGTGATGTTTAGCGCTCTAGTAGCTTTTGTAACAATGATTAATAACGTGGCGCCACCAAATATATTTCTAACTTTAATCGGTATGTTTGGCCTATCGTATTTAACTTCTGCAAATCAAAATAGCAGCATGGGTCTTGTTTGTATTTTTGCCTTTACTGGATTTATGGGTTATGTCTTAGGGCCAATCCTAAATATGTATCTACATAGTTTCTCAAACGGTTATGAATTAGTTACTACAGCACTTGGAGCAACTGGAATAATATTTTTAAGTCTTTCAGCATACGCAGTAACCTCTAGAGAAAACTTTAGCTACATGGGAGGCTTTTTATTCGCCGCAGTTACAGTAGCTTTTATAGTTGGGTTAGGCGCTGCTATATTCCAAATGCCAATGTTACACCTTATAGTATCTGGTGCATTTGCATTAATTTCAGCAGGACTGGTATTGTTTCACACAAGTGCAATAATACATGGGTCACAAACTAATTATATTGAGGCTACCATATCTATCTACATGGCCCTCTTCAACTTATTTCTGAGCTTGCTTAGAATACTATCAGCCTTTGCTGGTAACCGTGATTAATCCGTGCGCAATTTAATAAGGCCAGTTTACTGGCCTTTTTTTATCTGGTCATTTATTAATGAGCTTTTTACCGCCCATATAATTTAGTAATGCATCTGGAACTTTTATAGATCCATCTTCTTGCTGGTAGTTTTCCATTATAGCAACAAGAGCACGCCCTACTGCCAAACCCGAACCATTTAGAGTATGCAGAAGTTCTGGCTTCTCTTGCGCTGACTTTCTAGTTCTAGCCATAACTCTACGCGCCTGAAAGTCCTGAAAATTACTGCAAGAAGATATTTCTCTATAACAATTTTGAGATGGCAACCAAACTTCTATATCATATGTTTTAGCACTACTAAAGCTTAAGTCACCACCACACAAGGTTACAACCCTGTACGGTAGATTTAATTTCTTGAGTATGCTCTCTGCATTGCAACAGATCTCTTCTAGTGCTTTCGAAGACTTATCTGCCTCCACAAACTGAACTAGCTCTACTTTTTCAAATTGATGCTGCCTAATTATCCCCTTTGTGTCTTTTCCATAAGAGCCAGCTTCACTTCGAAAACATGGTGTGTGAGCCACGTATTTTAGCGGTAAACTTTTTATATCTATAATCTCATTTCGATGCAGGTTTGTAACTGGTACTTCAGCTGTAGGAATTAGAAATAAATCGTGATTATCTCCTGAGATTTCAAATAAGTCCTCACGCATTTTAGGCAGTGCACCTGTTCCGTATAAGCAGCTTTCTTTAACCATGTACGGAACATAAACTTCATCGTATCCATTTTCATCCACATGTGTATCTAACATAAATTGGATTAAAGCTCTGTGTAATTTTGCCAAATCTTTTGACAATACGACAAACCTACTTCCTGACAACTTAGCAGATCTTTCAAAATCCATAAAGCCAAGATTCTCACCAATATGCGTATGATCTAAGACAGGATATTTAAATTCAGGTATCTCACCCCAGGTAGATACCTCAACGTTATTAGATTCATCTTTGCCAGCAGGGACAGTTTCATCTGGCACATTTGGTATTTGTAATAAAAAATCTTTTATATTGTTTTTAAGCTCTGTTAGTTCTATATCTTTAGCCTTTAAATCAACACTTATATTATTTAGCTCCTCTAGCAGTTCTGTTGCATCAGCTTTTTGTGATTTCAATATGCCAACGGATTTAGACTTTTCATTTCGTCGTTGCTGAAGATCTTCTGTTTCACTTTGAAGTTTTTTTCTTGACCTTTCTAACTCTATATATTTTTTTGTATCTAAAATAAAATTCTTTTTTAAAAGTTTTTTTGCGATATCATCTAAATTTGATTTTAATAGTTGGTTATCTAACATGTCTCTCTCTATTGTTCAATTATGTCAAGGCTTGGATCAGGTATAAAAGCAAACCATTTACTCGATATTTCTTTGTTATACTTTATACTGCTAAATTTAATACTGCATAGATTTTGCAGGCTGTCGTAGTACTCGATTTTAGTAAGTTTTTCACTATTAAAACTAAGCCATATTTTATTTTTTGGATCTAATTTATCTGTAAGACAGTATTTTGAACTATGATAAGATTTTTTATTCAACTCTATATTGTAATATTGACCCATTAACTTAGTGTTGTTAATAATAGCTATAATAGATGATCCCTGCTCTGACTTAGATATGTCTGTTTTTATAACTTGTTCAAGATCTGGATCAAACTGCCACAAAAATTGGCCATCGTTTATAGTTAGACTATTGTCCTGAGATTGCCAGCGAAATAACCCTGGTGATTTAAACATAAGTCGGCCCTTATTTGTAGAAATAACTGCCCCCTTTCTTCCTATAACTTCCTGCTGATAGTCAGCCTCAAATGATTTCATATCATTTATGTAGCCTATAAATTTTTGTTGCTTCCTTTCTTCGGCTTTAGCCACTAAAAATACGCATGCTAAGCTTAGCATTAAAAGATGTCTTAAATTAATTTTTGATTTCACTTACCAAAACCTCCCTAGAGCCGTTATGAGAAGGGGCAGATACAACACCCGCTTTTTCCATAGCCTCTACTATATTTGCAGACCTGTTATAACCTATTTTTAATTTTCTCTGAATACTGGAAATAGAGGCTTTTTTTGTTTTTGCCACAATTGCTACGGCCTCATCATATAAGGGGTCTTGCTCTCCACTTGCATTATTTGCAGATCCTGAATCGAAATCACCATCAGATTCATTTAGATCAATTGTCTCAATGATGTTGCCAACGTATTGTGGTGGCGGATTATTATCTTTTATAAATTTAACTACTCTATGTACCTCTTCATCACTAACGTACGCACCATGAACTCTGACTGGCACGCCTGTTCCAGGAGGCAAATAAAGCATATCCCCGTGGCCCAGTAGCTGCTCAGCACCCTGCTGATCAAGCACTGTTCTAGAGTCAATTCTTGAAGACACCTGAAATGCAATTCTAGTTGGTATATTTGCTTTGATAAGTCCTGTAACCACATTTACTGATGGCCTTTGTGTTGCAAGCACCAAATGGATCCCGGCAGCCCTTGCTTTTTGAGCTAATCGTGCAATTAGCTGCTCTACTTTTTTGCCTAACACCATAATCATATCTGCATATTCATCAGCCACTACAACAATTGCCGGTAATGTTTCTAGAGGAGGTGCATCTGTCCCTTCTTCACTTACATACAGTGGATCTAATAAAGGGCACCCTTCCTTATTGGCCTTTTCAACTTTGCTATTATAACCAGCGATGTTTCTAACCCCAAGTACTGACATTAGCTTATATCTACGTTCCATTTCAGCCACACACCAACGAAGAGCTCCTGCTGCCTCACCCATATCAGTTATAACTGGAGTTAATAGGTGTGGAATATCATCATAAACAGACAGCTCTAACATTTTTGGATCGATTAATATTAGCCTTAAATCATCACATGAAGATTTGTAAAGAAAGCTAAGTAGCATAGCATTTAAGCCAACAGACTTACCAGATCCTGTAGTTCCTGCTACAAGTAAATGCGGCATTTTTGCCAAATCAACTACTACTGGGTGGCCGCTTATATCCTTTCCTAAAATTATTGTTACAGCTGACAAGGCATTACTATAGCTGTTTGAGCTAATTAAATCTCTTAACCGGACTATTTGCCTTTTTGTATTTGGTATTTCTAGTCCAATGACTGCTTTTCCTGGAATAACATCAACTATTCTAACACTGGTAACAGATAGAGTTCTTGCTAAGTCTTTAGACAAGTTAGAAATTGAGCTTACTTTAGTCCCTGGCGCCAACTTCAACTCGAATCTAGTAACTACTGGCCCTGGGTATACTGCAACAACATCTAATTTTATGCCAAAGTCTAAAAACTTTTTTTCAACGTCTTTAGATAAATTAATAATAACACTCTTTGCTATTTCAACTCTTTGGTTTTTTTCAACTGGATCTAGTAGCTCAGCCTTTGGCATTTCGACTCTGGAGAAGTGACTAGCCGTAGTCATCATGCTCATAACAGGTTTTTTAGTAACACTCAAATCTTCATTACTTGTGGTGGCTATCGTTATTGACGGCTCTGCTGGACTTAATTCAACATGAGGAGCGGCGTCATTATCAGAGATGGTCTCTACTATATTTTGTTTGTTTGCAGTGTTCCCATGTAATAAATTTTCACCAGGAATTGTTTTATTGGTATTTTTAAAAAAATTAGGTAGAGACAAACTGGATAATATACTTAAAAAATTAAATTTTATTTTACTACTTGCCACCTTCAACAGGTTTAATATGAAGTTCAAGCTAATATCTGGTTTTATCAGCACAAGGGAACAAAAAGATATTGTCAATAAAACAAACGTAGCCCCTAATATATTCAACACCTCTACAAATCTCCATGCTACATATTCTCCAAGAGCTCCCCCTATACCAGAAGGAAAGGGAGTGTGTAATGTCAAATGTAGTGAACATAATCCGTTTAGCGACACAAGAAACAGCAATGCTCCAATAATCGTGTAAACATTTATATTGTATGTTGAAAATTTAGATTTAGCCCAAACTGAACCACACAAAACAAATGGTATCAAAAATGCACTAATACCAAAAAAATAAAACAAAAAATCTGCAATCCAAGCGCCAACCATTCCCTCAAGGTTTGCGATAAAAAAATCTTCTGAAAAACTTTTTGTAAAGCCTGCATCATTATGATTGTAAGAAAATAGTGCTATAGCTGTAAATACTGCTACAGCAATTACAATTATGTTTAGTAGATAGCCAAATCGTTGATTATCAGTTGTCGCCTCTGGTTTGGCTTTATTGCGTCTTTTAGTTAGCATTTATTTCCCCAAAAAATAAGTAATGACTTATATCAAAATATGTATCCTATTTTATGCATAATATAGTGCCAGGTCAAATTATGCCGCCAAAATTTAGAAAACAAAAAAAACATGATTAGCTATTTCTTTTAGATATCACGTTAGCTACACTATATTCTTAATTAGGAGATAATTATGACAGATAAAATCCATAATGTAGTAATAATTGGCTCGGGACCAGCTGGGTATACAGCCGGTATTTATGCATCCCGTGCAAATATGCAACCGGTAATTATAACCGGCGTTGAACAAGGTGGGCAGCTAACCACAACTACTGATGTTGATAATTGGCCAGGTGACCACACAGGGCTACAAGGCCCTGAGCTTATGCAGAGAATGCTAGAGCATGCAAAAAAGTTTAATGCGGAAATAATATTTGACAACATTAAAGACGTTGATTTTTCGGTAAAACCATTTAGGTTAAATGGCGAATATAATCAATATTTAGCTCATTCCGTGATTATTGCCACCGGAGCTAAAGCTCAAATGCTAGGGCTTCCATCTGAAACTGATTTTTTTGGTAGAGGCGTATCGACATGTGCAACATGTGATGGTTTTTTCTATAAAAATAAAAAAGTTTTTGTCATAGGTGGTGGAAATACTGCAGTAGAAGAAGCATTATACTTGTCAAACATAGCCAAAGAAGTGGTTTTAGTACATAGGCGTGATGAGCTTAGAGCAGAAAAAATATTGGCATCTAGGCTAGTAGAAAAAAGCAAAACAGGTAATGTAACTATTATGTGGGATAGCGTATTAGAGGAAGTAGTTGGTGACGACTCTGGCGTTACAGGTGTTAGAATAAAAAGTTTAAAAACAAATGAAACAGCTGAACATGATTGCCTTGGCGTTTTCATAGCAATTGGTCACAAACCTAATACATCAATATTTAAAGGCAAAGTTCTAATGGGAGATGATGGCTACATTAAGATCAAATCAGGGCTTAATGGCGAAGCTACCGCAACTAGTGTCGATGGGGTTTTTGCTGCAGGTGATGTTGCCGATTCAGTATATAGACAAGCTATAACTTCAGCAGGAGCTGGATGTATGGCAGCACTAGATGCTGAAAAATATGTTGACAGCCTACATAAATAAGAACCTATTTACTTATATTCCTGAAAGTAACGGCATTTTATGTTATAATTACTGTATGTAAATATACAGTAAGGTAACTTATGAAATGTAAATATATATTAGTACTAAATTGTGGTAGCTCATCTATTAAGTTTGCTATATTTTCTGTTGAAAATAACAAGCATATATATCATGGCATAATTGACAACATCAACTCTAGTAATTGCCACTTGTCATATACTGCGCGTGGCAAACTCAATGGAGAGCATAGTGACATCAGTAGCACTCAAGATGCCCTACTTACAATAACTAATATTATTAAGAAAGACTCAGATGTTTGCAATAAATTAATAGCTATTGGGCATAGAGTTGTCCATGGCGGAAATTACTTTAAAAGCGCCACATTAATCAATCAAGATAACTTACTTAACCTAAAGAAAACAATATCTTTAGCCCCTCTACATAACCATGCCAATATATTGGGAATTGAGCAATGCTTACTCGCATTTCCTAAATTAAAAAACATAGCAGTATTTGACACCGCTTTTCATGCGCGCATGCCAAGTGTGGCAAACACATACGCAATAAATCCTGATATAGCTAATAAATATGGTATAAAAAAATATGGGTTTCATGGTATTAATCATCAATACGTTTATAACCAAGCAACTAAATTCATGAAAAACCCAAAAGCGAATATAATAAGCGCGCACCTTGGAAATGGCGCTAGCATTTGTGCCATAAAAGCTGGGATTAGCATAGATACATCTATGGGGTTTACGCCTTTAGCTGGGCTAGTAATGGGAACCAGGTGTGGAGATATTGATCCAGGAGCACATCAGTTTTTAGCAAAAAAATTAAAACTTAATATTACTGAAATAACTGATATGCTCAATAAAAAATCTGGCTTATTAGCTTTATCTAAGTGTAGTTATGATATGCGTCAATTAGAAAAGAAATATAATGCTAATGATCAAAATGCTATTTTAGCAATTAATGTTTTCTGTTATAAAGTGGCCCAGTATATAGCATCATACATGGTTCCTCTGCAAACATGTGATGCAATTATATTTACAGGGGGAATTGGTGAAAACTCACCTTTTATAAGATCTCTTATCATATCTCATTTAAACTTTCTAAATTTAAAACTATGCCATAAATCCAATAATGATCAGACTAATATAAATAATTTGATTAGCCAGGAAACTTCAAAAATGAGCATTTTCACGATAAAGGCCAATGAAGAAATTATGATTATGAAAAGCACATATGAAATTATAAATAGAGGTAATTGATATGAAAAGAGTGCTGATGTTAGTACCTGCATCATCTAGCGTAGGCTTAAAAACAGCAGCGTATGGAATTGCAAACTTTTTAGCAAAGAATGGTTTAATAACTGCCGTTTTTCGCCCTATTTTCCAAAAAACATGTAACGATTGCAAAAGCAAGCACTCGATTAGTCTTGAGCAGGCAGCAAAATTATATGCAAAAGGCCAGAATGATATCCTTCTAGAAAAAATAACGCATAATTTTCATGCCTTTAGTAAAAAACAGGATATTATAGTTATTCAAGGCTTGTTAATTGAGCAAAATAATCAGTATACGCAGCAATTAAATAAGAAGGTAGCTAATGCGCTCAGCGCAGAACTTATAATTATTGGTGCTCCAGGTGATATAACTTTTAAGCAGATGTATGCAAATATAAATAATACTGCAAGATTTTTTTCAAATCGTGGCAAACATAATATAGTCGCTTGTATAATAAATAAGATATCGCCTCCTCAAACGATGTTCCCGCAGCAACATAAACCATTTATAACTCATACTGATGTTAGTAACAATGCTAAGCATATTAAACTTAAAAACAAAATACCTTTAATAGCAAAAATACCTTGGAATACAGAAATGCTACGCCCAAGAGTCGTAGACATTATTCCAGCATTAGATGCCAGCATAATTAATCAAGGCAATATTGATACAGCTAGAATAGCGAAAATAACCATGTGCGCGCGCAGTATAGATAATATTATGAGTGCACTACAGCCTGGAAACTTAATTGTTACCGCGGCAGATAGAAGTGATATTATGCTTGCGGTTGCTATGGCGGTTGCAAATGGTTTGAAAATAGCCGGGTTGTTATTAACAGGCGGCATGGAGCCAAGCAAAGATGTCCTAGAACTAATAGGAGATACTATAAAATCAAAGCTACCCATATTGCTTACAGATTATGATAGCTTTACCACAACTCAAATACTGCAAAACATGAAAATGCATATTAAAGACAATGACCTTGAACAACAAAAAATAGCAGGTGATTATATTGCTAGTTTTATCTCAAAAAAATGGTTGAAAATATGGCTTGCTGAGGAATATAAAACTCAATTAACACCTGCGGCTTTCTGCCATCAACTTAGTCTTAAAGCTAAGGCTGAGCTTAAAAGGATTGTGTTGCCAGAAGGCTCTGACCCCAGAATTATAGAAGCTGCAATTTTATGCTGTAAACGTAAATTAGCAAAGCCTGTATTGCTAGGAGAAAAGTCTAATATTGAAACTATTGCTGCAAATTTAGGCCACTCGTTGCCAGCTGAAATCATTATTTATAATCCAGAGGAAATAAGAGATAAATATATATCGCCTTTAGTAAAATTACGCTCTCATAAAGGGGTGGATAAAAATATAGCAACAGTACAGCTGAAAGATAACATAGTGTTAGCGACTATGATGCTTAAGCAAGGAGATGTCGATGGCATGGTCGCAGGCGCCGTAAATACAACAGCTAATACAATAAGGCCAGCACTACAGCTTATCAAAACAGCACCAGGGAACTCAATAGTTTCATCTATATTTTTCATGTGCCTACCAAATCAAGTTATGGTATACGGTGATTGTGCAATAAACCCTGACCCAAATATAGAGGATTTGGCACAAATAGCTATTGCAAGCGCAAGATCAGCACGTCACTTTGGCATTGAACCAATAGTTGCGATGCTTAGCTATGCTACTGGCACCTCTGGCAAGGGTGCTAATGTTGAAAAAGTTATAGCGGCAACAGAGTTGGTAAAACAACAAAAACTAGATTTCGCTATAGATGGGCCTCTGCAATATGACGCTGCTATTAACATTGATGTCGCTGCAAAAAAAGCGCCAGATAGCCCCGTAGCTGGCCAAGCAACTGTATGCATATTCCCTGACCTAAATACTGGAAACACAACTTACAAGGCAGTGCAAAGAAGTGCAGATGTTATGTGCATAGGCCCAATGCTGCAAGGATTAAATAAACCCGTAAATGACCTATCCCGCGGTGCTAATGTCGATGACATTATATTTACCATCGTAATTACGGCAATTCAAGCTCAAAACTAAAAACTTTACGCCCATGCGGGGCTTTATAAGCTCGATAGCGCGCTATTTAGTGATTGGTATAAAATCTTGACTATAATAATTATATTATATGTCAGGAAATATTATGCCACTATCTGAAAAATCAATTCAAGCTGCAATACAAAATTATTATTCTTATTCTCTTTTCTTGGACGATATTTATGCTCCAATAATTATTTTAGATGGTATAGTAAATGATCAGATACCGAATGCTAATGACGAAAAAAAATCATATGAAATTTTATTAAATGAAATTTTTAATAAAGATAATGTTCTGGAAGTAGCCAATACATATAAGGAAAACAACGAAAAAACATTAGAAGAGCTGCCTTATTTAAAAAGCATTATAGGTCACTTAGCAGAAGACATTAAGACAAAAATAAATGAAGGAGCTACTTCTGAAGCAGCAGCAATTGGACAGGTAAAAAAAGATTATATAGATCGGCAAAGTAAGGCAAAACAAAACACAAAACC
>Ga0066610_10001077_pt1 | contig 17264 bp, 12 predicted proteins | sample SaaInlV_DNA_165m_FD_60375 | JGI IMG/M metagenome (GOLD analysis project Ga0066610, IMG submission 60375) | Marine microbial communities from expanding oxygen minimum zones in the Saanich Inlet - SI075_LV_DNA_165m | ecosystem: Environmental > Aquatic > Marine > Unclassified | place: British... | reverse complement strand
TTATTGCTGATTTAAAAATTTAACACCTAAAAAAACTCGCGCTCGATCGAAAAAACTGCGTCCCCTTGAACTTGAAGGAGAAATGTAACTTCCTATCGCGGATTTTGGGGTCTAATGCAGTTACATGCAGATTTCCAGGGGATGTGCACCTGGATAAAAGCAGAGCATTTGAAGGGAGAAGTATCAGCTAGTGACATAAAAAGAGAAAATTCAAAAATCGTGTTTCATAAGAAGAAATTTGGTAAAGAATTTTATTACTTAGCCTCTTTGATGAAAAAGAGACCCGTTCCTGGTTCAGAGGTATTGTTTAGTAAACTTTCAGGAGGGCAGCACAATAAATCTGAACATGAAACATATTGTGCTTCTATGCTTTGTTTTTCTTCTCCTGGTGCCTCTAACTTAGTATTTTTATTTGGAGAGTGGGGGAGCTTGCTAAACAAGGATTCTGTGGTGCCGGAGTGGGGATTAAGATTTGCAACCTCTTCAGAAATATGTCGGCCAGACAAAATAAAAGAAATTAGGTCTAAAAGTTATAGGGATGGGAATCCGGCCAAATATGAAGAGACAAAATCTAAGCCTACGCAATTTGAAGGATTTACGCTAGATGTTGGATCTGAATCCTTGTTTGAATTGCGAATGTACCCAAGGTTTGGGGGAAGTCATTTGGTTAGAGCGGAGGACTATTTTAAATTTTCGTTTTCTGGCCCTGTTTCACCTGATGAAGATGCGACACTTAGTTCATTAAAGAAAATGAATGATTATATATTGGGCGTTTGTTCTCGTGGATTATCTCTTGAACCGAGGATGAAGGCACATATAGATGAGGAAGTTCGGGCAAATGATTTAATTAGAGACTTGAATAAGGTTCTTGAAGTTCTTTTGTCCAATGGGAAAGCTGTCAGTCTGGTTTTTCCAACCGACTATATTTGGAGAACCTATGGTATAAGAAATAACTTTCTCCTTTCTGGACGAGAACACAAAAAGTTCCCCATCTTTTCAGGTAAGAGTAAGGTTTCGTTACAAAGCGATCTAACCATAACACCCATTAGAAGGGGCTCAGCAACTGAAGCCATTGGTAATGTGGAAAAACTCAGTAGAGCTATACTAACATTACCTATTGAACACCATGGGAAATTTTATAGATTTAATGGGGGCAGGTGGTTTGAAGTAGACGCATCAAGATTTTCCGCAATAATAGGAGTTCTAAGAGGTGCCAAACACTCAGCAGATTCAATGTATTTACCACCCTATACGAAGGATCATGCACAGAAAAAGGACGGTGATAAGGGGTATGCCGAGCTTCGATACAACAGGGCGGCAGTTCAGCACATGAAGGAGCAGAATCTAAAAGCTTTTCTTTTGGATAGAGTAAACGTGAGTTTTGGGGGTGTAGGAAATACATTTGAGTTTGCAGATGTAGCACTAATCGATGAAGCCGGGGTTTATAATTTAATTCATGTTAAGCGCGCAGCTGCTTCTGATATAAGTCATCATCGAGAGCAAGTAGAAAGATGTGCTGAGTATCTAGGGACAGAACTAAAAAAAGGCAACGCAAAGGACTTGTTCTTAAGGGCAAGCATTAACGGATTGTACCTTAAAAGTGGAATAAATATTAATAAAACGAAAAATCAAGGGAAAAGACTAACACACGGAGATACTTTTCATAAAAAATTCAAAAACTCTAAACCTCGTAAGAAAGAGAATCACGATAAATATGTGAAGAGGTTGATAAAAGAAGTTCAAAAAAAATACGAAGACGATTTGAAGCGTGCTAAGAAGAACAAGGAAAAAATTCAGGCAAGTATAAATTTTCTAAGTTTTCTTCAAAGTGCAGATTTAAGTTTTTTCTACGAAAGTTATTCTTCAAGTTTGCCAGTTATATTGGATGCACTTTTTGATTGCCACGAAACCTTTAAGGATAATAAAAAGGTTGCTGAAGAGTTTCTTACCGACATGCAAAACACTGTAGGAATTAATGCAGAACTCCTTCTGGATGGGATTGCTCCTGAAGAACTAAGAAACAAAGTAAACATTATCCTCGCAATCGTTGATGACAGGGCTTTTAAGAAAAAGGAAGACGAATCAGAGACTAAAACACCACTTATTAAGAAACAACAACTATGGGGGTTAGATCGAACTAGGCAACTCGTTCAAAAGCATGGTTTTGGATTTAAAATCGTAGTCGTAAATGAAAATACAGAAGATGATTGTGATGCATTTGGAAAAGTAGCAAATGAAACTGAAGCAAAATCCATATCCGAAAGACACAAAACTGCTTCAACTGATGGAGAGGCTGAAAGTGATCAAGAAATGGATTTTGATGAAGAATCTTCTGAAGAAGAGGATGGTGGAAAGTCAAATGAACACACAGTAGGTGAGTTAAGTGATTCGGACAAAGAACTTCTTAAATATGAGTATAAATCTACAGACATGAATAATGCGGTTAAAGCCTCGATCGATTTTCCTAGGGCAGCCAGCTTAGAGGGCGTTGATGAGGTCCCAGTTTCAGATGTATATACCGGATATAGATATGAGTATCGTCTGCTATTACCAGCATTAGGTGCAGAATTAGGGAGCGCAATTAAGACAGTTACAGATGTCATTAAGAACCTAGATGAAGAGGTGCTTAATGAAATTCAGGAAATTCTTATTCCTTTCAACCCTGGGGGGCACTGGACAACAATCCAAATTGTGATTTCAGAAGAAAAAACTATTGTAAATTACATTGAATCACTGATGCATGATTACAGCGATGAAAAAGCTGTTTGTGTCCAACATATTAAAAATGATCTATTCATACCACTTAGGTATTTTTTAGAAGGAATGTTCAGAAAAGACGTGGAATGTTCAATAAAAACATTTCGCATGCAGACTGATGAAAAAGCTTGCGGGCCTATAGTTGTGGAAAATATTCTAGATCTTTTTGAAGGAAAAGAGCCACCTGTACAGATTTTTGATAAAGATTTAACCCTTGGATTAAGACACTCTCAAGAAGCTACTTTGTCACAAGGAAGTATGCAATTGGATCTTTAAGAAGTCATCTTGGGATAATGAGTCAAGAGATGTCTTATATTACAGCACTTTTCTCCCAATCAGCCCGTGGACCCAAAGCCGCCTTCGCCGCGATCTGTGTCACTAAGATCAACCACTTCTAACAAAGTTGCTTGAGCAACCGGTGCGATGACCAATTGGGCGCAACGGAGTCCGCGGTCTATGATAAAGGGCTTTTGTCCCAGGTTGATAAGGAGGACTTTAATTTCTCCCCGATAATCGGCATCAATGGTGCCGGGCGTATTGAGGACGGTAATGCCGTGTTTGAATGCTAAACCAGAGCGGGGGCGGACTTGTGCTTCATGGAGTTTGGGCAGGGCAATGGAAATGCCGCAGGGAATGAGGGCGCGTTCGCCAGGCTGAAGAGTAATGTCGTTTGCCACCGCAGCTTGAAGATCTAAACCGGCGCTATCAGGTGTGGCGTACGCTGGAAGTGGAAGGTCTTCCCCGTGGGGGAGTTTTTGAATTTCAATAGAAGACATATGGAATATTTCCTTTGGCACATATTTCTTTAATGGGATCTATTTCTTTAGTGCCATATGCAGGGCAACAACACCACCTGTAAAATTACGATAGGTTACATTTTCAAAGCCGACGTCTTGTAACTCTTTTAAGAGCGCCTTTTGCTTGGGAAATCGTTGAATGCTTTCCACCAAATATTGGTAGGAATCTCGATCGCCCGTCACGCATTCTCCGATTTTGGGAATCACATTAAACGAATAGAGATCATACAGCTTATCAAGGCCGGGCAGGGTCACTTGGCTAAACTCTAAACAGCAGAACTTTCCCCCAGGCTTGAGGACTCGGTGAGCTTCTTGGAGAGCTTTGGCTCGATCCGTTACATTGCGTAGGCCAAAGGCAATGGTGTACGCGTCAAAATGATCATCGGGAAAAGGAAGTGACTCGGCCGGTGCACAGATCCAGTCAAGGCCGTGTAATATACCTTTGTCCATGGCCCTATCTTGGCCAACTTCAAGCATGCTGTTGTTAATATCGCATATGGTAATATCGGGATACTTAAGCTTTTTATGAATGCGAAAGGCGATGTCTCCGGTGCCGCCGGCCATATCTAATATTTTTTCACAATCCTTGGGGCTCAGCGCCTTTACAAAAGCATCTTTCCACAAACGATGAACGCCCGCACTCATCAGATCATTCATTAAATCATAGTTTTCGGCTACACTGTGAAAGACATCCTTCACCCGTTCCGTTTTCTCGTGGGGGTCCAGATCTTTAAAACCAAAAGGAGAAGAGGAATTTTCTGTCATGATGGCCTGATTCTACGGGAATAAGAGGGATTATTCAATCTGAAGTTATTCGATATGAGAAGTTGTTGAGGGAATCCTTTAAATTATTCAAGCAACATTTGGAAAGGCTCTCAATCCTTCCCATAAACCACCGCATGCCGTTTCTTGCCGGCAGAAAGCTTAAGGATACCGTCCTTATTTAAATCCTTGGCTGTTGCGAGGCCCAGCTCATCAGAAATTACAGTGTCATTAAGGCGTGCGCCGTTGCCCTTAATGAGGCGGCGGGCTTCTCCGTTGCTTTTGGTGAGGCCTACTTGGGTAAATAGCTCAAAGAGAGGGAGGCCATCTTGGAGTAGCGTAATTTCTACCATTAATAAGGGCAATTCTGACGAAAGCTTTGGGGTGCCATCTGGGGCATGTCCCACAACTTTGATTTCGGTTTGTTGCTCAAAGAGCTGCTTTGCCGCGGCGCGCGCTACACCTACGGCTTCCATGCCATGGGTAAGGGCAGTGACCTCATCGGCCAGGATTTTTTTGGTTTCGTTGATCTCTGCATCGGGAAGGTTTTCAAAGGTCTCGATCTTGTCTAGAGGCATGTCCGTAAACAAACGCAGGAATCGACCCACGTCTTTATCATCCGTATTGCGCCAGAACTGCCAGAAATCAAAAGGGGAAAGGGCGTCATCATTAAGCCACACGGCCCCCTGGGCCGTCTTACCCATTTTGGCGCCAGAAGAAGTGGTAATAAGTGGCGTCGTAAGGCCCATGACTTCGGAATGTTTGACTCTGCGCAGGAGTTCAACGCCATTAACGATGTTTCCCCATTGATCGGAGCCCCCAATTTGGAGGGTGCAGTTTAAGTGCTTGCTCAGCTCTAGAAAATCGTAAGCCTGGAGGATCATGTAGTTGAATTCCAGAAAAGTCAGCGGCTGTTCCCGGTCCAGGCGTTGTTTCACGCTCTCAAAAGACACCATGCGATTGATGGTAAAATAGGGGCCGTATTCCCTTAGAAACTTAAGGTAGTTGAGATTCTTAAGCCATTCATCATTGTTCACCATGATGGCATCCGTAGGACCGGCACCAAATCGAATGTACTTGGCAAAGGTTTTCTGCAGACTGGCAATATTGGTTTTGATTTCTTTATCGGTGAGGATCTTCCGCATTTCCGTTTTGTCGGCTGGATCGCCCAGTTTCGTGGTGCCGCCCCCCATAAGGATGATGGGGCGTAGGCCGTGCTTTTGAGCCAATCGAATGAGCATAATTTGAACCAAACTGCCCACGTGAAGGCTTTTGGCTGTGGCATCAAAGCCCACATAAAAGGTGACGTCTTCAGTCAAAAGGCGCTTATCAAGGCCTTCCAGATTGGTGCACTGATAGATAAATCTCCGCTGGGAGGCTTCTTTGAGAAAAGGGGATTGGAGGTTCGTCATGAATTGTTCTGTCTTGTTTATATGCTCCCACATTAATACGCCATTTGCCTCCATGAGAAAACCCGAAAATGCATCCAAGGGGCGGAATTCATGTTGTTTAGGATTCCAAAGTCCTCCCCATATCTGTTAAGGTGTGCCTATGCCTAAAGTCAAACAAGACCAAATTTTTACCGCCATTGGCCTCATGAGTGGCACATCCCTAGATGGGATTGACGTGGCTCTCCTAGAAAGCGATGGCAAGGAATACGTAAAGCCGCTGCAGGGGGCTATCTATCCTTATTCCGAAGAGACGCGGATAATGCTTCGCAAAGTCCTTGGAAATTCAGACCGTAAGGATCCACAAGTGCTCGAGGCGGCAGATCTTGTCACAAAGGCCCATATCAAGGCTGTCCAAGATTTTATGAATGAGCATAGCCTGCAGGACACACAAATCCATCTCATTGGCTTTCATGGACAGACCATTTACCATGAGCCACCTCAACGGAATTCCTCGGGAACTCTCCTAAAAAAGGGCACAACGCTACAAATCGGCAGTGGAGAACAACTTGCTAAGGCTCTCAGCATTCCCGTCATCTATGACTTTCGCAGCAATGACATGGCCCATGGCGGGGAGGGGGCTCCTTTGGTGCCGGTCTATCATCGGGCACGGGCCGGCGATCTTAAAAAGCCCGTGGCCATCCTTAATATTGGCGGCATTGCCAATGTGACTTGGATCGGCGGCAATGACACGATGCTGGCCTTTGATACGGGCCCCGGCAATGTGTTGATGGATGATTGGGTCTTACAGAAGACAGGAAAGCCCTTTGATCGGGATGGAGCTCTGGCAGCACAAGGCCAAGTTCAGAACGCGTTAGTCCAAAAATGGCTCTCGAATCCATTTTTCCAGCAAATGGCGCCAAAATCCCTAGATCGGGATGCATTTGGAGTTACATTAAAGGAGCTCCAACATCTTGCCACAGAAGACGCTGTGGCGACCCTTGCGGCTTTTACCGTAGAAAGTATCGCAAAAGCACAAGACCATTTCCCAGAGCGTCCCCAGGCCTGCTATATCACAGGAGGCGGCAGCAAGAATGATCATTTGATGAAACAGCTTTCTAAAGCGCTAGATACAAACGTGTCCTCGGTGGATTCTCTGGGCTGGAATGCTGACTTTCTAGAGGCCCAGGCCTTTGCCTATTTAGCCGTTCGCTCCAAATTAGACTTACCCCTCACATATCCTGGCACCACGGGGGTATTGGAGGCGATGGTAGGCGGGGAAAATTGTTCCTAAATCTCTTTTATGCCCTTGCCCATAGAAAAAGGGCCCCCATAGGGAGCCCCTCAACATTATATTATTACTAGCTATTATTTCTTGGCGGGTGGTGCCGTTGGACAACCCTGGGTTGTGAAATGCAAGCTAGAAATAGGGACTAATTCTAGCCCTGCTAAAGGTGGTGAAGGCATGATAACAGGAGTCTTTTGCTTCGCACAAATTTGAGCCAGAGTCATGGGCTTGGTTTGTTGATAAAGGGGTGGCTTTGGAGGGTCATATACATACTGTAACCAACTCCAATTTTTTTTAATCTCACTGTTAGCATTCTTAAGCCCTGTTTTTATATCACCGAGAACATTATCATAAGACTTTCTTCCTTTGGGAATAGATCCGGTTTTTTTGGTTTTTGCGCCAAGAGCTTTATCACAAAAGGAAACGACTAGCCGCTCTTCTTCCGGAAGAAGCTTGTTGCAAACTTTATCCATCTCCTTCGTTCCTTCGTGGGCTAGATTCGCAGCTTTTTTAGCTTTTCCAGCTGCCTTACTCAAATCATTTGCTCCCGTTTTAACTTCTCCAGCAGCTGTATCTAGATCATTCGCTGCCGATATAAGATCTTTGTATTCAGACCAACTTTTCATGCCAGGAAAAATCGCTGAATGTTCTTGGAATGTGTTATCAGCATATTGGGTTCCATTTGCGGCTTTTGTTGCGTAACCGTCCCCCTTTTCAACTTGATTAGAAGAATAGGTTACATCGTCGGCAGCTGTATTAATTTTAGCTTCAAGAAATGGTCTGACTTGTACGTAATCTTTGAACCCAAATTCATGCCCGAGGACACTGTATTGAATGCCTCCTCCGACAGAGGCATTGCAGCAATGATCTTTAAAAGAACGAATTTCCGTATACCATTTGTTTGTATTTTCTATAGTACTGTTAACAAGATCTGGTGCCTTTACGTCTAAAATATTTCTTGCTTTGGGTAAAAGTGTTGTTGTTATTTTATCTAGAGATTTACAAAATCCCTCAACATTGAATTCTTTTACTTCTTTCTTAACGGCTATGGTTAGTTTTTTGCTTTCTGTACTTACGCTAGTTATAGCTTTGTTGAGATCTCCGTCTTTATGCATGAGTCGACCGGGAGCTCCCTTTTTCGCTGCAGCATTTATTTCTAGTTGTTTCAAAGAGTATGCTGCGTTTGTACAAGCAGGGGCACTATGGTGGTTCGCAACCCAATTCTCGGCAAATGTTTCAACGGCGGCTTCCTCTTTTTTCTTGTTCTTTAGGTTCACAATAAGAGGAGCGGTCTCTTTTTCTGCACTTTTCATTTCAGACTTTTTTGAATTAAGGTCCCCAATAATTTTATTTTTTAACTTTCTTAAGGGAGCTGTCATTTTACTGTTAATACCAGAAACCCGTTGCTTAATGCCTGCTAAAACGGCCTTGAGCTCATTTCGTTGAAAGGGTTGCAGGCTAGGTAGTTTTTTCTTTGCGGATGCCATGAAATCTTGGACATTCTTAAGTTTGCCGGTTATTTTTTTCATCTGGGCGGACACTTTACTGACATCACTTTCTATTTTGGAGATACCTGCCATCATTTTGTTGATGGCTGCCATTTCTTTGTTAATACCACTTATTTGCCCCATAATATCACCAAAAGGACCAGCATGACTCTGCTCTCCCATAATCAGAACAGAAAGGACGATTGCAAAAACTTTAAAAACATCTCTCATAATTATCTCCTTAATCCTCTTATAACCCACGAATACTTTGCTCTACTCTGGACTTATCAAACCTTCACAGGCAGGTAATCCTTTGAATTTTTGACACCCAATTTGAAAGGCACATGGAAGGTCAAAACTCTTCTTCATTCTCTTGTTAAATGTGTCTATCATTCCGGTCATTTTGGTCTCATAGCCATTTACTTTTTTATGACCAGCTGGAACGGATTTATTTTGCGTTTTTTCTACTAAGGCCAATCCTTTGGATACTGCATTATCCTCAATGTGTGCCAATCCTTTGCTATCACAAACTTCAGCAATGGTTTTTCCAGTGGCTGCAACACCTGTTGCGGCGTTTTTGACTTGGGTTTCTGGAACTCTCTTTTTAAGATCATCCATATCAGATAAAAGATCATTGACTTTGGAGAGAGCCTTTTTGCGTATTAAAGAGGCAATCTTACTAGAGTCATTCTTAAAGTTTCTCAGATCCTTTTCATAGGGAGCCATAGCAGCCAGTTTAGCAGAAAGTGTTTGGGCATCTTCTACAGCTTGATAGGTGTGAGAGTCGCAACAATTTGTTTTGAAGGCATCCACTTCACTTTTCCATGTTTTCAACTGAGAGATGGCTCCTGGTAAAAACTTACTCACGTCATCAAGAAAGGTATTTGCAGATGCTAGCAGACCTTGTGCATCGCCATAGAAGGTACAAACTGGCATGGTCCCAGGTTTGCTAGCTTTGAATTTTTTGAGGAGTGTCGTAAGTTGCGTCCCAAGGTTTTTTTCCGCTGTAGAGAAGCTAGATTCTTTATCTTTTAAATGCGTCATCTTAGCTTTGGCGTCTTTTTGGGCCACAGCATATTGCGCCGCATCCTTTGTGAGGCATTTTGACGTTCTTTCCATCTTAATTAGGCCGGAGAGAGAATCTAAGGCGTTGCTCGCAGCATTGTAATGATCCTGAGCGGGAGTAATATGGCTGCTTACAAAGGCTGTTAGTTTCTTTGCTGCGGCCTTTTTGGCGGCTGCTACCTTTGCTGCTGCTGCCTTTTTTTCTCTTTCAGCTAACTCTTTCGCTTTTTTCTCAGCTTCTTCTTTTTTCTTCTTAGTTTTTTCGTATTCACAGTGGGGATCACAAAAGGACCATGAATTCTCTATCCAGACAAAATCCACTAAAGCCATCATACAAATAAGAATTAATAGATTTTTAAACATGTCCATCTCCCCAGATAACGGTCCCTATAAACTCATAATTTTATTATTCTTTTTTCCAGTATAACTTTTTTTTGCATAAAGGTCAAAATGAGTTTTTTTTCCTCCGTCTTCGTTTACGCTTCCGCTACGACGTGACGAGGCGCTACGACGTCTTCCCGGCCATTCTGAATTTAGACACGTCACGTCGTAGCGAAGCGAAGACGGATGAGCGCGGGATCCAGTCTTGCTCCTTGTCTCTGGCATGCTTTTTGCTGGATCTCGCGATACCAAGTCCCTCTACGACTCATCGGCTTAAGACGCCGATTCGTCAAGAGTGCCTAAAGGTTCCGAGATGACGAGACAGTGCCAGCAATTACTAATTTCTCTCCTCAGCTCCAGGATAACAGCAGTGGAGAGAAATACTACGACGCACTTCCTTGGCCAGTAGTCCAAAGCCGTCTTCCCGGCCATTAGGAATTATGGGCAAGCCGTAGGCGCGCCCCTAGAATTCCTTATGAGCGCGGGATCCATACTTCACTGGAGTCAGAAAAGTGTAAAACCACGCCATAGCGCTGCGAAGGCAGAAACGAAGACGGACTTGTCACGTCGAAGCATCGCGAAGACGGATTATCCCTGTTCCCAATTTACAAAGCATGATAAAAATAAAGGGATGCCAACATAAAAACACATAGAAAATGAATAATAAGTGGAAAACAAATAATTAAGGGAATTGGAACAGTGGGAGAAAATAGAGAATGAACGATCCGGTTGTCCTTATTGGAGCCAAGCGTACGCCCATCGGGGATTTTTTGGGAGAGCTGTCCGCTGTTTCCGCTCCCAGTTTAGGATCTGTCGCCATAGCCAGCGCTCTAAAGAGTACATCCATTGCCCCCGATCAAATAGACGAAGTCCTTATGGGCTGTGTTTTAACGGCGGGTCAAGGCCAAGCACCGGCCCGTCAAGCAGCTCTGGCTGCCGGAATTTCCCATAATGTTCCCTGTACAAGCATCAACAAAATGTGTGGTTCGGGCATGAAATCAGTGATGCTGGCCCATGATATATTACTGGCTGGATCCAGTGATTTAGTGCTGGCTGGCGGGATGGAGAATATGTCCAAGACACCCTATCTGGCTGAAAAAGCCCGCCAAGGGTATCGCTTTGGTCATGGGAGCCTCATCGATCATATGCTCCTGGATGGCCTGGAAGATGCCTACGAAAAGGGGCGTCTCATGGGTGAATTTGCGGAAGAAACGGCTAAAAAGCACGATATTTCCCGTGTGGAACAAGATGCTTTTGCCAAAGAATCCTTGCTGCGGGCCAAAAAGGCCAATGAAGATGGAACCTTTGCCCAGGAAATTGCATCAGTTAATGTGACTGGAATAGTGGGGGGGACTAAAAAATCCGCCTCTCTCAAAAAAGCTGCAATAAAGATATCAAAAGATGAACATCCCTTTCGGGTCAATGTGGACAAGATTCCAGAGCTTCGCCCCGTCTTTGCCAAGGAAGGCACTGTTACGGCTGCCAATTCCAGTGCCATTTCTGACGGAGCTGCGGCTTTGATCTTGGCACGAGCATCTCACGCCAAGGCAATGGGGATAAAGCCTCGAGCGCGAATCGTTGGTCATGCCAGTCATTCCCATGAGCCTGCTTGGTTTACCACGGCACCCATTGGGGCCATCCAATCGCTTTTGGAAAAGACGGGCTGGCAGAAAGATTCGGTGGACCTCTTCGAAATTAACGAAGCCTTTGCCGTTGTGACCATGGTGGCCATGAAAGAGTTAGGCCTTTCCCATGACAAGGTAAACGTCCATGGAGGCGCCTGCGCCTTGGGCCATCCCATTGGAGCATCTGGCGCGCGCATATTGGTAACCCTTCTCCATGCCTTGGAAAAATATAATCTAAGGCGGGGGATTGCAGCCATCTGTATTGGAGGCGGGGAAGCCACAGCCATTGCCATAGAGAGGGACGTATGAGCATTCTGAAACCGTCAATCGCCACCAGCTCTCAAGAGTTCAAAAAGAACAAAGCCCATATGGAAAAGCTTGTTGGGGATCTATGGCAGAAAGTAAAAGAGGCTCAACAAGGCGGCGGCAAGGCAGCCACTGAAAAGCAGAAAAAGCGCGGGAAGCTTTCGCCCAGAGAACGCCTTGAGCGCCTGTTGGATCCAGGAACGCCTTTCTTGGAACTCTCCCAATTGGCCGCCCATGATGTCTATGAAGATCATGTGCCGGGCGCGGGCATCATTACGGGCGTTGGACGTATTCATGGCCGCCTGTGCATGATCATTGCCAATGATCCCACCGTCAAAGCGGGAACCTATTATCCATTGACGGTCAAAAAGCATTTGCGGGCCCAACGCATTGCCAGCGAGAATCGTCTGCCCAGTATTTACTTGGTTGACTCTGGTGGCGCCTATTTGCCGAAACAGGACGAAGTTTTCCCCGACCGAGATCACTTTGGCCGTGTTTTTTACAATCAGGCGATCATGTCCTCAGAAGGCCTTCCGCAAATTGCCGTCGTCATGGGATATTGCACAGCAGGAGGGGCCTATGTGCCGGCTTTGGCAGATCAGGCCGTCATCGTCAAAAACCAGGGCACTATTTTCTTAGGCGGGCCAGCGCTTGTAAAAGCGGCTACGGGCGAAGAAGTGACCAATGAAGAACTGGGCGGGGCTGATCTCCATTGCCGCAAATCGGGTGTCGCAGATTATTATGCCGAAGATGATGCCCATGCCTTACAATTAGCCCGAGATATCGTTAATGACCTCTCTGAGCAGATCCCCAGTGAGCCAGATGATACTTTGGATCCCCTTTATGCGCCGGAGGATATATATGGTGTTGTGCCCACAGATCTTAAAAAATCCATGGAAATCAAAGATATCATCGCTCATTTAGTGGATGGAAGCGACTTCGATGAGTTTAAAGCCCTCTATGGAACCACGCTGGTGTGCGGTTTTGGAAAGATTTATGGCCATACGGTTGGCATCATTGGCAACAATGGCATTCTCTTTTCAGAATCATCGCTAAAAGGGACACATTTCATCGAACTTTGCTGCCAACGCAATATCCCCCTCATATTCCTGCAAAATATTACGGGATTCATGGTGGGACAAAAATATGAAGAACAAGGCATTGCCAAAGATGGCGCCAAACTTGTCATGGCGGTGGCTTGCGCAAAAGTACCGAAATTTACGGTGATCGTGGGGGGCAGTTTTGGCGCCGGAAATTACGGCATGTGCGGCCGAGCCTATGATCCACGGTTTTTATGGACTTGGCCCAACTCTCGGGTGTCCGTCATGGGGGGAGAGCAAGTGGCTTCTGTCCTATCTACCATTAGACAACAGAATTTAGAAAGTCAGAGTAAGTCCTGGTCTGAAAAAGACGCGGAAGCCTTTAAAAAGCCTCTTCGGGATCAATATGAAATCCAAGGTCATCCCTATTATGCCACGGCACGCCTTTGGGATGATGGCATCATTGACCCCAAGGAAACCCGCCGTGTATTGGGACTGTCCTTAGAGGTAGCTTTCAATGGGACGTGTGAGTCAACTAAGTTTGGTGTTTTTAGAATGTAAATTCCAGGGCATGTGCCAGGGCATATGTCAGAGCCTATGAAGGGGAGCAGGAATGGAAAAAAACTTGTTAATTTCTAAGAAAAAAAACGGCCTTGTGGTGATGACCCTTAATCGGCCCCTGGTTCATAATGCTCTCGATGAAGATTTAATCAGCCGTTTGCTGGAAACATTGCTTAAGCTCAGGGAAAATTCATCCATTCGAGTACTGCTGATAGAAGGCGCAGGAGATAGCTTTTGCGCCGGCGGGGATTTAGGGTGGATGCAACGAGCCATCAAGTTTTCTCTGGGAGAGAATCGCTTAGATGCCGAAAAATTGGCCCAACTTATGTATGCTCTGGATAGTTTTCCGGCTCCGACCATCGCCAAAGTGCATGGATCTGTTTTTGGCGGTGGCGTTGGATTGGTTGCCTGTTGTGATATTGCTTTTGCCGAATCAGATGCTCAGTTTTGTTTCTCTGAGGTGCGATTGGGCCTTACGCCATCCGTCATTAGTCCTTACGTTCTTCGGGCTATGGGCCAGCGTATGGCAAGCCGATATTTTCTATCAGCTGAAAGATTTTCAGCTCAAAAAGCCCAGGAGATGCAGTTGATCCACGGCCAATATCCGGCAAAAGAGCTGGGCATGCAGATCAATAAGCTGGTGGATAGTCTTTTGGCCGGGGCTCCTCAGGCGCAACGCCGAGCCAAAAAGCTTATCCGTGAATTTGATCAGGGAAAAATAGGAGAGAGCGTGATCGAAGACACAGCTCTCGAAATTGCCCATCAGAGAACCACAGATGAAGCCCAAGAAGGACTTTCGGCATTTTTTGACAAGCGTTCACCAAAATGGGGACAAGACTAGGATGTTTAAAAAGGTTCTGATCGCAAATCGGGGAGAGATTGCCCGCCGGATTATCAGGACGTGTCAAAAACTCTCCCTTCAAACGGTGGTTGTGTATACGCCCGAAGACAAGAGTGCCCCTTATGTTTTGGAAGGGGATGTGTCTTATCCCATTAACAGCTATTTGGACCCAGTAGAGATTGTAAAGCTGACTACGGCTTCCGGTGCTGAAGCCATTCACCCGGGGTACGGATTTTTGGCTGAGTCTCCCGCATTGGCCAAGGCTTGTGAAGAAGCAGGGATTGTCTTCATTGGACCCAATACCGAAACCTTGGCTCTCATGGGGGATAAAAATCAGGCCAAGTCAGCGGCCCAAAAAGTGGGTCTTCCAACAATCTCCAGCTATTCTCCTGAGGACAAGTTGCCATTTCCTGTCTTGATAAAGCCCGTTGCCGGGGGCGGTGGAAAGGGCATGCATGTTGCGAATTCAAAGGCAGAATTATCCACGCTCATAGAAAGGGCGAAGCGGGAGGCTCTGGGGGCTTTTGGGGACGAACGTTTACTCTTTGAAGACTATATTCCCGATCCCCGACATGTCGAGATTCAAGTATTTGGAGACACGCAAGGCAATGTGGTCCATCTCTTTGAGCGGGATTGTTCTTTGCAACGGCGCCATCAAAAGATAATCGAAGAGGCTTTAGCTCCTAACTTGGATAAGAAGACAAAGGAAAAACTCTATGAGGCCGCCGTAAAGCTCTGTAAAAGCGTCTCCTATGTGGGGGCGGGAACGGTGGAATTTTTATTGGACAACAAAGGCCACTTTTACTTTCTGGAAATGAATCCTAGGTTGCAAGTGGAGCACCCCGTTACCGAAGCCATCACGGGCTTGGATCTGGTGGAATGGCAGCTTTTGGTCGCGGCTGGATCCCCATTGCCGTGCAAGCAATCTCAAATAAAAGCCACTGGCCATGCCATTGAGGCGCGGCTTTATGCCGAGGATCCAGAAAAGAACTTCCTGCCATCAGTTGGGCAAATTTATCATTATGATCCTCCTGCAGAATCGAAATCCCTCAGAATAGACAGCGGCATCCGCCAAAGCCAACGTATAAGCGCTTCCTATGATCCCATGCTGGCAAAGATCATTGCCTTTGGAAAAACGCGCGAGGCAGCACGATTGGAATTGATTCAAGGAGTATCACAGTTCCATGTGGCAGGGGTAAAGACCAATGGAGCGTTCTTGATGGAAATATTGGAATCAATTAGGTTTGTAAAAGGGGCTTACACCACAAGCACCCTTGATACGCTTAAGCCATCCACCTATCCAAAAGTTGACTTGCTGACCTTGGCCATGGGGGTTTGTGTTCTCAATGGGCAAAAGGTGAAGTCTCCCTGGAATCGCCGAGATCACTGGCTTCTTAATGATCCTGGTCAGGCGAAAATTATACTTTCCCAAGGCCGAGAAACCTATGAATGCAGCTTGGAACGGAGAGAAACAGAATATTCCTTGAAGTGGCATAAGGAATCTCTTTCTTTTTCCTACAAGGCGACTAACGGTCAGTATGTCCTCACGTCTTCTGGAAAAGAGGTGATGTTTGAGGGGGTAATCGTAGAAAATCACCTTGTTCTCTTTCGAGACGGCCATGTTTTTGATTTTACGATTGGCGCCCCACAGGAATCACGGGAAATTCTCGAAGAAAGCCAAGGGCATTTGATGGCGCCCATGCCGGGGAAAGTGATTGCCCTTCATGTGAAAAAGGGGGACTCTGTCAAACAAGGGGAGCCCCTTGTGGCCATGGAAGCCATGAAGATGGAGCACGGCATTCACGCCCCGTTTGATGGTACGATCATCGCTATACCCTGTGAGTTGGGAGAAATAGTGGAAGAGGGACGAGAGTTGGTTCAAATGGAGCCCAAAGCAAAATGACATTACCTAGAACTGTTAAGATCGTTGAAGTTGGCCCGCGGGACGGATTACAAAATGAATCCAAGTTGATCTCAGTGCCGGAACGTCGGCGATTCATCGATATGCTGTCACAGACAGGGCTTTCCGTAATAGAGGTGGGAAGCTTTGTGTCCCCTAAATGGGTGCCACAAATGGCTAAGACTGGGGATGTTTATGAGGGCATCGAGAAAAAAGCAGGCGTTCAGTATCCGGTGCTTGTCCCTAACCAGCAGGGACTGGAAAAAGCCTTAGAGGCAGGTGTAACAGAGATTGCAGTTTTTGTGGCGGCCTCGGAAACATTCTCTCAAAAGAACATCAACTGTGGGATTCAGGAGAGTTTTGAGAGACTAGATCCTGTTGTTAAAGGGGCTCGAGAGATTGGGATGCCTATAAGAGGATATATTTCATGTGTCATGGGATGTCCGTACGAAGGGGATGTTCCGAGTGGCAAAGTTGTGGAAGTTGCTGAACGACTCTTAAAATTGGGTTGTCTAGAAATTTCTTTGGGAGATACCATTGGCGTTGGTACCCCCCTTCAAACACGGGAGCTTATCCGGAACCTTTCAAAGACGGTGTCCATAGAGCAGATGGCTGTTCATTTCCACGACACTTATGGCCAAGCACTGGCGAATATTCTGACAGCCCTGGAAGAGGGGATCTCCGTCATAGATAGTTCGGTCGCCGGAATTGGAGGGTGTCCCTATGCCAAAGGAGCCTCAGGAAATGTTGTCACTGAAGACTTATTGTTTATGCTCACTGGCATGGGCATTGAAACAGGCGTTCATATGGATAAGCTTTTAAAGTGCGGAAAATATATAACGAAACTTTTAGGGATCAATCCTCGATCTAAGGTTGCCATAGCCATGGGAGATTAAGAGAGGAAGGTAGTGAATTTTCAAGTTCAGTATTTGAATGTAGTTGTAAGTTGGGCGCCTCTATCAAGCATGATTTTGTCACAACCAGCAATTGAAGTCGCATAATTTTGAGCAAGAGGAAGGGATAAGGGGTGTTTTTCTCGCTTTAGTGCCTCTATTAGCCCCTATTT
>Ga0066610_10001020_pt1 | contig 17881 bp, 13 predicted proteins | sample SaaInlV_DNA_165m_FD_60375 | JGI IMG/M metagenome (GOLD analysis project Ga0066610, IMG submission 60375) | Marine microbial communities from expanding oxygen minimum zones in the Saanich Inlet - SI075_LV_DNA_165m | ecosystem: Environmental > Aquatic > Marine > Unclassified | place: British... | reverse complement strand
CGCTCAAACAACTCACTTCCTGCATCGAGCAAAGTGAAAGCTTTCGGACGAGGGAACCACTTGCTAATGTACTGCTCGCCACCATTTGCTGCAAACTTTGCTGCGACCGCTTTGAAAGCTTCTTCCTCAGTAGCACCGCCATTAATAAGCTTTTCTTTTTCCCTCAATACCTTGTTAACTGCCTCCGCATTGGACATGGGAAACATTACAACCGCAGTTGACATGAAAAGTGATGTATAGAAAATTGCTTTTTTCGTAGATCTCATAAGTAATACCCCTTAATTTTAATGTATTTATTAGAATGTATATGTGACACCGAAGAGAAGATTGAAGCTTCCTGGTGCTATTTTTACCTTAAATTCATCACTATCTTCGTCATGAATGTCTTTGGTCGTAAAAGACTGGTGGAAAGTGTAAGTTCCTTCTCCAAAAACTCTGAATGATTCAGATACGGATCGAGAGATGCCTGCGCCAATTGGAAAACCAACAAGGCCCTTTGTTTGGGATCCTTGACCGTCTGTTTCGGGCTCATTATATTTGACCCTAAACTTAGTGTAGCTCACCCCAAGAATTCCATAGAGAGCCGTATTCTGGGAGACTTTTCCCCCGAGATGACCCACAACACCAAAGCCATATTTTTGGGACAATTTAACTTGGTTAGATGTGTCATTAGCACCTACCGCCAAATCCTTAGTTGTACTTCCTTGAGAGGAAGACGTGTTTAAAAACAGCTTTCCTGCATAATATAGCTTTCCTGATTCACGGCTTAGACCACCTTGAATTTCTCCTACGACACCATTTGCAGTTGGCTGAAACTTCGCTGTCCCCGAAGCCGCACCGGAGGTCTCCGTTCCATTTCCACTTGAAGAGAGACGCTGATACCCAGCACCGACGCCAATGTTCCAACCATGGAATGCGTTCTTTGCATAACCTTCAGAAGCTAATACTGTGCTACTAAGCAAAAGCGCGGAAACTACATATTTTTTCATCTATCTAATACCTCAAGTGACTTCTACAAGCGACCGCGTGAATGAAGCGATCTGGTTGACAATTTGCCCAAAGTGAAGGGGATCTCCACTTGGAATAGAAAATTTATACATTTTTTATGTATTTGAAGTGCTGGGGCGTGTCAATGTATTTTATGCATTTATAGTGCATATTTTATAATTCTAATATTTTACAAGAGGTTTTTTGATTGCCAGAAGTTTGCAATCCTTGGATTGAGGAAAACTAGGTTTTACCAGCAGATAGGCTAAGGAGCATATGGTGTCGCAACCTTAAGCTCTGCAAAAGATTCCCAAATAAATGGACAAAAAATATATTGAAAGGTGATTGCTTGTTTTGATGGCGCTTTAAGAACCCCATTTTCCACTATGGTTCAGGGCATCTTCGGGCGGATTGTTGAGCGCTTCGATCACTTCTTCCACGGAATTCACCGTTTGAAATAGAGATAGAGTCCCGGGTGTCGCAAAGTGGTGACCAACGATAGACTTCGTTAGGTCTACTAGTGGATCCCAATACCCATCAATATTCACAACCACCATGGGTTTATGATGCAGGTTGTGCTGGCGCCAGGTTAATATTTCAAAAAATTCGTCAAGGGTGCCAAAGCCACCAGGAAGAATGACAAAAGCATCTGCTTCTTCAAACATATGCATCTTGCGGGTATGCATGTTATTGACGATCTGTAAATCCGTAATGCCCGTATGATGGTCTTCAAACTCTATCATGGATTCGGGGATAAACCCCAAAACTTTTCCTTCTTCCTTTATAGCCGCATCTGCCAAAATGCCCATCAACCCTCTTCGCCCACCGCCATAGACTAGTCGTAAGCCGGCCTTTGCAATCAACGTTCCCATTTGTTGAGCACTTTTCTCGAAAGCAGGTGCTGCTGATTTTGTGGCCCCACAATAAACACAAACTGATCGTATCTGCTGCATAATGTTTCTTTCTTTGGTCGATTTTTATAGGCTTGCCATTTTTTTGTTCTTTTAGTGAATCACAGAATCTATAAAGGGTTTTGCATTTTTTCACAATGGGAATTCATGATAGACTTAACAATATATATATTACTTTGATGAGGCGCTCCATGAAGAAATACCTTTCCATCACATTTGTAATTTTGGCAACACTATGTGTCGTTTCAAAGTCCAAAGCAGCAAACTATAAACTTCAATATGACACCTCTTTCATAGAAATTTTAAAAAGAGAAAATCCCAAGAATCTACCTATGGAACTTACCCATGCCGGACAAACTACCTCCTTAGGAGCTTCTTCCGACCCCTCCTCAGGTGAATTTACTTTTGAACTGCCCAACATCAAGCCTGGAAAAGAATTCCGGATTGACAAAATTGAAGAGGGAAAACGCTATAGAGTTTTCACACTGCATGCTCTCAATGAAACTCAATTTAATACTCTACTCAAAGATTCAGAATTTAGCGCTCAGCTCAAAACTTATATCAACGATATTGAGTATACGATTACCCTCAAAAAAATTAAACCGGTCGTAGTGAGTTGCATTAATAAATATTACTTGGCAATTCCATTAAAGACGGTTTCCGCGTCCATAACAAATAATTCCTGACCCTGCAAGTCGGGTATATGCCCCGTAAGATGCCATTATACGCCTCCATCTGAGTTAAATAATTTTTAGAAACTTGAGTTGAGTGCTCGGGTATATGTCCCGATGTTTTGTAATCAACTACCCAAATTTCTTGATCTTTTATGACCAGGCGATCGATCTGACCCGAGACCATTTTGCCCTTAATTTTTCCCACAATGGGAACTTCTGTCAGTGCCTCTCCTGCAAAGACTTGATGTAACTCAGGAGCTCTCAGGACTCCAAGCACCTCTAATGTCATCTCACGCCGACACTCCGGTGACAGTTTGGCCCCCTCTGCCTCTAAGTAACGGGTGCAAATAGACTCCCATCGATCCGAGGCAACCAATGGTAGCTTTTCCAGAAGACGATGAATGAGCACCCCCCTGAGGCGAATTTCATCGGACGCATGAGCATGATCTCCCCCCTCAGACTCAAAACCCATCTCAGAGGGCGCTTGAATTTTCTCACGGGAAAACTCCTTTGGGGCCATCGTATGGATCCACAAGGGAAGAGGCACCTGAACTACTGCTTGGGATGATTCTTGAATGGGAACTCTCTGGAATGGTTGAATAGATTCCAAACGACGCCCTTTCCCCATCCATCCTGTCTCTGGAAAGCCCCCCTTTGCAAGAGCATCCCCTAGCGTAGACATGCCCTGGGTTACAAGATTATACCAACAGTTTTCGGGAACCTGGGAGCGTACCTGCCATCCACACACATATAGTCTGTCTTCCGCTCTAGTCATGGCAACATATAACAATCGAAAATATTCATGAACTTCTCGAGACTTATCTGCGCTGCGCAGATCATTTACGACCTCTCCGTCAGAGTTCTTTTTGGGAGAAAACACCATGAGTCCTCCCCCATCTTCTCCAGAAGGCCAAAAGAGTCTCTGGGGATGGGAAGGCACATGGGTCGTATCCGGTAAAATGACTATGGGTGCCTGAAGGCCTTTTGAGCCATGAACGGTCATGATCCGAACGTGATTTCCCCCTTGATCTAGATCGCGTTTGATCTCAGGATCACTGGTCTTAAACCAAGCCAAGAAACCCTGGAGTGACAGGCCGTGCCTACGCTCATATGTATGGCAATGGGTCAAAAATGCTTCAATGGTGTCACTGGCTTCTAATCCCAAACAACTAAGGAGTTTTTTCTGTCCCTCCATCTTCCCCAAGATAGTCGCAAAAAGGGCATAAGGGGATAGTGTCTCATTCATAGAAAGCAGTTTATTTAGAAACGAATGAGCTTCTCCATAGATTGGATTGTCCCCTTTTCTTTGGCCCAGGGCCGCCCAAAGACTTAAACCACTCCGCTCATGACACAGACCAAAAAGCTGTTCTTCTGTCAAACCAATGAGAGGGCCCTTCAGAACCACGGCTAAATTAAGATCATCCTCTGGCAACAATATAAACTCACCCAAGGCCATTAAATCCATGACAGCCAATTGATCTAACAGACGCATGCGGTCTAACCCGGAAACGGGTATCCCCTTGGCCTTGAGGAAACGCATAAGCTCTTCCACAAACTCCGTCCTTCGGCGCACCAAAATAAGGATATCCCCTGGACAAATAGGGCGATTCTGGGAGGGAAGTATTTCCTGTGACTCTAGCCATCCATGAATTTGAGTGGCAATTCTGTGCGCCAATCTCGTTCGTGGTGAATCCGCCTGTCGCCTTGTAATTGGCACTTCCCAAGCCGATCCCGATTCCTGCTCAATAGGTATTGCAAGGGGCCATATTTCTACAAGTCCTGCCTGACTTGTCCGATGAACCTCATGGCTAACAGCTTGCCCTAATCCTAGTCCTTGTTGAAGGATAGGTGCTTTGAAAACCTGATCAACCACTTGAAGAATCGGTTCAGTCGAACGAAAAGAGACGGTCAAATCTACATCTTTCCAAAACTGCCCCTCTTGCTCGACTCGATCCTGGAAAGTAGAACGCATATTTTTGAACAGTTGGGGATCCGCTCCCTGAAAACTGTATATGGACTGCTTTTCATCACCCACCGAAAACATGGTGCGAGGCGCTATTCCTGGATTTTCCAAGAGTCCCTCCACCAAAGCACCAATAACTTGCCACTGGCTATGACTGGTATCTTGAGCCTCATCAATCAGAATGTGATCCATGCCCCCATCCAGCTTATAAAGCACCCAAGGCGTCATAGACTTCTGGGACAAAAGAGCCACCGACTTCCCAATCAAGTCGTTATAGTCCAAAACCGACCGTCTCTGCTTGATACGCTCATAAATTGCTAAAAACTCTTGCCCCACTTTCAAGAGTGCCTCTGAATATGTGGCAACAGATAGGGCCTTCGCGCGATCCCGAAGGACATTCAACCGTTCTGCTTCGTGGGCCAGGACATCTTCAATGTCGGGAAATTCGTTCAAAACACCCTTGGTGCATAAACGGGCACGCCTTTCCCCTTTCGTGGTGAAAAATAGACTCTCATATTGGCCCAAAAGGGACCCACGATTTTCAGCATCTACTGATAACCATTTGTTTAGAAGAATTGCTTTTTCCTGGTCCGTTTTAGAACCACTCCCCAAGGCTTCCTTTGCATAGTAGATCCCAGACTGGGAAAACTGCGTCAGAACTTCCTTTTCCAGACCCTCTTTCGTTTCGTCCCCCATAAGTCCCAAAAAAGCATTGAGACGCGTTTTATAGGCCCCCTCTCCATCCTTCACAACGGACTCGAAACGATCTCTTTGGTTTGCAATCTGCCCCATAAGGCTTTTAAAAACGCCTGGCTCCATTACCCGTGTCAAAATTGCTATGTCGTTCTTTAGGGATGGCGCCGTCAAAACCTCCCGCTCTGACTGCTCTAGCAAAAGCCTCGCGACACCTTCATCCAACACATCAAAATGAGGAGAAACGCCTGACTCTAACGGAAAGCGCTTTAAAAGCGACTGACAAAATGAGTGAATGGTTTGGAGCTTAAGATGCCCAAAGACTTCCTTTACCAAATGCCGAGCTCTTTTCGTTATATCCCCCTCTACGGGTCGTCCCAAAAGAGTTTCAAGTTCCGCCTTCAATTCATCTGTGGGTGCAATGACCCAGGCACTTAGGCGCTGTGTGATACGACTGGTCATTTCAGCAGCAGCTGCTTTTGTGAAGGTAAGACAGAGAATCTTTTCTGGAGAAGCGCCTTCCAACAATAGAGTTAAGACCCGATCAATTAAGACTTTTGTCTTACCGGTACCCGCCGAAGCGGCAACCCACACAGAGGATTTAAAATCTCGCGCTAAATACTGGGGATCATGAACCCCAGCGTCAGCCTGAATCTTAGGCGTTACTTTAAGAGCCGACTTCATGGCATTTCTCCTTTTCCAATCAGGCCCCAGGCTTTGGCACGCGCCAAGTGAGCATAATTAGAAAACCGAGGCGCCTTTTCTAAAACAGGCATCGCTTGATAGGGCGTTTTAGGATCATCAAAAGCCACAATAAGCTTTTCAAGTCGTTCGAAAGTATCTTCTACAAGACTTTCCACATCCTCATTAATACTTGTAATTGCGCCGGGAGTCTCCCCTCCTCTTACCTGCCAGTAACTGACACGATGCAGCGTTTCCGGAGACACTCCTTCAAATCCATTGCGTAAAAGGACTAGGCCCTCTAAAAACAACTGAGGCGCATACCCTAAGTAGAGATCTCCTTTTGTGGGTAAGGCACCTGTTTTGTAGTCCAAAATCTCATAACCACCCCCTTTTAAATGATCGATTCGATCGGCTTGTGTTTTTAACTTAAAAACCCCACCAGACATTTTAAACTCTACTTCTCCCTTAACTTCACTATGGCTCTTTTCAATGAGTGATCGACGCTCTTTCTCAGTGGCTAAAAACCAGTCAATGATTCGTTCAAAGCGAGATTCCCAGAAGGGTAAAATCCCGGGAGTTTGAAAGCTTTTATCAAAGCTGCGCCGCCCAAGACTTAACAGATGTTGCCTCGTTTCTTCCCCTTGGGGATCGAGATTCTCACGTACGTAGCAGTCCAGGATCTGGTGGATCAAAATCCCAAAATCCATGGCCTGAAGGGGCATGTCTATGGGATCTAATGCTCTTAACTTTAAGATGTGCCGAGCGTAGAGACTATAGGGATCCCGCATCCACGTTTCTATATCTGTAACGGATAAGGATCTTGGACGCGCAGATAGTGGCGGGCAAGGCGCAGGAGGCCGAGTTCGGATGAATCGGCTTGGAAAATCCAAGGACTCGATTAAACATGGAAGGTCCTCCCGCCTAGGGAGTTCACGGCCAAAATACGACAGAAATATGGACAGATCCGTAATCCATCTAGCCTGTAAAGTCATGGTTCCCTCAACCCGTAGCGACCGAGTCATCACTGCTTCTTTCGCAGAAAGAGCTTGGCAAAAATCAAAAGCCGCTTGGCCCAATTTATGCTGGTGGGTCAATAAACCCAATTTTTCACGCATGGAATGTGTCATCCAAGGATCATGGGCCTCTGCTGGGGGCCAAACCCCTTCGTTGAGCCCCCCAAGTATAACGAGATCTGCATGTTGGAGGCGCGCCTCCATTAACCCCAAAATAGAGATGCGCGGATGATCTCCCAATGGCATCCTATATAACTCTGCATCAAGGAACGATTTTAAAAACACATGATATTCGTGGAAGGAAATATCTGGAAAAGTGCGCGCATCTTCCATGAGTCCCTCCAAAAAGGGTTTGATAACTTCCCCCTCTTCATTAGTCCAAGGCGTGTGAAGGAACGATTCCACAAGTCTCATATGAGCCTGCAATAAATCCTGAACCGATCCTTTACCCGTCGTCATACAGCTGGCAAAGACATCCATTTTTTGGGAAAGGCCGTCCAGAAATTCCATTAAACTAGAATAGTCATGTTCCGAAAAACGCTCTTTCTGATTTTCAAGCCTCTTAAATAATCCTGATAAACCGGGCGCTGGGCGAAGTCCTCTCAAAAGGGTTCTCTCCAGCTTTCTGATGAGTTTTAAGGGGACATCTTTCATCAATGGATGCTTAAGGGCGCTTAAGAATGGTATAGGGGAAAAATCATCCAGAAACATTTCTGACAAACACAGGAGAAAACTTCCCAATTGGGTTCTGGAGAGGGGCCTACCCGCTGAATCATCCACAGACACATCCCATCGATTCATCTCTACAGCCACGCGCTGGGCAAGGCCTCGGTCGGGCGTCACAAGAGAGATTGTCTTTCCTGGGACCTCTAGAGCCTCGCGAATAAGAAGTGCAATACTGATGGCTTCCTCGTGTAGGTTTGAACATTCAATATATTTGAGCCCTTGGAGAGCATCGTCTATGTTGCCGGTGTAATTCTTCCATACATCGCGCCCGGCCTCCGGATGCATAACGTGATGCAAAAGCTCCTGAAGCGAGGCAGATACCTGTAGAGAAGTGCCTGAATAGGCTTTTAAATGCGTAGAATTTGAAGGATCCGTTTTGAGAACCTTCAAAAAAGGAACAAATACATATTGTGGATGTGCCGGCGTCAGTGCCCTCCATGTATCTGGCCATAAGGTCGCATCAAATCCATCGAGAATCACCTGTCCCTTTGAAAGCTCCATAATCTGGGTGAGAAACTCTGTCACAGCTGGGCGCAGACCTGCAGAGACAACAGCAATGACTGGAGCCTCAGGAGGATTTTCGACCCACCTCTTTTTGTAAGATTCAACGAAAATCTTTTGCCGTACGACGCTATCTTGAGCTTTCTCTTCCTCTAAAATCTGCGGCCAATGCTGGGTAATAATTTGCAAAAAGCTTAGTACTTTTTGCCAATGCCAAGCATAATCTTCCGGCACAAGAGACTCGAGATCCTGAAATGATATGCCCTCAATCTGGAGTTCAACCAAAAATGCCAAAAGATCTCCGGACAATTTTAAAGAGGACGATAGAGGTGATTGACGCGTCATTTGAAGACTCAACTTTGATAAAAGCGTCGTCAAGAGAATCCGGGCTCGGGACTTAGAAATGGGTGGATATAATCCGTCCGCGTCCTCAAAAAACAATAGATCTTCTTCCCATGTTCCCAACGGTCTGATTTGAGGAAGAAAAAGCGGTTTGTCACTGGCCAATTCCATAAAATGGTTTCTAAGAACGCGACAAGCACGACGGGTGGGCAGGAAAATCTGAGTCTGAGCCAATGTGATAGGATCTAACGTTTGGCTTAGGTTATGGGCTAGAGTTCTCAAGATAGGGGCACCAAAAGGAGACGCAAAAACAGCGGTGGATTCTGATTTAGTAGAATCCTTTAATGCTGAAAAGTCGTTGGCGTGTGCTGGCAAAACCATTTTTGGGCAATCTCATATGCTTTTGGAGTGCCGACATGAAACCAGGTTCCCTCTGCATCTACAACCCCAAAAAGTCGTCCTTTTTTCTCGGCTTCATCATAGAGAGCCTTGAGAGAGAAAGCCCCCGATTTACCCTCAAATATCTTTGGGTTAAGGATTTGAATTCCGGAGAAAAGATAGGGGGCTTCTGGTGCATCGTGTCGCCAGGTAAGTTTTCCACTCTCATCTGAAAAATAGTCTCCCGGGCCATCGTAGCCAGCCACAGACTTGGGCGGTAAAAGGAGCAACAGAACGTCCATCTCAGATTTCTGAAAAGCCTGGCATAGTGTAAAGAGAGGCTGAGCCCCTTCCCACGTTATATCACTATTGAGGACCAAGAATGGATCGTCACCTAACAATGGCAATGCCTTCAGCACTCCACCACCCGTTTCCAGCAAAGTGGATTCATGGGACAATAAAATATTAGGTCTCTGCCGCTCTTCCAAATGTGCTTTTATCTGATCAGCCTTGTGGTGAGTATTCACCACGACGGTATTAATGTTTGCCTGTTCCAAGGCATCTAAAGATCTATCCAAAAGCGTCCTTTCGCCAATGCTGAGCAATGGCTTGGGTGTTCTAAAGGTTAAAGGCTGCATACGGATTCCAAGTCCTGCCGCAAGGATCATGGCCTTCATTGGATAGCTTGATGACATGATCCTACGCCAACTCCAACTTCTCTTCTTCACGGAAAGGATATATATGTGCCTTAATCCACTTATCCAAGTCTTTTAAAGCCGGATGAGACAAGTCTTTCTCAATCCACTTCCACACACGTGGAATAAAAGTTAGATAGTCTTTCTGGTTATCTCGAACGGCTTTTCGCGCAAAAATACCCAAAATCTTGAGGCTCCGTTGGACCCCTAAAATATTATATGAGGTTTCAAAAGACTCCGGATCTATGCCCGGATTTGCTTCAATGTAATTTTTCTTAAGAGCAAGGCTCATTTGCTCAGGAACATCGCGACGGGCATCTTCCAAAAGCGACACCAAGTCATATGAAACGGGTCCAAGGAGGGCATCTTGAAAATCCAACAAACCACACTTGTGAATATCTTCCCCATCGTCACAAACCATCAAATTGTCCACGTGATAGTCTCGTAGAACAAGGGATTGAGGCACGTTTCGCGCTAAAGGAAAAAGTCCCAAAAGGATTTCTTGATAAGACTGTTTCGCAGCATCCGAAAGTTCTTGGCGAATCCAATGAGGACAATACCAATCTAGAAACAAATTTGCTTCCTCTAAAAGCGCCACATCATCATACTGATTTAGGGGTTCTTCAGAAGTATCATCCGTCGAAAAGGATTTATGTAAATGCAGTAAAACATTTACCGCATTGTCATACAGCGGCTTTGGATTCATTCCCCTGTTAAGGCAATTGGTAAAGGTCTTGTCTCCAAAATCTTCTATAAGGAGAAGTCCTTTTTCGTGATCTGAAGCTAAAATCTCTGGAGCACGGAGACCATAACCTTCCAACAGCTTCCCCACTCTTTCAAAAGCTGCCGTATCCTCATGGGGTGCTGGTGCATCCATTAAAAGAACCGTTCTTTTGGAAATTTTATCCGACAGGCGATGGTAAGTTCGGAAAGAACAGTCCCCTGAAAGAAAAGCTATATGTGCCTTATCCCAACCAACACTGGCCAAAAAATCCTGCTTCTCTTTTTCTCTAACCTCTTTGGGAGATGGCGTTAAATAATGTGTCATAAAATGTTATATCTCTTTATTATTAAATAATTTTTCTAAACGTTGACACCAACCTTGGTATCCTGTCAACACAACATTTCGCACCTCTTCCATACTTCCCCCCTCGGGAATAATAATTTCTATCTGCAGATGCTCTCTCGGTAACATGCCTTCCAAACGTTCTGGCCATTCAATTAATGAAACCCCTTCTGCAAATGCCTCTTCAATGCCTAATTCATATACTTCCTCTGGATCTTTTAAACGGTATAAATCGAAATGCCAAACCATAAATTCAGAAAAGGGATAGGTCTGAACCAGAGTGAACGTAGGACTTGGAACCTCTTGACTTCTCAGGCCCAGAGCCCCCATAAAGAACTTGGCAAATGTGGTCTTACCAGATCCCAATTGTCCTTGAAGCGTCAGGATATCTCCTGTCTTCATAGACTGAGCCAATTTCTGGGCAAACCCATCCATATCTGCAAGGGTGGCAAGCCTAATGTTTTTAGTGCACGTCTTTTCCATGGCTATTGTTCTAATGGGTTAAAGATGAAGCTGCAAGAATCGATTGAATAATTTTGGAGGACTTCCATGAGCAATAATGCCTTTGATCACAAAACCGATGTTTTAATTATCGGATCGGGACCCGTGGGGCTTTTTGCCATCTTTCAATGTGGCATGCTGAAGATGAAATGCCATGTGGTGGATACACTGGAAATGATTGGAGGCCAATGCACGGCCCTATATCCGGAAAAACCCATCTATGATATTCCAGCTTGGCCAGAGATTTCTGGTGGAGATTTGATCAAGAATCTAGAAGAACAGGTGGCTCCTTTTAATCCCGTATACCACTTGAATCAACAAGTGGTCGAAGTCAAAGAAGGTGCTGAAAAATCGTGGATTGTCACCACCTCCATAGGGACGAAGATTCATACAAAAGCAATCATTATTGCAGCAGGTGTCGGTGCCTTTGGGCCCAATAAGCCACCCCTTGAGAATCTCGAAGCTTATGAAGGCAAAAGCGTTTTCTATATGGTTCGCAACAAAGAATCCTTTCGTGGCAAACGCATTGTTATTGCCGGTGGTGGCGACTCAGCACTAGATTGGTCCATTGCCCTTGCAGATATTGCTGAACACATTTCCGTGATCCACCGTCGGCCAAAATTTCGTGGGGCCCCTGAATGTGTAGATAAACTTCATAAGCTCGCCGAAACACCCAAGCTGGATATTGTAACGCCCTATCAACTTCAGGGATTAGAAGGAAATGCACAAACAGGACAGTTGGACGCAGTCATTGTTAAAGATTTAGACAACAATGAAAAATCCATAAAGGCAGATGTCCTATTGCCATTTTTTGGCCTGTCCATGAACCTGGGCCCCATCGCCACTTGGGGACTCAATATGGACAACAGCCATATCAAAGTTGATCCCTCCACATCGGAAACAAGCACACCTGGTATCTTCGCCATTGGAGATGTCGTTCACTACCCGGGTAAGCTTAAGTTGATCTTGACTGGATTTTCCGAGTCCGCTTGTGCTGCCCACGCTATCCACCCCCTCGTTCATCCTGGGGAAGCCCTCCACTTTGAGTACTCCACCACAAGCGGTGTTCCCAAGATTGCATAGCAAATGTGTCTAGAAAACGGACGAAGTGCGGGTTATCCTTACGTCTGAGTTTTTCTGGGCTTAAAACGCCGCTTCTTTATAATTAGGCTGCCACTCAGCAAGGTGATGAGCGCGCCTGAAAGGATAATGATAACGCCCAACGTTTGAGCGATATTTATCTGTTCTCCCAATAAAATCACCCCGAAGATTACAACAAATATTGGCTCTAGAACCGAGAGTATGGATCCTTTTTCTGCGCTGATTCTTTTCAATCCTTCTAGCAAAAACAAAATGGGGAATGCTGTGCAGATGGTCCCCACTGCAATAATATTGAACCAAAGGTATGCAGTGGTTGGAATGGAAAAACTGTTTTCCCCTACGGCAAATACTAAACACAACAGAGCGCTACTTAGAGAGACCATAAGAGATGACGTTTGCGGTGAAAGGGATATTTTCTTACTCGTTATTATATAACCAGCGTAGAACACAGCTGCCAACACGCCGGCACCGATCCCCACCATATCAAATTTAAATTCGTGCATATCAACCAATAGCACCATTCCAACAATGATCATAAAAAGAGCGATGTAATATAATTTGTTAATGGAAGCACGACAGAATAACCCATTGTAAAGAATAATAATTGCAGGGTAAGTAAAAAAGAGTACCATGGCGAATCCCGTCCCAATGTATTGACTGGAGATAAAATAAATTATGGCCGCCAAACAATAGAATAGTCCTCCAAAAACAAAAGTTTTCAGGAGTTCTCCTGATCTCTCACGGATAGTTTTTAGCTTGGGTAAAAGAATCAGTAGAAGGGTTATGCTTGATACTAAAAACCTCCAAAACAACATATTACTAATGGAAAAATTGGCATTTATGATCGTCATACCAAAGTAACCAAGAAGGCCGTAAAAAAGTCCCGAAATGATGGCAAATGCGGCGCCCTGATGCTCAGGAGATATAGAATTTCTCATCGATCTCATTACTACTTTAGTTCAAATGAATATGACGAGTAGATCCTAGCACTCTGGCAATTCCACACACAAGAACTTCGTGTTCTAAGACGTATAACTTGCTTAAAATGATTTGGTCGTTTTCAGAATACATCATAGGTAATTTCTTAATATTGAAAATAATTATCCAAACAATCCCTTTTAGAAATCACAATAAAAAGTTTATTTTTTTGTGTGAAATTCACCCTAAACATTAACAAATATTGACATTATGTAATGTATTTGTATATTAGTGTTGATTTCAATATTGAATTTATTAGGAGTTTTCCATGCGTTTCCCCAAAATAATTGAATTGCTAACTATCAGTGCAGTGCTTTTCTCAGGATTTGAAGCCTCTTCAAAACTTGGCGACGCTGAAAGTAACAGCATGAGAGACGAGGTTGATTTAATCGCACAACAACTTCGCCCAGCCGATTTTATTCAGCTTTTATCAGAGGGACAAATGGGAGAATTGACTGTTGAAAGACCTGGGCATTATTCTGCGGGAGTGCTTGCTATTAAGAGATTTCTAAATGATCCTTCGGAAACTGATAAAGACAAGTTTTTAGAAGTGCTCAACGAGTTTATGGCAACTTGCTCTGTTTCTGGAGACTGGGGAAGAGTTGCAGGGGATCTCCTTGCCGAAAGTATCCTTCTCGGCATGGGCATCCAACCAAAAAAGAAGCCTGAAGAAGTTGGAACGTTTGTTCCCTCCTGGCACTTTGCAGATACAAATATTCCAACAAGCGAATCTGTAATCGTCTCTGAAACCGATGGAGAAGAAACGTGGAAAATTGATCTTGCGAAAGACCACTCGGTAATGGCTGGCGCAAGTGCTGCCAAGATGCTTTTAGACGCTGGAACCGCAGAAGACCATCTTCTGTTAGCAATGGGATTACTGGGAGATAACGACTCTCTCCGTAAAACTGTTAATCAGGTTGCCTCTGACATGGACGCCCCCTCAGGGCAAGCCTTCATGCAAACACTACTTGTGCTGAACCAACACCTTAAAGTGTTTGTAGAAGGAACAAAATTTGTCCCTGCAAAAGCCCTCGCAAGATTAGGAACGTTTCTCGCCATGTGCCGACATCCTGAAGATTTACAAGGAAGAAAAGAGTTTCAAAAGACATTTTTCGATGAAATTGTAACCATGGTTATTGATAGTATTACTCGAGAGACATTTAACGCATTCGAAAAAAATGAAGAATTTGATGAAGTTAAAGAGGAATGGCCTGGAATCACTAACGCTGGGAAGAATAGTATTTTGGAAGCATATGGAGCGCCCCGTAGTTATCTCGAATATGTTTTTGGATCTCTTGATGGCCTGCTGGAAAACTTTTTCTCTGGACGGCTAAGAACTTCAAATGAACATTATTATTCGGATGCAGAGGCGTTATCTGAGTTTACTGAAACTCTAGAGTATTCTGGTGCCGCTTATGAAAAAGTAGTCGCCCATGTTCAACAGATTTTTCCTACGTGGGGTGATTTTGTAAGTGCTGAGGAAAATTATGGGGCCTTTAATATTTTCACGACGGTGAGGGATACCTTAAATAGAACAGGGGGATTTCCTACTCCGGAAAGATTTTTGCAGGAAATGGGCCGCGATTGGATTACTGATCCCGAAGAGTAATATTTCCAGAAAAACGGAATATAAAACGAAATATATAAAGCGCCTCTTTCATTCTAGAGGTGCTTTTTTTTGTTGTCTAAAATCTTTACTTTGAAATCAGCTTTCTAAATGGCTTCCTTCAAGGCGGATTTTCCCGGTTTAACCCGAGGCAAATCGAACTTATTCCACACATCATCTAGAGCAGCGATAAGTTGCTGAATCATCTCATCCGTATGAACCACGGATGGGGTTAAGCGGAAACGTTCTGTTCCTTCAGGTACTGTGGGATAGTTGAGAGGTTGCACATAGATTCCATGTTGATCGACCAAGTGGTCTGCTGCCTTGCGGCATAGGTGTGCTTCACCGATGATTACTGGCACAATGTGACTGGCCTCATCCATAAAAGGAATAGAGATATTAGCCAATCCTTCTTTTACTTTCTTCACTTGTTCTTGATGTCGGAGACGCTCAAACTGACTCTCCTTTAAGTGTTGAACACTAGCTTGAGCAGCAGCCGCCAAGGCCGGTGGCAATGATGTGGTAAAAATGAACGAGGGAGCAAAACAACGGATAAAATCAACTAAAGTTCGGGAAGCAGCAACGTATCCTCCCATTATTCCAAAGGCCTTTCCAAGAGTTCCCTGTATAATGGAGATTCGATCAAGAAGCCCGCGCTCTTCAGCCACCCCACCACCACGTGCCCCATAGAGGCCAACTCCATGCACCTCATCCAGATAAGTCAGAGCATTGTATTTTTCCGCAAGATCACAAATCTCAGCAATAGGAGCAATATCTGCATCCATAGAGTATACGGACTCAAAAGCGATAATTTTTGGTCGGGTAGGGTCCAGCATATGAGCCCCCTTTAAGAGGCTTTCTAAATGTTCTAGGTCATTGTGTCTAAAAATATGCTTCTCGGCATTGCTGTGACGAATTCCTTGAATCATGGAGGCATGATTGGCCTCATCAGAAAAAATAATACAATTAGGAAGCTTTTTACCCAAGACACTCAAGGTTGCTTCATTAGCTACATAACCAGACGTAAATAAGAGTGCAGCTTCTTTTTTATGAAGATCGGCAAGCTCCTCTTCTAATAAAACGTGAAAATGACTGGTTCCAGAGATATTCCGAGTCCCCCCTGCACCAGCACCGACTTCCTTCATGGCTGTTTCCATGGCCTGCAGAACCGACGGATGTTGTCCCATAGCAAGATAATCATTGCTGCACCAAACAACAACCTCTTCCACACCATTTGGGCCATAATAGTGAGCTTTGGGAAATTCCCCTTGGCAACGTTTTATATTGGCAAACACACGATAGTTACCTGCAGCTTTCCACTGAGTTAATGCATTCTCAAAATATTGTTCATAATCCATAGGGCCTATCCAATAGCCGTCCTGTCGATTTCATTTCTGGTATCTTTCTACACCATGTCATTTTTAAATGATAGGGAGATTCCCCACTTACTCTCCAGAAATGATTTCCGCCTTAGAGATAACTCTCGGGGGAACGGTTATCCCCAAAATACCCGCACTTTTCTTATTGATATAGGTCCCCGCAGCTTTTGTTTGGACAACCGAAATTCCGCCAGGATTTTCTCCCCTTAGGACGCGCGCCAAAAGCCGAGCCACTTGGAGTCCTTGTTCGAAGTGACTTATGCCCACGGTCCCAAGAGCCCCTAGCCGAACCCCCTCCGAATCACTGGCAAAAACGGGAATCTTCTCTTTGTGCGCAACAGCAATCACATTTTCCAAGGCCGAGACAACCGTATTATCCAATGGGATATATATAGCGTCCACCTTCGGCAGTATTGCTTGAGTCGCCGTCAAAATTTCCGTAGCTTTAGCCACCGGCATTTCAACGATTTGTATATTAGGCGCGATTTTTTTAAGGTAGTCTACTTGAGCAACAGAATTTGCTTCCCCAGGGTTGTACAGAACCCCTAAACTTTTTAGATTTGGCAGAATTTGTTTTATCAGTGCTACTTGCTTTTCCATGGGGGGGAAATCCGTTACCCCAGTCACGTTTGAACCTGGCTTTTCTAGACTCTTCACAAGTTTAGCTGCTATGGGATCTGTTACCGCCGCAAAAACAATGGGAATAGCATGCTCTCGATCTGCAGATTTTGCCGTTTGAGCCGAAGGCGTCGCGATGGCCATAATGGCGTCCGGTTCTTGCCCCACAAATTTCTGAGCAATTTGGGCTGCCAAGGAAATATTCCCTTGAGCATTCCCCTGGAGAACCGTCAAATTTTTACCTTCTATAAATCCCTCTTTTGCAAGCCCCTCTAAAACACCATCTCGAACAGCATCGAGAGCTGGGTGTGAAACAATTTGAGTAATGGCGAGGGTTTTAAATTCTTCCTGTGCGTAAGCACCAGAGAACAAAAAATTAAAAAGCACTAAGAAACCAATCGCCCTCAAGCAGCCTTTCCCAGACCAAGGACATTTCTGGAACTTCTCAATATTTATGCGCATCATTTTTCTCATTCCAAAGCCTTTGTGGCTTTCTTAATAATTCCATCGGGAATGGCTATATGAATTTTTTTGGCGGTTTTTATGTTGAGAGTTAGCTCGGGTATATTAGAGATAATAGGAGCAACTTGTGCCACATTTTGACCAGAAAGTAATTGAACTACTAAGCCGCCTGTATCTCGACCAACCTCATATTGATTGTTCGCGAGAGCAGCAAGTGCTCCTCTTTCCACGGATTCACCATCACTTGTAAAAATTGGAATTTTATTCTCATAGGATACCTTCAAAACCCCATCGAGTCCTGAAACGACTGCATTGTCATTGGGAATATATATGGCTTCGACTTTTCCAACGAGAGACTCTGCCACAGACCGAACCTTGTTGGAAGAATCTGCTGGGGCCAATTGAAGCGTAATGCCCATTTTGGTCGCCAACTCATCAAGTGCTTTCACCTGATTTATAGAATTTACCTCTCCTGGGTTGTATATTACACCCAAATTTTTGAGGTTCGGGATCAAATTTTTGATCAAAGCAATCTGAGCATCCACAGGAGGAAAGTCGATGGTTCCCGTCACTTTTGAAGTGGAAAGATCAACACGTTTTAAA
>Ga0066610_10000996_pt1 | contig 18108 bp, 21 predicted proteins | sample SaaInlV_DNA_165m_FD_60375 | JGI IMG/M metagenome (GOLD analysis project Ga0066610, IMG submission 60375) | Marine microbial communities from expanding oxygen minimum zones in the Saanich Inlet - SI075_LV_DNA_165m | ecosystem: Environmental > Aquatic > Marine > Unclassified | place: British... | reverse complement strand
TGGGTCAATTATTGCTGATTTAAAAATTTAACACCTAAAAAAACTCGCGCTCGATCGAAAAAACTGCGTCCCCTTGAACTTGAAGGAGAAATGTAACTTCCTATCGCGGATTTTGGGTTGATATTGTTAGTTTACAAATGCCTTTACGATATTTCGCAGTTAAAGGTGGGCTGAGAAGCCCTACGTCTCCCAGACGTAAAGCCTCCCTGATACTTTGAACCGGGTGCTCGCACCCGGTTCTTCTACTGAGGTGAGTTGTTAATTCCCTTTCGGAAGTCTGCTACCCTCCATCTTATCCTTCAAAAAGTGTGTTGCAAAATAACTTCCTTCTTTTGGAAACTGGATGTCATGGGCTAAAGTGCCACTTCATGGATTCAAAGATGTACTATAAATCTGAGAATGCAATCTAATTGGAGAGGATTGCCCTGGTTGGATGTGCATGGGAAAGAAAATAAAGCAGATAGACAACTTAGGATTTTATAAACTGGGAATCCTTGGACAGATGGATCTTTCAAGGCTGCTCATGAGCAAAAAATCTCTTTGGAAAAAACTTTTAAATTTTATAAGAAGGAGTTTTTCGTTTAGGAATTAATGACTCTCAATACCTCCAAATTGTCCCCTGTACAAAAATTATCTTGTCACTGAGGAAAAAATTTGATTAGTTTTTACGAGGATATTAACAAAAGAGAGGATCAAATATGATATAGTTACCAAATCATAATATTAAACAGTCTAAAAAGTAATAGGCACTAAAGTTGTTTGCTTTGGTGCTTTTTCTGTGATGCCTCTCACGTGATCTTACCAAGCTTGAATAAAAAGTGTTGAAATTTGAGGGAATAAAAAAACAAGTGCCTAGGATCTTGTCCAAAAAAATAAGGGCTACTGTCAAATCTCCTGTATGAGAAAGAATCAAGCGGCGCTTTTCTACCTCAATACCATCGACGGGGTCTCCATCTAGCTTTAATCGAATTATTCTCCAATTTGTGTGACTCATCTAATCTCCCGTGTTTTGTTTACCCAAGATAAGCCCGGCAATAAACTAATCAAGTTTTTATGTACAATGCTGTATGATACCTCGTGGTTATAATCTCGATTGGGTTGGAGAAGGGCTGCTGTATCTTCTAAGAATAGTTTGTCTCTTAGTTTTTGATGCATATTTTTTTCAAATTCAGCTTTAGATATTTGTAGGCCTTCTTTGTCGAGATAAAAGAGAAAGCAATTTACGATTTTTTGCCTATCTAAGTCGGGAAAGTTCTTCAAAATCACCATCAAATCAAACAAGTCACGGCCTTTTTTTCGCTGATAAAGAGCCCGCATTTTTGTCCCTAATAGCTCCTCTAAGCTATAGGACGCCACCAACGCTTCCCCTTCAAACCATCGATTGGAAATTCCAAAGGGAATCTCCACTAACTCACTGTATTTAAAATGTTCTCGCGTGTTAATCTCAATCTTTACTTTCATGTTTCGTACTGGAATAACCTCAGACTCATAACGATAATAGAAAGTTATACGCCCTTTTGTTTGCTTCCATTTAGGGGCTCCTAACCATGGGTCAAGAACATCATGAAGCTCTTCTAAAATGCCTCCAATTGGCCCTGCATGTTTTTGAACAAAATCCAGATCTTCAGAATATCGCTCTTGAACAGGTGAATACAGTTTATGTAAGGCTGTGCCACCTCTGAAAATAAGTTTATCTCTTAAAATTTTGTTGGAAAATATTTCAACAATCGACCGTGATAAAATAAGATCTTGCTCAACTTGCGCGTTATCTTGCCAAGGGGCTTTATTTTTCCATTCTGTAATAAAGTTTTGAGGTATCATAAATCAGGCTCTACTCTCTCATTGATAAGGATATGCCATTTAGCGTTCCTCTCGACATTATTCGCAGGTTTATCTGGTCTCAAAGGAATGTATCGCAGCTTTTTTTTGGTGATAAACTGATGTAATGGATCTGTCAAAGATTCATGACCTAAAATATCGAATAAGTAGCCAAGACGTTGGCTATAGCGAAGAGATAACTTCTGTCCAACGAAAGCGAGTTTTTTGGCATTTATCTTTTCTTCTAATTCGTTTAAAAGCGTTGCCACATGGTTGAGATGTCCTGATTGATGAAGATAACGTATTAAATCAAAAGCCGTGCCTTCTGGGGTTGATATTCTTACATATCCTGCTTGCGTTTTCATATCTTGAGTAGGAATGACTGAAAAATCTTTGCTTGCGTAAAAACAAATCTTAAGGCCCCCTATATTTAAGTCTGGAATTTTCTTTTGACATACAGCCTGAAAAATTTGAGCGGCTTGATGTGTCGATCCATAAAAGGCTGCAGCTGAAAGTAATCCAATGTAATAGGGAATGCCCAAAAGAGCCATCAGATCATGAATAAACCACTCTGGAGGTAAAGAGCCTGCAATTTTATATTCTACAGGAATAATTTGATAAAGGCCCTTTTTTAGATGAGCAACTTTTCCTTTCTTAGAAAGACGAGTAATGCTGTTTTGCAAGGCATTTTCTGATATGCTAAGAGCCAGACTGGCTTCTTTCTTGAGAAAGAGATATCGTCCTTGTTTTTGCAAGTTTTCTATATAATCAATCAAACGTAAATGTCTTTTCATGATTGAATCATACCGTATTCTGACATAATTTGAAATCATAAAGTTAAGTCGCTCGACTTCTTTCTCTCCATAATTTTTTTGCCAATTTTCTCACTTGCCTCCAAAAGGGGTTGGCCAATAAGGTGAGCATAGCGAGCCGTCGTTTGTGTTTGCTTGTGCCCAAGCAGAGCCCCTATGATAGGAAGAGACAAACCTTTACTCGCAGCAATAGACGCAAAGGTATGACGCAAATCATGAAGACGAACATCCTCTAATTCTGCCTTGGCCCGAATACGTCTCCAGGGTTTTTGCAAATTTATAAGATGAGCCCCTGCCTTCCCTCCACAAATAACAAAAGGATTTTCCTCTTTTTTAGGAATATTTTTTAGGAGGTCTAAGGCTGCTGTAGAGAGGTAAATGAGTTTCTTTCCTGTTTTACTATCTCGAAGTCGAAGATATTGATTGTCAACATCCACTTCCTCCCATTTGAGCGTAAGGATTTCATTTAAGCGACACCCTGTAATGAGTAACAACTGGATTGCAGAAACAGCCCAAGGATCATTTCCTTTTTCTTCTTCTAAAATTTTCATCAAGCGTTCAATTTCTTTTTGGCTTAGAAACCTTTCTCTCTTTTGCTCCGTATACTTTTTGATGTGAAGGCAAGGATTGGAATGATTTGGTCTATAACCCCACAGCTCTGCCAAGTTAAACGCCTTTGATAAAAGACTGAGCACACGATTGCCTGTTGTTGGAAGATGTTGAAATGAATGATGAAGCTTGGCTATATCACTTCTGTCTAAGGAGGATGCTTTTAAAGTCCCCAATGTTGGAAGGATATGCTGTTTCCATAATCGGTAATCTTCTTTACGACTCGATAGCCTTTTACGTGACGCATGCTCTTTCATGTACTGATCTGCAAGTTCTTTAAGAGTTGGCACCAAGCGCAAATCTTTCTTCTCAGCTGAAGGATCCTTCCCTTGAGTCACCTCCAAGATCCATCTTTGAGCAATGTTTCTTGCCTGTTCACAAGTTACCACCCCATGATCTCCAATTTTAGGCCTACGTTGCCTTCTGTCATGCGTACGATAATAAAGGAAATAACTTTTCTTTCCCGCAGGTGTTACCTTACACATAAAGCCACTGATTTCAGAATCCCAAAGAATATGATCCCTTTCTTTTGGCTGAATTGACTCAACAATTTTTTTAGTCAGTTTTTGCATAATCAGTGTCTCTTAGTTTTTGTTTTAGGTAGCATATAGGTAGCAACATAGAAAGAAAAAGACAATACTAAAAAGAACAGGAGATACATAAAAATGGCGAAAATTAAACAAAAAAATACTTTTATAGATTTAGAAATATCTCAAAGAAACATTAAATCTAAGACTTTTAATCAGAGGGTCACAGGTTCGAATCCTGTAGCGCCCACCAGGGGGAGTAAGGGATACAGAAGATTCCCAAAAAGAGAAAAATAAAAAGGGGAGCATATGGGGAGCAAATTGAGAAATTTCGCTTCGTTTATATGAGCAACCTTCACCGCAATAGAAGATCAAAATTTCCTGCATAAATATGTGCAGGACAGAAAATTTGCCTACCGCATAACTTCTGCCCAGAGAATCTCAATTTTTTGATCCCTCAAGAGGATCTTCATCGATAAGTTCGATGTTGGCATATAAATATTTATACTTGACATAACAAACTTAATCTTCTTTTATTGTTTAAAATAAAAATTATTAAATATTTATACTTTTATATACTTATATAGATCTCTATAGATTTCCATAGATATTTATAGATTTGCATAGAAGTTGGAATGCTAAAAACCTACAGGAGGCTTAAAAATGCAATCTAATCTCATAACAAGTCACGATCTTTCAAGAAGATGGTGCGTAAAATCTTCAACTCTCAGTCAGTGGAGATGGAATGGCCGAGGTCCCAAGTATCTAAAAATCGGCGGAAGAATCCTATACCGAATTGACGACATAGTCGCTTTTGAAGACCTGCAACTTCGTAAAAATACAATTTCTAATTAAGGAAGAAAACAAATGAACTCACTTAACTTCAGCAACGAAAATTGTTTGATTGTTTTCCCTACTTTGGCACGTCAAATTGGGGTAAAGGATGCTATCGTCTTGCAACAAATTCATTATTGGTTAAATCCTAAACTCAACAAAAATGTTTTTGAAGGATGCCACTGGGTGTACAACACTTATGACCAGTGGCAACAACAATTTCCTTTTTGGCAAATAAGAACCATCCGTCGTATTATCAATCGGTTAGAGGAAAAAAACTTTCTTCGTAGTTTCGTTTCAAGATCACTCAAAAATGCAAAATATTACACGATCAACTATGATTCGATAAAAACTTTGAAACAATCTCATGAGGACACTACAGATACTTCAAATACAAAAAAACAACGTGTGGTCAAAAGTGCCTCACATGTGGACAATTTGGCCGTGCCATATGGACAAAAAAGTCCTTTAGAGTGTCAAAATTGGTATGATCAACTGTCCAAATTGGCCAGTTCATATATAGATACAGATACTACACAGAATATCTTAACTCCTCCTCATACTCCTCCTCAAAGTGTCAAAATTGACCAGAAGGAAGGAATGAAGGAGGAGTATTTTTACAAAAATATGATCGAAATCTGGAACCAACAAGTTCAATCTCAACTCAAGGGAGAAGCGCAAACCATACGGTTTACGAAAGATCGGATTGGTAAACTTCAGAGATTTTTCAGCGATGTTTTTAACAACAATCCTGCAAAATGGCGATCCTATTGCTCTCGAATCAAAGACTGTCGCTTTTTGATGGGTGAGAGCCCCAGTGGATTTCAAGTAACACTCGACTGGGCTTTAAAGCACGAGAATGCACAGAAAGTCTTAGAGGGCAAAATTTACGATAAGCCCCAAGTGAGGAATTTCAAAGAAAAACCCTGGTCTAAGTTTGAGAAAGAATTAATTAAGCATTGTGAAGATTACTACTATCCAGCGTCTTGGTTTGAGGTTTGTAAACTCTTAGCACAAAATCTTGGCCAAGCCGTTTTTCTATCTTGGTTTAAGGATATGTCCCTAAAATCTCTCAGTCCAGACTCGATTTCTGTGTCTGTAAAAAACGCTTTCATCAAAGACTACATTGTAACCCATTACTATCGAGACTTCGAAAGAGCCCTTAAAGAGGAACTTCCTGAAATGACAAACATTGATATTCACGTGGGAGAGCCAAATACTAAGGCAAATTGAAAAACCTTTTCTTCACAAAAGGAGCTTGAGAGAACAGAGACATAGAGTTGAAAAATCAGAAATTCTTAATTGTTTAAGGAGAAAAAACATAGAAAAGAGACACCTGGGAGGAGATCAAGCCTATAACCCAAGTGCCTCACACACAAAGTGTCACACGACAACAACCCATCATTCGCGAAAGGACCATTGCATGCAGTATCAGTTAAACACAAACTTTGATCGAAAATCAAACATCATCAGCCTTTTACGTTCCCTTCCAAAATCTCCTGTCGTTGCCGGCAGAAAAAGTTTTACCGGTACACGCGTCAAACAAGCCGGTAAAAACCTGGGAGTTTTTAGCCTCATTATCTCTCAGGGTGACGCGAAGTCCCTTGACCTTGGGCTTTTTGCCCAAGGTCATCCCGACCATTTAGAAGCAAGAAAACTCATGAATAGAAGTGTATTAAGTGGGTTGTGTCTTATCACACTCATCTCTGTCCTTTTTCCATGGGATGCCTGGGCTCATACAGGAGATCTTTTCAAGGAAGAAATCGGCAAAATGGAGCAACTCTTCACAGGTGGGTATATGCGACTCGGCCTCCTTGGGGTATGTGGTGTGACTGCCATTGCAGGCGCCGTGAAGCAAAATGCCTGGATGTTTATCTCTGGCATCCTTGCCGGTGTCTTTGCTTTCTTTATGAAGGACTGGATTTTAAAAACATTTTCGCAGGTGATTTAAATGGTAGATTACGATCAACATGTCATCTTGCAACACCTGGATGATCCTCTCCGTATTTTTAAATGGACGGTGGATGAAGCTGCCATCATTATTGCTCCCATATTCTTCGGGCTCGGTGTAGAAGAACCAACACTCGGCCTTCTTTCTGCCGGAGTAGGATTTGTAGGCCTAAAGCATCTCAAAAAGAAGGTGGGTTTAGGTACTCTCAGACATGCTCTTTACTGGTATCTTCCAAAAAATCAAAAACTTTCCAATACCCCACCTTCTTATATTCGGGAGTACATGGGATGAAACTCTTATTTTTCAACGGACGACTAAAGGATTTAGTAGGGCAGAGGAATTTGCTCCTAAGCTTTTCCTTAAGCCTTCTTCTCCTGAATTTCATCCAGAGCATAAGCACCCTTACCAAGAATGAAAGAATTGTTGTAGTGCCCCCTGAGGTAAGGCGAGAATATTGGTTTGAGAAAAATCGTGTCTCACGAACTTATCTCGAAGAAATGACCCTCTTCTTTGCAGACCTCCTCCTGGAGATGAGTCCAGAAAGTGCCCCCTTCAAGCGTGAAATCATTTTACGCAATACCTCTTCCTCCTCATACGGAACGTTAAAGTCACAACTCCTTGAAGGAGAAGAGAGACTAAAGAAAGAGCATGTCACAACAGCATTCCACGCTAATTCCGTTACAGTGCATCCCGATAAACTGACAGCCATTGTCACAGGTGACCTTGCGCAATTTGTGGGAGAGAAACGTGTGTCTCAATCAAGAGATACTTACGAGTTTCAATTTTCTTACAAGCTTGGTCGCCTGTTAATCGAATCTTTTAAACTTTTGAAGGGAGAATGAAATGCGCAAACGATATCTGATTGTATTTTTGCTGGAGTTTTGGGGAAGTACAGCTTCTGCTCTTCAAACCTACCCTCTAACGCATAACGGTGAGACAAAAGTCACTCTCTCAAAGAGTGAGCAGAACCGCATAACAACTCAAGGAGACAGAATACTTCATGCTTTTGGAACAGATGGTACTTTTGATATATCAAGCGAAGAAGAGAGTGGTCAAATTTTTCTAAAGCTTCTAGACGAAGACTCACCCTTTACCCTCACAATTATCACAGAGTCCGGCAGCACCCATGATCTCAGAATTGTGCCAAAAAATATTGGATCCCAAAGCATTCTCTTTACACCTCCAAAACAGGAACTGTCCCCTTTTGAGATTTTAAAATCTTTGATGAGAGAAAAACATGTTGAGGGCTTTAAAAAAAGTGACCTCCATACAGAACGTAAATCTTCCAGATCCGTCTCTCTTACCCTTACCGCACAATATGAGAATGACCTATATTTTGCACGAATTTTTGACCTTCAAAACATATCGAAGCGATATGTAAGTATTAACCCAAGTAATTTATCCCAAAAAGGGGACATTGCTTTGTCTCTTGCAAAAAATCGTCTTCGCCCTCTTGAAACCACCTCCCTCTACATTTTATCGCACAAATACTCATTGAGGAGGAACTCTCCGAGTAAGGATTCTCCGAGGAGAACGTCATGAATGCCATTCAAAAGAAGCAACTATACTTGGCAGCCCTCTTAGGCGTACTGGGACTTTGCGCTGTTGTTTTACTCCTGTGGTCAGTTGATGATGAAACACCTGTAAAAACCGTCTCTCCCAAGCAAGTAGATATAGCAACAGCCGGACTACGACTAAGCCCACAAGAGATTTGGGTTGAACGAATGGAGACGAAAAACAAAGACCTCTCAAGTAAATTACAAACCCTTGAAGTGCTCTTGACGGAGCATGCAAAAGAATCTCTCGCATCACACCATAAAGTGAGAGATCTCGAGGAACAGTTGAATCATCTTCCCGCAACTGTTCCTCATCCTTCAATTCAGTCTGAACCCAAGAAACCTCCAAAAGGCATACGGAAATTAACCCTCAATTTAAAAACAAGTGATAGCAAAAAAACAGTTGAGAACACCGTGCCGGCAGGAACCTTTGCAAAGGCCGTTCTTCTGGGTGGTGTAGATGCATCAACCTCCATTGCTGCCCAATCTGATCCGCGTCCTGTGCTTTTAAGAATCATGGATCACGGAAATCTCCCTCGAAAATTCAAATCCGATTTGAAGGCATGTCATGTGCTTGCCTCGTCATATGGGGATTTATCTTCTGAGCGAGTCTACATGCGCCTTGAGAAACTCACCTGCACGGAGAAACTCACAGGAGAGATTATGGAAACACAAGTTGCCGGATATGTCCTTGGTGAAGACGGCCGAACGGGCATTAGAGGTGTTGTGGCAGATCGCGCCGGGGCCGTTATAAGAAATAGCCTGATAGGTGGCTTTTTTAGTGGTATGGGGCAATTTTTCACTGCCCAGCAACAACCTGCATTTTCTTTAACGGAAGCGCACTCACTGAAAGGACACCAGTTATTGTCCGCAGGGGCAACTTCTGGAACTTCTAACGCTCTTGAAAAGTACGCAGAATTCTTCATTAAGCGCGCAGAACAACTGCAACCTGTATTGCAAGTTGCCGCAGGGAGAGAGGTGGATATCGTATTTACAGAGGGCACGCAGTTTGGAGAGACATCAGTTAAAAAGACGCTCAGCAAAATAAGAGAGGAATCTCGAAAACGTGCCATAGAGAAGCTGCAGCATACGCCAGACAATAAATCCTGGCTCCCAGAAGGAGGAAACCTATGAGATATTGCTATCTGTTATTACCTCTAATCGCATCCGGCTGTAGTACATACGCCGAGAAATTTGATTGTGAGCCCGGGATAGGAGTAAGTTGTCAAAGTTTAAGTACGGTAAATACTATGGTGGAACGACAAGAACTACCAATTAGAAAAGATCTGGGCTCTAGTCAAGACTCTCACCAAAATGACGCAACAGAAATCTGGCTTAACGAAACGTCAGCTCCCCCAGCCGCGTTTTATATCAGAGAGGGCGTATGATGATTGAGAGATTGTCAAAAATCGGCCATAAACTTGCACTATACCTCAAAGAGCCCACGGACTTTGGCGTAGGAGACCTCTCGCCATCCATTCGCATGATGAGAACGTACTTGGAGCAATTCCCTCTAAGTTCGCTTCTTCCTTACAGAAGCTATGAGAACGGCATTTTTTATAATGAGGAAAGTGCCGGGTTTGTTCTAGAGACGCATCCAATGGTTGGGTGTACCGAAGAAATGCAGCGAGAGCTCAGCGGCCTTTTCCAGCATACCTTGCCTGAAGGATCCAACATCCAGTTTATTCTTTGGGCAGATCCAAAGATTGGCGGCATTCTGGACACTTGGCATAAACCCCGACAGAAAAGTGGAGGGATCTATAATACTCTGAGTCAGAAAAGATGCGAGCATCTCCGGGGTGCTATAGGAAGCCCTGTAAGAAACTTCAGATGTCTTATTGCCTATTCAGAAAAAGGGCTCTTTGAAAACCCAGCCAAACGCGAAAAACTCCTACGTCTACAAGAACAAGTCATGTCTGCCTTAAAAACATTGGGACTTCCCATAAAAACTTGGGATGCAGATGACCTTTTGAACACACTTGATGGCATCATTAATTTTAGCGAAAACGTGGAGTCCCCCAATCTTAAGTGGAATCCGCACGACAGCTTAGATCTCCAGATTCCATCATCCAGCATACAAATCCTAAAAAATGCCCTTGCGGTGAACGGAGGAAAATCTCAGATCCGAACCTATTCTGTCAGGCAAAGTCCTGAAGAGTGGTCACTTCATGCGATGGCAGAGCTTATTGGTGATCCCATGCGAGATCTTCTTCAAATCCCCTGCCCCTTTATGATTCACTATGGTGTTCATATTTGTGACCAAGGAAAAACAAGAACACGAGTTCAAAGCAGAGAAGCTTGGGTAGAAAAACAAGCACGCTCTAAAATCGGCAAACGGATTCCCATCCTTGTGAAGCAATCTCGGGAACTGGATTTTGTCAGAAAGCAAGCTGGAGAACGGTTTGTGCAGACAAGTTTTTTTGTCACTCTTTTCTGTAACAAGAATCAAATGCTCGAGGCAGAGCAGATTTTGCTCAATCTTTACAGATCTAAAAGATGGCAACTTCAGCTTGATAACTATATCCAGCTTCCTAATTTTCTCTCCACACTTCCCATGAACTGGGGACGGGGATTTTATAAGGATTTGTATTTTTTTCAAAAGCTCAAAACAACGATTAGTACGGAATCTTCAAATCTACTCCCTCTTCAAGGAGAATGGAAAGGCACTAAGTCTCCGGGCCTGCTTCTGACGGGACGAAGAGGTCAGCTCTTTACGTGGTCACCTTTTGATAACACCGAAGGGAATTATAACGTCTCAGTCGTCGGGAAATCAGGATCAGGCAAGTCGGTTTTTATGCAAGAGCTTGTCACAAGTACTTTAGGACAAGGTGGACAAGTGTTTGTGCTCGATGTGGGGAGAAGCTTTGAGAAAACGGTTAAACTGCTTAAAGGAACCTATATAGAGTTCACTCCAACATCAGATATTTGTATTAATCCCTTCTCAACGATCCCTGTAGGTACAGAGAGTGAAGACTCTCTTGCCATGCTCAAGCCTATTATTTCTCTTATGGCAGCTCCCCGCGAGGGCACAGGAGATCTCGAGTATTCATTCATTGAGCAAGCTTTAAAAAATGCCTGGGGCTGTAAAAAGCAAGATGCCTGCATTTCAGATGTTGCCGATTACCTCTCAAACCACTCTGATCCTCTTGCTAGAAGCCTCGGACAAAAGCTTTTTCCGTATACGAAGGAAGGTGTTTACGGCCGCTTCTTTAACGGACCATCAACGGTCGATCTCTCATCCAATATGGTTGTGATTGAGCTAGAAGAATTGAAAGAACGCAAAGATCTGCAAGAAGTCATTGTGCAGATGGTAATTCTTCAGATTACGAACAAGCTTTACTTGGGCGACAGAAAAACTCCCACGAACGTTGTTCTTGATGAGGCCTGGGATATGCTGCGCGGCAAACAATCGGGGCTCTTTATTGAAACGGCTGCTCGACGGCTCCGTAAATATCGTGGCTCTCTTGTTGTTGGCACTCAATCCGTAAATGACTTTTATGCCTCCCCTGCCGCCCAAGCTGCCTTTGAGAATTCTGATTGGATGTGCCTTCTTTCTCAAAAGGCAGAGTCTATAAAAAGTCTTAAAGAGTCGGGACGCATTTCTATGGATCCTCATATGGAGACCTTGCTTCACTCAGTTAAAACCAAACAAGGTGAATACGCTGAAATCATGATTTATGGACCCCATGGTTATGCCGTGGGACGGCTTTTTCTGGATCCTTTCTCACTTATACTTTACTCAACAAACCCGCAAGAGTTTGCTGCTGTTGAGACTTTTACCAAGCAAGGTATGAGTCTCACTGATGCTATTGAGAAAGTTTCTAGGAGAAAGGAATGAAATATCTTTTCTTTGCAGGAACAAGCTCTTGCTTTTTATTTGTTCTGATCACCTGCACTTACATCAGCTTCAATTGTAGCGAAAGCCTTGGAAGCAATGTTTTCTTCTGCATTAAATACTTGCCCTTAAAAAGGGGGGATCTAGTTGGAATAGAAGATCATAATACCAAATATTTTCTAAACACGCATTTTACGAAGTACTTACTGGGACTTCCAGGAGATGAAATCAAAAACAATGATGGAAAAACTTTTGTAGCTGGAAAACCCATTGGAGCGCAAAAAGCCCATACGAAGTTTGGGAAACCGCTTACACCTCTCACCCTATCCAAAATTCCCAAGGGCTATGTTTTTGTGGGCACAAACCATCCTGATTCCTTTGACTCCAGGTATGAAGAGTTTGGGCTTGTTAAGCAGGAACATCTACAAGGAAAGTGTTTTGGCCTATTGAGAAGGAGTCGAGTATGATCCTTCTCTTTATTTTCCTTTTATGTTCTCCCGCTCAAGCTCAGGACTACGGCGTACATGGTGCGATCTTTGAGATTGAAGAACGTGATCTTCTCAAAGATATGTTGCAAAAATTAAAAAACCTTGAGAAAGAGGGAACGCTCAAAATCCATGCTGAGGAACTTGAAAAACGAGTCCTTCATTTAAGGCCAGTTTCAGGAATGACAAAAGCAACAAAAAAACGAGAGTTTTTCTACGATCCCAGCATAACAGTTTCGAGTGATATCAGAGACCATAGAGGGACTCTTATGCATAAGAAAGGCACAAAACTTAACCCTCTCAAATACATCTCATTGAAGCAACCACTTGTTTTTATCGATGGTGAAGATGCAAAGCAGGTGAAGTGGGCCAGAAGGCAAAAATCCAAAATCATTCTTTTGTCAGGCAATCCTTTTAAGCTCATGAAGGATTGTCCTGTTTATTTTGATCAGTTTGGAACACTTACAAAAAAACTCGCTATCAAGCATGTTCCCTCAATCGTCACACAAGAAGGTTTGAAACTCAAAATTATAGAAATTCCCCCTTCAGAGTGCGGAGAGAATTCTCATGATTAGAGCCCTCTTCATCATATTATCTTTAATATTCACGTCAGGAGAGGGGCTTTGTAACTGTGTTGGTAGAATGATCAATCCAATAACAGACGTTTGTTGGAGCTGTATATTCCCTATAACTATTGCAGGAATGCCTGTTTCTCAAGGCGAAGACACATCTAACCCAAGAACCCCTATCTGTTACTGTAAAGATCCTCCAAGAATCGGAATTCCCATATCCTTTTGGGAACCGGTTCGACTCGTAGATGTAACACGTACTCCTTATTGCATGGTAAGTCTCGGAGGTATTACCATGGGGCCTGCCAACACTATCCAAGGACACGGAACTGTTGGCCACTCTATTAAGGGTCACATGCAACAGAGTTTCTACCATGTGCATTGGTACATTTATCCTATGATTTATTGGTTAGAGCTCCTGACGGATTTTATTTGTCTAGAGAAGGCAGAAGTAGATGTTGCCTATCTCACAGAACTTGATCCTTTGTGGGGTGATGACGAAACAAGTTTTATCATCAACCCAGAGGCAGGTCTTTTTGGAAATTCAATAGCACAAGCAGCTTGTGCAGCAGATTGTGTTGCTGCATCAGCTGGGTTTGGTGTTGATGCTCTTTTTTGGTGTGCTGGTTGCCAAGGATCTATGTATCCCTTTACTGGAAGCATTCCAGCCCACAGTGGCGGGATACAAGCAAGTTTGCTTGCGATTCAACGTTTTATGGCCAAATTGCACCGAGAAGGGCTCCTTATGGGGTATATCGGCACGCAAGGCCTATGCGGCAAATACCCCATGCCGATCATTCGGAAATCACAGTACAAAACCCAAATGACATATCCCGCTCCAAGCAATTCCTGTCATCCGCTTGGACGAAGCGATCTCTTGTGGTCATCAGGAAAAACCCACCCCTACCAAGGGGAAGATTTTGGCTATCTAATTTGGAGGAAACGAAATTGTTGCCTTCTCTAGTTTTGAGCGCCTTTTTAGCCTCTATTTATCCAGATCCTTCGATGCAAGACGTTACAAAAAGCATTTCAACAGAAAGAACGCCCAAGCTCCTTATTTTTGTCTCCTTTACGATGTCGGGTGAAATACTCAAAAACCTCTTTAGAGAAGCACAAAAAAATGAAGGGGATCTTGTCTTACGTGGACTTTATAAAAACTCCTTTAAAGCAACAGCTCTAAAACTTCAAAAACTTAGAATAGAAGCTCTCATCGACCCAACTCTTTTTGAAAAGTTTCAAGTTAAATCCGTTCCCACTTTTGTTTTAAGAGAAAATTCTTCTGAAGAATTTAAATCTCTCTCAGGCAACGTTACCTTCAACTACGTTCTTCAAAAGTTTAAAAAGGAAGGGTCATGATTGTTGCACTTTTATTGGTTTTTCTGACATCCCCGTGGAACGCTTATGCGAATGATTATGTCTCAAAACTGCAAATGCATGCAGTGGAGACTATAAAATCTAATACGCCGAACCTACTTCCTGATTACAAAACGGATATGCCTCAAGAGGTTTCTTTAAACGAGCATCATTCTATTGAAGCAGCAACACAACATTCCTTTGAGAATAGTGAGGTAGCAAACCATCTTAAAAAAACAGCAGAGAATAGGCCGTATTTTGTTGTAGATCCTGAGTACGACCCTATTTCTAAAAATTCATATAAATCAGTTATAAATCCGGAACGCACACTGCTAGAACCACTTCAAAACATCCTCCCCTCGTCAGAATTTGACATTAAAACTTGTGAAGAATCTAAATCCTCACAGGAATATAAATGCTCCAAATCCCTTCTTCCACCTGAGTTTCATATAGAGCCTGCAAAATATTCAAACTACTGGTGTTCTAAAGGAAACCATCGTCCCGATGATCCAAAATGTCGCGCTAAAACGTATTATCCCGTTGCGCGCATGTACGCCCCTGAGAAGATCCGCATTATCGGCGAATCCTGGACATCTACCTGTCAAACTTTGGAAAATTATGAGCAATCAGTTATCTGCAAACTTGTTCGAAAAGAATGTCCAGAAGGTCCAGAGACACGGGATATAGTAGGAACATTAGGACCTGAGAACAAACCTGCTTCACGTCCCATTGCGAGAGACTGCTGGCGATATGATTTTTACTATAGCTGCTCATATCCCTCCAAAAACAACTGTCATCCTTTGCGTAAGAGCGGCTGTAATCAGATAAAGTCAAAGTGCATTAAAACTGTTGAAAATACCTGCCTTGTTTGGGAACAAACGTACAAATGTCCTAAAAATGCAAAAATTGAAGAGATTAAAAATCCTCACATTAAACTCCCTTCCCCACCACAAATTCCAGAGATCATCCCTAATAGAGATATGGATGAAGCCATTACAAAACTCGCATCTCTTAAAGAAATCCAGAATGATATTCGTGCCTCGAATTTCCCATCCAATGCAGACTCTATAGATATTTTTAAGGGACAATCAAAGAAATGTACAATTGCGTTTGGTGGCTTTAAAAACTGCTGCACCAATGGCAAAGGTTGGGGAATATCCCTTAATCTTTCTGGATGTGATGGTGAAGAACTGGATCTTGCTCAAAGAAAGGACAAAGGACTCTGTGTAGAGATCGGCACCTATTGCGCCGAAAAAATCCCTGTTGTTGGATGTATCAAAAAGAAGAAAGGCCATTGCTGTTTTCCAACAAAGCTTGCTCGCCTGCTGCACGAACAAGGCCGTCCTCAAATTGGATTTACCTGGGGTGACTCAGAGCACCCTGATTGCCGAGGGTTTAAACCCGAAGAACTCTCTCGAATAAATTTTGATAAAATTAATTTAAGTGAACTGTATAGGGATTTTGTAACACCTAACCTAAAATCTTCAGAGGTAGTTCGAAGGAACCTATCAACAAGAGTAGAACAAATAACACGCGGCTTTAAAAAACAGGCCACACAATGAGGTTTTTATTCCTAGTCACTTTATTTTCGTGCTCAGCACTGGATCTACACGCCTCTTTTTATAACCTCAAGGCAGAAGGATGGCACTGGTACGAACATAAAACACCAGATACTAAACCTCAAAGGAGAATGAAGAAAGTTAAAGACAGTTCTGTTCATCTTTTGAAGGCGTTTCAAGAAAGATTGGAAAATCTGAAGGCAACGGCTGTTATAAACCCAACCTTTGAGAACGTCAAATCTTACATGGAAATACAACGTGTGCTTCTCGAGCGCGCCAGCAAGTTTTCAGAAACTTGGCTCCAAGTGCTCTTTACAACACCTCACCTCGATTATTCCCTAAAACATCCAACGTCCCAGGTAGGGCGTCACGTATACCTCGAAGAAGAGCAGAAAAAACTAGAATTACAGATTCATGCTCTTTCCAAAACACACGGCCTCTTTTTTATCTTTAAAGGCACGTGCCCCTATGCCCAGAAATTTGCCCCAATTGTGAAAGTATTCTCCAAAAAATACGGTTGGTCTGTGATTGCAATATCAGTAGATGGCTTGCCTCTGCCTGAATTTAAAAATCCCCGTAAAAAATACGGTATTTTGAAAGCCCTACAAATTAAACACACTCCGACACTCCTCGCCATCGAGCCAAAAACCAACAAAATCTATCCATTAAATATCGGAACGCAAGACCAAATAGAGGAACGTATTCGCCTTCTTATCCTAAAGGAATCTCTATGAGAAAATTTCTCCTCCTTCTTCTTTTCAGTACGCTCATAAGCTCATCGTCTTCCGCTGATGTTACTGGAGATCTCTCAAATTTCTTTAACAAACTGGGTAGTTCTTCTAACATTTCCCGTGCTGGCGCTTACGAAGATCAAACGGCAGGATACTATACAGGTGGAAATCTCTTTCTGCGCAATCAAATCCATACCTCTCAGCTCGGCACCATTCAACTCCCTGATTATAAAGCTGGCTGTGGAGGGATTGATATGTTTATGGGAGCTTTCTCTCATCTTAGCTCAGAACGCCTTCTAGAGGCCTTAAAATCCATTGGATCAAACATGGCAAGTTATGCCCTACTCCTTGCCATTGAGACCATGTCTCCACAGGTCAAAAATATCATGACTGAGCTCAATGATCTCGTTCAAAAAATAAACCAATCCAATATCAATTCCTGCGAGATTGCTGCGACCACACTCGGTTCCGTGTGGCCAAAATCAAATGAAGCACAGGGTCACCTCTGCAAGATGATTGGGACGGAAGGAAAATATGGTGGTTTTTCTGACTATGCGGCCGCACGCCAAGGATGTGGTGCTTCCGGAAAAAGAGACAGTGTTATTGGATCTGCAAGCGAAGATCCCCGTTTTAAAAGTATGCTTGGAGTCGATTTTAATCTTGCTTGGAAAGCCATCCAGGAAAACGCCTTCCTGCAATCCGATAAAAAACTTGCTGAGTTCTTTATGTCGGTTTCTGGCACAATTATCTCTAAAAATCATACCCTTCAAACGAAAGTCTCCCTTGCTGATAAAGACTCTTTTTTATCAGCACTTCTCCATGGAGGAGAAGTAAGAGTCTATACCTGCGTTGATGCGGATAAATGCTTGGATCTTCGTGAACGAGTTATGAGCATCGAACATGATGAGTCTCTCCTTGAAAAAGTTAGAAAAATACTCCTCAGCATTCAAAACAAAATTTATGAGGATGAAGCTCTCTCACTTCCTGAAATTGCGTTCCTAAATTCAACACGTTTGCCGTTTTACAAAATCATTAATGTCTCAACTGCGTATAGAAGAGGTGCATCACCTGTTGATATTATGGACTATGCGGAACTTGGAGCCATTGACATCATCTTCCAATATTTAAGTGAGATTATAGACGTCATTAATGAAAGTACCGACCACATAAGGCTTGTGCAGGTAGATGATGTGCAACTCAACCGATTCCAAAAATCTCTAAATGAGGCAAGAAAACGCATTATTGATCGACGTACAGGAAGTTTCCAAGAGATAGAAAAAATCATAAGCATTGTTCGAAAAACAGAACTTCTTGAGAAAAATATCATGTCTCAAGTAGGAGCTTTAAGTGAGGAAGGAATTTAAATGGACTTTACAGTTGTCACTTATGGTGCAGGCGAGATTCTAGCTACCACTTTCAATGCAATCTCAGCTCTTATTAATTCAAAAACTGGCTCTCTCTACACACCT
>Ga0066610_10000993_pt1 | contig 18235 bp, 14 predicted proteins | sample SaaInlV_DNA_165m_FD_60375 | JGI IMG/M metagenome (GOLD analysis project Ga0066610, IMG submission 60375) | Marine microbial communities from expanding oxygen minimum zones in the Saanich Inlet - SI075_LV_DNA_165m | ecosystem: Environmental > Aquatic > Marine > Unclassified | place: British... | reverse complement strand
TTTTTAGTTACACCAGGAAGATTAGAACATTCAATAATTTTACAAATTAATTCAAAAAAACTAATTCCCTCAGTTTTTGCTGCTGTAGGCACCAAACTATGACTAGTTAGTCCAGGTATTGTATTTAATTCTAGTATATATATTTCACCTGTAGTACTTACCATATAATCAACACGTCCCCATCCATTCAAACCTAGGGCATCAAAAGCTCTACGTGCGATACTGGCTAGCTCGCCTTCAAACTCTAAATTATCACTGCCAGGACAAATAAATTGAGTGGCATCTGAAATATATTTTGCATCAAAAGTATTAAATTCATCTTTTGGAATAATATTTATTGAAGATAGCACCTTATCTCCAACCACACCGCTTGTATATTCTGGTCCATCAATCCATGGCTCAATAAGAACATCTCCATATTTTACCACTTGTTCATATTGCTCCATCAATTGAACTTTAGAGTTTATTTTGAAGACACCAAAGCTAGACCCTTGAGAATTAGGTTTTAGTGCTAAAGGAAAATCACTAGGTATAAAATTATGCTCAATTGCATAGCTCGGTAATACTGGTAATCCATGAGCTCTTAGGACAATCTTACTCTTCTCCTTATCCATGGCTAATGCTGAGGCACTTACACCACTACCAGTATAAGGTAAACCTAAACATTCAAGTAATCCTTGAATAGTTCCGTCTTCACCAAAACCACCATGCAAAGCTACAAATACACAACTAAATTTACCGCTTTGCAATAATTTTATATAGTCATCTTGTGCTACATCTATTAACGTCGCCTGAATATCGTTTTCAATTAGTGCTTGATAAGTAGCTTGTCCTGAGGTCAACGATACTTCTCGTTCAGTTATTCCACCGCCATAAAGCACTGCAATATGATTAAATAAGTTCACTTAAGCTACTCCTAGTATTTTCACTTCTGGTTGCAATAGTATTCCATGGTCATACCAAACTGTATTTTGCACATGAACTATTAAAGTCTCGATATCTTGAGCACATGCCATACGTTCAGCCACTATAAAGTTAGCATGCTTACAAGAGACGCTGGCCCCTCCAACTCTTACACCTTTAAGTTTAGAGCTTTCTATCAATTGTGCTGCATAACCATTTTCAGGGTTCTTAAAAACTGAACCACAACTGGGTAACCCAATAGGTTGGCTTTGATTACGTTTATGTAGAAGCTCTTTTAGCCTGCCAACCACAAATGCTTCTTTTTTGGACAGCTTTATTGTTCCATTTAGAAAAACAAAATTTTTCAAATTAATTTTAACTTCACGATAACTAATAGTGAAATCATGTGGATTAAGACTTAAAATATCCCCTGAACGCGAAAGAACTTGTACTTGACTAACGAAACTCCAAGTCTCACTTCCAAAAGCTCCTGCATTCATCGCTAAAGCCCCCCCCATTGTACCAGGGATCCCAGCAAAAAATTCAGCCTGAGCTAACTTATACTTTGATGCAAACTTGGCTATTTTAGCACAGCTAACTCCAGCTCCAATTTCAAGCCAAATATAAGTATCATTTTCTTCAATAACTCTAATCTCATCATCAAAACGATGCATATGAATTACCGTACCCGGGATACCACCATCGCGAACTAAAATATTACTTCCTAATCCCAACCATAATACTTGTTCATTATCTGATATGTTTTTTAAAGTTTTTATGATTTGTTCAACGTTATCGGGTTTGAGATAATGTTTTGCACATCCACCAACCTTCCAAGTGTTTAGATTGGCAAGAGAGATATTAGCTAACATTTCTAACTTATTATCTAGCATATGGTTCCTATATTATCTTTAAACCTTCAGCAATAATGCCTAACAAGCCACCAAAAATTCCACCCCAAACTACTAACCAACCTAAATGTGCTCTTATCATCTCTTGAATTATTTCTTTTACCATTTGAGGTGTCAGCTCATCTAAACGCAACTTAACAACCGAATGTATCTGCGCTCTTATTCGTTGAAGATAATCATCGCTCTTCTCATCGCCATCCAAGGACATATTTTTAACAATACTTGAAAACTCTTTCTCTAATTTTGGTACGATAGATGGTTTTAATGAATTCAACATATCATCGCCACCGACCATTCCCAACATTCCTCCCATTGGAGATTCTTTCACTCCCTGGGTTAAAGCACCAAATACTGCATCATAGTCAATCTTGGGACCAATTATTTTCCAGAGCTTATCTCCACTTAATTCATCACTTTTCAGATAACGTCCCAAAGTATCATTAGTGAAAAATTGCCCCATTACTAATTTTTCTATTCCAATTTTGAACGATCCAAATTGTGTTGGAATGATCCCAGAACCATACAAATATGGTATTTTTTCAAATAACATATAAATCGCTAGCCAATTAGTAGCAGCCCCTGCAAGAGCAAAAACACTTGCTGATGCTACAAATTGCTTGTAAATACTTTGAGGCATATAATAACTAATAATCACCAGGATCAAAGCAGAAGTATTTGTAATAAAATTTTTCCTTTCAATTATCATTTTAACCCTCAGTAATAACTATTTGTGGCTTTGCTAATACTTTTTGCAAGTGATTAGAGATTTTACTTATGTCACCCGCACCCTGAGTTATCAATAAGTCGTTGTTCATACAAACATTAGTCAAAATTCCAGGTATTTCTTCCATACTTTGAACAAAAATAGGATCTACCTTTCCACGTTGCCTTATTGCCGCACAAAGAGTTTTTGAATCATACCCAGAGATTGCTTCTTCTCCAGCGGAATAAACATTCAACATTATTAATTCATCAACGACAGATAAAACATTGGCAAAATCTTCAAATAATTGTTTAGTTCTGGTATATCTGTGCGGTTGAAAAATCATCACCACCCGCTTATTTGGGTAACTTATTTTTGCAGCATCAATTACTGCTTTTATTTCAGTTGGATGATGACCGTAATCATCAATTAACAAAAGTTCTCTATTTTCCACGTAAATTGGGGACTTGACATCGAACCTACGACTAACTCCAGAAAAATCACTCAAAGCCTTACATATGGTTTCCATATCTATTCCAGCCTCTACTGCTAGGGTAATGGTCGCAAGAGCATTTAATACATTATGTCTCCCTGGTAAATTAAGCTCTACTTCAAATAACTCACTGAAACCTGGATACTTAATCTTGAATATTGATCTAGTACCGACAAAACTAAGATCAGATGCTCGAACATCCGCTTTATCACTAAAGCCATAAGTTATTAATGGTCTGGTTATGTTAGGAATTATTTTTTTAATTTCAGCATCATCTATACAAGCAACAACCAATCCATAAAATGGGACTCTGTTTGCAAAATTTGTAAATGCTTTGCGTAATTCAGCCATATCATTACGATACGTACTCAAATGATCATTATCAATATTAGAAATAGTTACCATAACAGGCATAAGTTGTAGAAAAGATGCATCACTTTCATCACTTTCTGCTATAAAGTAATCACCATCACCTAATTTCGCACTAGTTTTGGTACTATTAAGCATACCCCCAACAACATAAGTAGGCTCTAAACCTGCTTCAGCAAATACTGCTGCTGACAAACTAGTGATCGTGGTTTTACCATGAGTGCCAGCAATAGCTATACCCTTTTTAAAACGCATTAACTCTGAGAGCATCTCAGCTCTAGGTACAACAGGGATCCTTCTTTGTCTTGCTAACTTTATTTCAATATTTTGCTCAGATATAGCGCTAGAAGCTACTAACACATCACAATCAATAATATTCTCTGGAATATGTGAGTAAGTTATGTATCCGCCCAATGTTTTCAGACGCTCAGTTACTTCACTTTTTTTTAAATCCGAACCACTAACTTTATAGCCTAAATTGAGAAGTACTTCAGCGATGCCAGACATCCCAGACCCACCAACACCAACCATGTGAATGCGCTTTATCCGCCTCATAATCTAATCCTCAAACTAATATCTTTCTAAAATTGCTTAGATTGTATCTGTTATGAGGAGAAGTCTCAATTTTAGTCAAGCAGTTTGTTGGCCACCTTAACTAAAATTTGTTCGAATATATAATAAAAATATCATTCACCCGATAAAGATTCTTGTATCATACGAGCAATACTAATTCGGCTTAGCACCTTCATAATAAATTTCACATCTCATATAATAAATGATGTTTAAAGACTATTCTTATTCTCTATAATTTCGATGAAACATATGATTTTTATTTTTTGTTATTTTTATCTTCAGGTTTTACCTTAAGTAGCTTCGCTGCGGTTTGCTTCTTGAATTTCATGATTTTTGAAAAAGTCGCTTTAAGTGGCGTTGTTTTACTAGCTCTTTCAATCTCTTCATTTAATTTTTTCAAAGTACCAATGTTAAACATTTCCTCAATTCTATTTATAATCTCTTGGTTAGTCTTTTCTTCTGCTTTCAATCTCGTCCTATTTTTTTCAATCATTGCTCTTGCTGGCAACAGTTTGTTGTATAACTTGCAATCTTCATCTACATCCCACTCTCTTGATTTTTTTAGTTCTTTAGTTTCTGAAATTGATTTATGAATGGTTTTTTCAAATCTAACAAGATCCATACTTTCATTAATAAATTCAATTCTAGATAAAGTCTCGGCATCATGATAGAAATGATATTCATTTGGATTGATTCCATATTTAGGAGCCAATTTTTTAATCTTATTTAACACCGAGTCACCCAAGGTTTTTTCTAAAAAAATAACCCCTGAGCATCCTTGAGAGCTTCGCTCTAGTAGATTATGACAATATCCTTGTAAAAACTCACTGGCAATAACCTGTTCAAAATCTTCATACTCTTTTTCAGTTAAATATGAATGCCCAGGAAAGCATCCATATTTAACATAAAAAATGCGCATTGCATTTACAACTAAAATAAGAGGGCTTTCAAAGTCACATCCATTAGAACAACCTCCAATTCGGATACCTATTGCTGCAAAAGTTATTTGCAAATATGCAGCCTGATAAAAACTTGCATCATCTTCTTTAAGATATAACTCATAAGCATCAAGACCTAACTTTAGAGCTGGAATTTTATATTCAACAATTTCATCATGAATATCAGACAATTCATGCATGGCTTTAATTGGGTCTACATCCTCAATTGCTTTCTTAAGTTTGTCATGATAAAACTTTGATTTAACTGCAGGTTTACTGCCAATATATACACTTCCACGTAGCAACTTCATTAACTCTGCATTTATAACCTTTTTCAAAAAACTATGTTCTTGTCTGTCCTGTGAAAATGGTACTTGTTTTTTCCTAATAAATGATGTCTGAAACACATCATGACTTGCAAAGCAAATATCAAACACCACGCGCTTATTACTAATCACATTATGCAAAAAGTCATCAACATCCTCAATTAAAGTATCTCTTTTAACAATATCCTTTAATTGCTCAATATTTTTTTTGAGGAATATTGCAGATTCCTGCCTATCAGCAAATTGTCCTCTTAATTCTCGCACAGCTTTTATCATTACATTTTGAGTGACAGCATCATCATAGCCTTTATGATGAGAAACAAGATTTTGAATTAACACAGGAACTGTGATCACAGATCTCTTACTACTATAATGTGCAATACGTTGAAAAGGATTTACCAAATCAAACAGTATTGCCTGTTGAATATTTGCGATAGTTATTCGCAACTGTTCATCTGCATCTGCGAAATTCACAAAAGGCGTGGCTGCGCGTAAAAGAGTAACTTTCCGTATTAATTCTATACTTTCTAATTCACTTATAGATTTTTTGTAAATACATAGCATTACACGATAGCCATTACGAATAGATGGGTAACAAGATAAATGTCCTGTTTGTACTCCTAAGAACTCACCCAGATCTAAATTTTTAAGTGTTCCTTCGTTGTTCTTATCAAGAAATTTATTATGCAATCTTTTTTTAACATTAGCAGGAAACTTTTCAAAGCAACTTGGAGCATCATTTATATTGTTTGCAACTAAATCTTCTCGCCCCAGCCAGACATCAATAAATGCTGTTAGTATTCGTTGCTCCCACAAATGTAATATAGAAAACCATTTCGGTTGTTCTTCCTTCGTAAGTTTTATTTTCAACCATTCATCTTGTGTAGCATCATTGAACTTTGCAAGTGGGATATGCTCTATAGTTTGCAAAATATCTTCTTTAATTCCATTCTGGATCTCATCTTTGTCGATAATATTAAATACATGTTCAATATCATTTTTTTCTCTAAACAACCAGTTATATACATGTTCGGCATGACTTAACTGATTAACCGTCTCTGCGAGAGAAATTCTCATGCCAAGACCAGCTCTGTAAAAATACTGTAATACCCCTAATATCTTAGCTATCATCTCCTCAAGATCATTAGTATCAACTATTGAAGTATCGATAAATTCTTTGAAAATATTATTTAACTTAGTTAAAGAAACTATTCCATATGGCTCTTTTGCCTCTGAATATTCGATTATAAGTCTTGATGCAGCATAATATGCATATGCTCTTATTTTTATTGCTTTTTTCACCGACACTATGGGGATAGACATTGCAAGACACCTGTTATAGCTTCATGGTCACAGTAAAGTATCATCTCTAGTAGACCTAAGTGTAGCATCTAGCAACCATTTCAAACTGCAAACTAAAATTCTATCATTATTTAATTCTAAGGCCTCCTTATCTTGTTTTCTAATTATGTCCGAGGTCCCAGGTCCCAGAGATAACTTTCAGCATAGCTCTGCGAGAGCCCCACTTACAGGCTTATATATAGGTTTAACGTTATACCAACTACGATTTAATTTCATTACTTCCTGAAAACATATAACATCTTTATGTTCAATCTAGATTACCATTAATAACAGAAGATGAAATAAGATCTCATGTATTTCCAAAGTCTTGAATTAGTCTTACAAAGTCAGGGAGAAATCTTATCATCGTATGCGTTGTCAAAAAACATTCTCTAGTGGATGAAGAAGTGATAATGTTCCACAGGATGTGTCTATTCAAAAGCTTCAATCAGAGTACATAGACCACTGTAACTACAAGCTCATGCTCAAAAGCAAACTGAATTGCAGCTTAAGAAAGTTGCCACTATCTTTATTTACTGTAAAAAAAATCAGATCTGATATATAGCCACATTATAGTCAAAAGTCTGTCAAACTTTATTTGAAAAAAACTAAATTTAGTGTTATCTCTTTAACTTTACGCTCCTCTTAAAAGTTAGATCATGAATTTCTTGAAATTTTGGCATAATCAACCTTATACACTGAGTCCTGAAATTATTTTTCATTATAACTGAAAATCATACATCACCTAACTTAAAGCTATATTCGTAGTTATCTATTAAGACATGACATACTCATATAAATATCAGGTTATTTTAGTAGTTTGCCAAACATATGAACAACCACTATAGTTCATGAAGATTTTGACAAGCTTGCTATTAACACTATGATATTACTATATACTATTTATTGTTCGGGTATAAATATGAAAAGTTCGCTCCTGAAATCATCACAACGACTATCTACTATAATTTTATTAAGTTTAGCTCCAGCTCTTTTACACGCTAATGTAACAGATGATGTGAAGTATTATACTGAAAATTTGCCTCCATATAATTTTGCTAATGATGAAGATATTGCAACTGGATTTAATACTGATGTTCTTCTCTTAATGTTTAAAAAAATGGATAATAATTTAACAGCCAATGACATAAAGGTTGTTCCTTGGGCTCGAGGCTATAAAATGATTCAATCTACTTCAAAGTCTGCTGCTTTATACTCAACAACGAGGAAAGCCTCTAGAGAAAATTTATTTAAATGGGTTGGCCCTTTATCTTCGATGGAAAATGCTCTAATTGTACTAAAAGGGAATCCATATAATGTTAAAGCTCCATCTGATGATGGCGTCTATGCCAAAGGCTTCAAATATGGTGCTATTCGAGATGATTCAGGATTATCAGTACTACTTGAAAATGGAGGACTAACATTAGATGATGTTCAAGTAGTTTCTGAATATAACCAACTAATAAAACTAATTATGGCTAAAAGGATCCATGCTTTTTCTTATAACAAATATGTTAGCTTATATAATATTGAACAAATGGGACTTAACACTGATGATTTTGAAATAATCTATGCAAAAAAACTAGGTGATCACTACATTGCATTCAGCCAAGGTACTCCAAATGAAGTCGTAGAACAACATCAAAAAGCATTTGATGAAGTCATGCAAGATAAGTCAGCTATTAATGAAATTATGAATAAATATAAGTAATAAAAATTATCGACCATATCACAAAAGTTGAAACTCGATGAGATGGATTAACTAAATTGCCACATCCAACACACAATAAAACTTATGTTTAACAGTATGTGCAAATGAATCCCCATAAAAATTATTTCATCAATGATGCCATTGGTATTATGTAAGTTTTGAAAATCATCTTAGTTATCCTTAAGATGCTTGCCTTAAAATGATGATAGGTATTTTAACAAACACTAAATGTTCATTACTTTTGTGCAATACTTAGATCTACAATAAATGTATTCACCAGGGCGCGACCAACATGCAATCATCTAAAACTAGGATACTACTTGTTGATGATTCAAAATTTAACTTGAAATTGTTTAAGAGATTTCTTGCGGATCAAGGATATGATATAGATTCATGTGAAGATGGTCAGTCAGCTTGGGAATTGTTAGAAAAAGAACCCGAAGCCTATAGTACCGTTCTACTAGATATGGTTATGCCGGGCATGGATGGGATCCAAGTTATAAAATCTATGCGTAAAAATGCCAAGCTGAAAAGTATTCCTGTCATATTCCAAACCTCTAACGAAGAAGAGTTACATAAAGGGATCCAAGCAGGTGCTGACTATTATATTAAAAAGCCTTTTAAAGACGAGCAATTACAAACAACTTTCAAAGCTGCTGTCAAAAAATTCCACCAAATTCAAGAGCTGAATAAAGAATTACAGAAAGGATCTGAAGGACTAGATTTACTTATGAATGGAAAATTTGAATTTACCAACTTAAATCAAGCTGATGCTCTGGCTGCTGTTCTAGCTCAATCATGCCCCAATCCAGATAAAATAATTATGGGAATTTCGGAATTATTAATAAACGCTATTGAACATGGAAATCTTGCGATAACTTATGAAGAAAAATCAGAGCTAACCATGAAAGGTGATTGGAAAAGCGAAGTCTCTAAAAGACTAGCAGATGAAAAGTATTCATCTCGTATTGCTAAGGTTGATTTAGTACGAGACAAAGAAAAAATAAGTATTACTATTGAAGACGAGGGAGCTGGTTTTAATTGGCAAAAATATATGGAATTCGATCCTGCAAGGGCATTTGATGCCCATGGCCGTGGTATTGCCACAGCCAATCAAATATGCTTCGATTCTTTAGAATATAAAGGCCGTGGCAACATTGTTATCGTAACGGTAAATCTTAGCTAAATTTTGTCAAACAATATGTCGCTATTCTAGTATTAGCTCCAGATTGAAATAATATTTTAGTACTATCCGATAACTTCTGTAATTCCTCTGGACCCATGAGAAGCTTGCTAATCATAACCTTAAGATATAATGTATTGAAATCATCTTGTGATACGAGTAGTGCCGCATTCACATTAGCTAACTCTTTCGCGTTATAATATTGGTGATTATCAGTTGCATGCGGGTATGGTACAAGAATACTCGGCATTTGACATGCTAAAATTTCAGATATACTCATGGCCCCAGCTCTAGAAATCACTAAATCAGCCCATTTATATTTTTCCTCAATATCATGTATGTAGGGTAATACTTCTATACTGCTACAATCATCAAGAGTTTTATATTTCTCATTAATTCTAGTAAAATCCTTCGCACCTGTTTGATGCACTAGATTAACCTTACTCCTAAATTGTATATCACTAATAAACTTAAATATTACATCATTTAATTGTTGCGCACCCAAACTCCCGCCAGTAACAACTATGTTAATTTTATTAGGAAAATCTGGATTCATCTTGTATGTACCGATATTCACAAATTTTTCCCGTATAGGATTTCCTACATGCAAAAAATCGATATCTTTACTAAAGCTACTAGGGTATGCACTTAAAATATTATCTGAAAGTCTTGTCAATAATCTATTTGTAGTTCCAGCGACAGAATTTTGCTCATGTATAACTATTGGTATATTCAATAGCCAGGCAGCAACACCTACAGGTCCACATACATAACCACCCATAGTTATTATTCCAGAGGGTTTATGTTTCTTTAAAAACCATAGGGAAGATAATACTGCACGAAACAATTTAAGTGGTGATGAAATTAAAGACATTAAGGACTTACCTCTAATACCACCAAAACCAGGCAAAAATTTGATCTTAAATCCAGCTCTGGGAACTAAATCTGCTTCAAAACCAGTACGTAAACCTAACCAGGTAATTTTATGACCTAACGCCCTGAGATCATGGGCAATTGTTAGAGCTGGTATAATATGTCCACCAGTACCACCAGCAGCTATTACTATTCGCATGACAAATCCTAAAAATTAGAACATCACAATTATAACACTTTTTCATTATTATTGCGCTGCAAGTCAGAAAGCCATCTTGTTGTGATCGATAAATTATGATACTGTTAGGCATGTAAAAATTTAAAACAAAACAATTCCGGTGAGGATACACTAATGAACTTTAGTTTAGAGCTTTTTATATTCATCTTTCTTTTTATTATCGCAGAATACTTACTTATTAAACGTTTTTCAGGAAAAGCATTAGCTTTTTTAGCAGCAGACAAAGAAAAAATAAAAAGTCTCGATCCCAAACCCTTACTTTCTATTCCAGGGACTGTTATTACAATTGCATTAACCATCGCTTTTTTATATGCAGTATTAACATATAATTCTCCAAATCGTACTTATGTGCACCAAGACCAAGCAATGCATAGCCCTCTCCCTCCAGGAGAAGATGATAAAACTAACCCATCAAGTGAAAAAACTTTTTATACTATATACTCACCCCAAGATATTAAAACTACTTTTGAAGATGTCGCAGGTCTTAAAACAGTTAAAGAAGAAGTTAAAGATATAATTTATTATCTGCGAGCTCCGGATAAATTTACACGACTTGGCGCTAAACCACCTAAAGGCATGATCATAGAAGGGGAGCCTGGTACAGGAAAGACCCTGCTTGCCAGATCTCTTGCTGGTGAGGCAGGTGTTAGTTTTATTGCTACTTCAGGCTCATCTTTTGAAGATACCTATATTGGTGTAGGAGCATCTAGAATTAGAGAGCTCTTCGATAGAGCAAGAAGATTAAAACCATGTATTTTATTCATAGATGAAATTGACTCTGTAGCAAAAAATAGAGATACACTATTTATGCAAAACCTAACGCAAACTCAAACAATTAACCAACTTTTATCTGAAATGGATGGTCTGGATCCAAAAGAAAATAATGGTGTTTTTGTTATCGCAGCTACAAATAGAATCGAAGATTTAGATAAAGCTATTTTAAGACCAGGAAGATTCGATCGCAAAGTACATATTGGCTTACCAACCAGAAAAGAGCGTGAAGAAATTCTTGATTTATATGTTGATAAAATTATAGCAAATGATTCAGTTGAAACACCAACTTTAGCTAAAATGACTACTGGCTTCTCTGGTGCAGATCTGGCCGAGCTAGTTAATGAAGCCGCCATATATGCTACTAAGCAAGATCTTAGCGCTGTTGACAATAAATCTTTTGAAATAGCCAAAGAAAAAATTATTCTTGGTCTTGAAAACCCATCGATGGTCATCACTAGTGACGAACTTGAAATGACAGCCTATCATGAAGCTGGGCATACGATTGTTGGATCTATCTTAATGCCAAAAGATGAATCTGTTTATAAAGTTACGATCACTCCTCGTGGAGCAAGCTTAGGGGCTACCCACTTTATTCCTGAGGTTAGCAAACAGTCATATAGCCGCTCATTCCTTGAAAATAAAATTGCGATGCTACTTGCAGGCAGAGTTGCTGAAGAAATAATTTATGGTCAAGAAAATGCTTCTACAGGAGCATCAAGTGACTTTAAAAGTGCCACCGAGATCGCTTATAACATGGTAACTAAATGGGGATTTTCTGATAAAATCGGACCGATTTACCAAGATAAAAACAATACCTTATTAAAACAAGAGATAGTCCAAGAAGAAACTCAAAAAATATTATCTTCTGCTCATAAAAAGGCTATGTCTATCCTCATTTCAAGAAAATATACTTTAGATAAACTAGCAAAAGCTTTAATTGAACATGAAACTTTAGATCGCACACAAGTAAAAAAAATTATTGCTAGCGTAAAATAATACCTAGCAGGCTAGCACCTGAAGCTCCAGGTGCTAGCTCTATGTTACAGTTCTACTTCAGCCAACCAGTCAATGGGCTTTAAAACTTTATAAATTTCACTCTCCTTTGTTCCAACTTCTGGCACATAATTATATTGCCAGTTTGCTATTGGTGGTAACGACATAAGTATAGACTCACTACGTCCATTAGATTGCAACCCAAACAATGTACCTCGATCATACACCAAATTAAATTCAACATAACGACCACGCCTATAGCTTTGAAAATCTCGCTCTTTATCGGCATAAGCATGATCTTTTCTTTTATTTAATATTGGCAGGTACGCGTCAATAAATCCCTCACCTACTGCTTTAATAAAGTTAAAACAAATATCCTTATCCCATATATTTAAGTCATCAAAAAATAAGCCTCCAATACCTCGAGCCTCATCTCTATGTTTCAAATAAAAATACTCATCACACTCATGTTTATACTTGTTATATACATTATTCCCAAACGGCATACAGATATCATTAGCAACCTGGTGCCAATGTTTACAATCTTCAATAAATGGATAATATGGAGTTAAATCAAAGCCTCCTCCAAACCACCAAACAGGAGGCCCATTTTCAGGATAGGCAACTATATGCCGAACATTTAAATGTGTTGTTGGAACAAAAGGATTTTTAGGGTGTATAACAGAGGAAACACCCATAGCTTCGAAGCTAGCACCTGCAAGTTGTGGTCGTAATTTACTTGCAGCACTTGGTAATTTGCCACCGCTTACATGTGAAAAATTAACGCCACCTTTCTCTAATACATCGCCAATTACAACTCTACTCAAACCTTGAATATTATTTTTTTGCCATTTATCAACCTCAAATTTATCATCAGTTTCTACTTCTAAGGATTGGCATATTTTATATTGTAGACTTAAAAAGTACTCTTTAATCTCTAGTAAATTGGGCTCTACCATAACTTTCTCACACCTAGTAATATTAAATAACAGTATATTATGTTTATGGACAAAGGAATATATGGACTAAAACAAAATATTTGTTTAGTATCACAGCCAAGATTTTAAACAGTTGGGATACTTATGAGTAAGTCTGAAAATTATCTAACAGGATTTGGTAACTATCATGAATCAGAAGCTATAGATGGTGCTCTGCCAATTGGTAGAAACTCCCCTCAGCAGCCTGCTATGGGCCTATATGCCGAGCAACTAACTGGTTCTGCGTTTACCCAACCTCGTTCGCAAAACTTACGCTCCTGGTTTTATCGTATACTTCCCTCTATCACAACTTCAGGCTATACGAAGTATAATTTACCTAATTTCCAAACGCCTCCATTTGGCGACAATGCAATAATCACCCCAGAACAACTGCGCTGGTTACCAGATAACACGAATGAGTCAAAACAAAATTTTATTGACTCAATTACAACATATGCTGGCCATGGATCAAGTGAATCTTATTCTGGTGGTGCTGTACACATGTATAACGCAACAGTAAGCATGGATAAGCAATTTTTTTACAATGCTGATGGTGACTTTTTAATTGCTCCATATGAAGGCAGAATAGAAATCAGAACAGAAATGGGCTCGCTTTTTGTTGAACCTTGTGAAATTGCAGTGATCCCTCGCGGCATAAGATTTCAAGTTAATCTAATAGATAGCACAGCCAAAGGTTATATAAATGAAAACTTTGGTGCTCCTTTTATGCTACCAAGTTTAGGTGCTATTGGTGCAAATGGCCTAGCTAACCCTCGTGACTTTATGTACCCAAAATCCAAATTTTATGATGAATCTGGAGAATTTGAATTAATTACCAAACATGCAGGACAGTTCTTCAATTCAAAATTAGATCATAATCCATTAAATGTTGTGGCGTGGCATGGCAACTATGCTCCTTATAAATACGACCTAAGAAAATTCAACACCATTAACACTGTAAGCTATGATCACCCTGATCCATCAATTTTCACAGTATTGACTTCACCAACAGCAACAGAAGGACTTGCCAATATTGATTTTGTCATTTTCCCAGAGCGTTGGATGGTTGCTGAAGATACTTTTCGACCTCCATATTATCATAGAAATTTAATGAGTGAGTTCATGGGACTTATAAAGGGTGTATACGATGCTAAACCAGATGCCTTTCTACCAGGTGGAGCAACTATTCATAATCGCTTTGCCCCCCATGGTCCTGAAACCAACGTATTCAATCAAGCTAGCACTGAAGTTCTTAAGCCACATAAACAAGAAGGAACATTAGCATTTATGATTGAAAGCCATAATCTCTGGCAAGTAACTAAATCTGCCTACAACAACAATCTTAAAGATACTAATTATCTTGATTGCTGGAAAGGACTAAAAAAGAATTTCACCTCTTAACAGGAAAGTTCAATGTTCCTAAGTGTGCTTCAGCATGCTTAGGAATTAATTATAATTTATACATGATTACGAAGTATTAATAACTTCAATTTATTCAACACATTACAGAAACATCCCCTCCCCCCGATGACGGCTTCCGATAGTTATTACTCATTTATGAATACCTTCTTATATTCTTGCGTGAACCAACCTTGAATAGGCATGATCGATAAAAAATCGTGAATAAAGTCTGAAATAAAAATATATTAAAAGGTATACTTTCTGTTGTGATTAGTTATTTTTGGCTATTAAGGTTTGAAAAATAAATAATGAAATCTGTTGATAACATGCCTCGCCCCCAGTAAAAAATTTATTTTGCATTACCCATTAAGTTGGCAATTTTGAGCCATTAGGCTCTCGACCTACTCCTTGTTATTTACAAATTTTGTAAGATTCAAGATTGTGTTACGAAAAACAGTGCGTATCCCCCTGAATAAATGAACTTAATTTCACATCCATTTGTCTAAATAATTATATAAATCAGTGTGGTTTACATTATGAATGAAAATGAGCTAATCAAAAATCTTAAAGAGAAGATAAAAAAATTAAAGGCTGAAAATAAACATCTATTAAAGATACTCACTGATCTTAAAGATCTAGAGCGGCATGATATAGAAGAAAGTACCGCTCTGGAAAATAGCAGACTTATAGAATTAATTAAAAAAGATCTTGGTCCAATTAATGGCTTCAACAAAAATTTAAGCAATGAGAAGATAACGATTGATAAACTAAAATCCATTGAAATAGAGTTAAATAATCTAAAAGAAAAATACAAGAAATACAAGGAAAACTTCGAAAACCAGCTAGCCGGGGCATATGCAATTATTACCCCCACAGCCAAGCCCCCAACTCCGACTCCAGAAGGCATCCAAAGTTTTTCTGATCCGAGAGTTAATAAGCGTCATATGGCTTTGAGTTCTCCAATAACTAATTCCGCGCTGCCTACTGCAACCACTAATAACGTTACTTATGCATCTGTCAATCCTACGCCACCTCCAAGCGAACCTAAATATGCATCTGCCAAAGCTGCAAAAGGTACTTATGAGACTATCCCTACTCCACCTCCAAGCAACAGCAATAGAGTTACTCCGCAACGCTCTCAAGATGCAACCACTAATAATGTTACTTATGCATCTGTCAATCCTACGCCACCTCCAAGCGAACCTAAATATGCATCTGCCAAAGCTGCAAAAGGTACTTATGTGACTGTCCCTACTCCACCTCCAAGCAACAGCAATAGAGTTACTCCGCAACGCTCTCAAGATGCAACCACTCCTCGCTCTAGAACTACTTTTTTGGGTGGTTTAATTAAAGCTATGTGGAATAAAATAAAAAGTCTTATGAACATCAAGTCAGATCGAAAAAAAGCACCACAACCTACTTATGTGTCCGTCACACCCACTCCTCCTCCTAATGAATCTCAATATGCATCCGCCAAATCTGCAAAAGGTACTTATAAGAGGCTCTCAACTCCATCTGAATATGAGAATATCTCCCAACCTACTTATGCGTCTGTCACACCCACTCCTCCTCCTCCTAATAAATCTAAATATGCATCTGCCAAAGCTGCAAAAGCTCCTCATAAGAGGCTCTCAACTCCTCCTTCAGATGGTTATGCTTCTGTTAATGCCGATGGTGAAATCACTTATAATCCAATATCACCAGCAGCAAGCACCGTTCCATTAATGGACGAGGCCACCCGACCTATTTATCAAACTATTAGTAAAAGCCCAAGGACAAGTCCCAACCCTGATTATGTACCTGTAGAACCAGATGGTTATGCGAGCATCCATCCAGACTCTCTTCCGGATGGATATCAAGTGATAACTCCTGACCTAGGTGTTCTGACAACAGAGCAGGATAACCGTGCTCCTGAAGACAACCATCATCGTGCTATAGATAGAAGTAGAGAAAAACAAGATAAAGCAGGAATTGCTGAATTTAGAAAAGATTTAGTTCAAAAGAGTAAAATTAAAGAACCTGATATAAGGTCATCGCAAAATAATGCTCGAGTTACCCCTGACAATAACATGCAGTAATTAACTTGGCTTAAACTCAAGTGCTAGTGAATTTATGCAGTAACGAAGACCTGAAGGCTTTGGTCCGTCATCAAATACATGCCCTAAATGTGCGTCACATCTATTACATAAGAGTTCTGTTCTAGTTGTAAACCAACTTTTATCTTCTTTATGAAGTATATTATGTTCATCAACTACATCGTAAAAACTTGGCCAGCCAGTACCTGAGTCATATTTAGTTTTAGATGAAAATAATGGCAATCCACAATTACTGCAAACATAGATTCCATTTTTATAATGTTTGTCATACTTACCACTGAAGGCACGCTCAGTACCATTTTCTCTGGTAATTTCATATACTTCTGGTGGTAATATTTTCTTCCATTCATTTTTAGTTTTATATATTTTTTCTATGGTTACCACCCCAGTATCAGTTGCTACAGCACAATTTATAGCAAATAAAACAGCAAAAATTAGGAGAACTTTATTTGTTAACATATAACAATCTCCTAGTACTTATCAAAAATTATTTGAATTTTTTAATTCATATTTTAAATATCATTAGAGAATATTTTTCTTCTTGCAAAATCTAGCTTTCAAGTAAGTATCGCAAGATAAATTACCACTACCATAAAAGATTAACATTAATAATAAAGCACCCCAAAAATAATGGTTTTGCAATCCAACTAATCCAGACTTAGTCCAAAGAAACGGATAAGAAACAGCAGCAACGTAATTAAACATAAATAACGCTAATGCAGGTATACGCGCTCCAAAGCCTAATAATAATGCGAATGGCAATAATAGTTCCAATGCGGTTCCTGAATATGCCGCTAAACTTACTGGCATTATAGGTATATCCCAACCGAGATTTTTCACTATAGAAGGAGGAAGAGGTAGCCATGTTGATTTATATTCATGCTCAAATAAGAACATAGTAGTTGAAAAATCTTTAATTTTAGTAAGTGCAGAGCTGAAAAACACATTAAACAAGTAAATTCTAACCCCTAAATTCACAATATGAGAAATAAAATTTAATAAAGTGGTAGACTTCCGCAAGACACTACAACACAATTTTCCTAGCATATTAAGCCTACCTATTAAACTTATTGATATGAATTTTTTATTCTTCAGCTACTGTAGCACCTGGTATTTTTTGACATTCTACTTTTGAAAGATAAACCCATCCCATACCTGCACATGTATTCTGTCCAGCACAAGCATGACTATCAGTTGCACACTGTCCGTGACCTTGGCAAGAGTTACCTCCTAAACATTTCACTTTATCTTCAGCAGCATCATCATTTCCATCAGCAGCAACGGCCTCAGATGCAAATGAAAAGGCTACTGCACTAGCTAACGCTAGGCCTAATTTCATTGATTTCATAGTTTATCCTTATAAACTTAAAAATATACTTCCAGAGTATAGCTAATGAAAAAACTTTAATGCAAATAACCAAATATCTTATGC
>Ga0066610_10000990_pt1 | contig 18254 bp, 18 predicted proteins | sample SaaInlV_DNA_165m_FD_60375 | JGI IMG/M metagenome (GOLD analysis project Ga0066610, IMG submission 60375) | Marine microbial communities from expanding oxygen minimum zones in the Saanich Inlet - SI075_LV_DNA_165m | ecosystem: Environmental > Aquatic > Marine > Unclassified | place: British... | reverse complement strand
TTTACCCACAGCTGATTTGTATATCATAGGAAATGCTATTAAGCGTGGAAATCCTTTACTTGAAAAAATATTAATTCACGGTTTTGCATATTGTTCAGGTCCTGAATGGTTATACAGAGAAATTCTACAGCATAAATGGGTTATTGCGGTTGCAGGTACACATGGCAAGACAACAACAACTTCTATGCTTACCTGGATATTAGAAAAAAATGGTAAAAACCCTAGTTTTTTAATAGGTGGAATAGCGGATAATATGGGATGCAGTGCTCGTTTAACTGATAGTGATGTTTTTATAATTGAAGCAGATGAGTATGACACAGCTTACTTTGATAAACGTCCAAAATTTATGCACTACCGACCAAAGACACTTATTTTAAATAACTTAGAGTTTGATCATGCCGACATATATAAAGATTTAGATCAAATTTCTACTCAGTTTCATTATCTGATAAAAACTGTTCCAGCAGATGGAGCAATTATATACCCGGAGCATGATGTTGAAATTACAGATGTTTTTAGCAAAGGGTGCTGGTCCAAGCAGTATACATTTGGATTGAAGAGAGATTCTACCGGTTGGTTTTATGATGGTTCTGATAAATACTCTCAATTTTCTATAGGTTATGGGCAGCGAGAGTTAGGGTCAATATCTTGGGATTATATAGGCGAGCATAATGCAAGTAATGCTGCTGCAGCTATAGCTGCAGCAAATCACTATGGAGTTTCAGTTCATGATTCTATAACTTCCTTAAACAACTTTAAGGGTGTTAAAAGGCGTCTTGAATGCAAGGGAACTTTTGCAGGGGTTACTTGCTATGATGATTTCGGTCACCACCCATCTGCTATATCTAAGGTTTTATCAAGCATGCGAGCTGCGACTTGTAAAGAATCAAAAATAATTGCTTTAGTTGAGCTAGGTAGTTATACCATGCGCTCAGGAATTATGGCGCCAGAATTAAAAACTGCGTTAGAGAGTTGTGATTTAGCTGTTATTATGCTTCCAAAGGATTCTACTACTGACTTTGATTGGCAAGAGTGGTCATTGCCCCTAGAAAATATAAATATGGTTAATGACATGGATTGTATCTGTAAAATAGTTGTTTCAAATGCACTTCCAGGTGATACTGTTATTAGTTTTAGCAGTAGGAGTTTTAACAAGGTTCATAACCAGTTAAGACAGAGTTTTTTGCAAACAAGTTAGATGTATTAGTTAATTTAAGGAGAGTGAAATGGTAAATAAAATGGGTTTTATAAGTTGTTGTGTTTCAATTTTTATATTGTCATCATGTGCAGAAGATGCCTCCAATCGTGATATTGGCACGATTACAGGTGGTGTTATAGGTGGGGTTTTAGGTGCGCAGTTTGGAAAAGGTGATGGCCAAGTTGCGGCAGCAGCAGCAGGTGCTCTATTAGGTGGTGTTATAGGTGGAAATGTTGGTGAGAGCATGGATGAGCTCAACAGAATGAAAATGGCAAAAGTTTTGGAAAACACTAAAACTAATCATTCTCACAGTTGGATTGACCCTGATTCAAAGGCTAAATATACAGTTAAACCAACCAAAACCATCCATAAAGCAAGTACAGTTTGTCGAAATTATACTATGAGCGTTGTTATCGATGGTAATTTAGAGACTGCACAGGGCGAGGCTTGTCGAGATGCTAATGGTAATTGGAACATAGTTGATTAATTAATTGTGTTGTGCCCTGGGCAGGATTCGAACCTGCGACCTATCCCTTAGGAGGGGATCGCTCTATCCAGCTGAGCTACCAAGGCAATATTCGTTATGATAAATTAGTTTTATTTTATTGCCAAGGTTTAATTTGTCTATAGTGCTATAAAATCAATAAATAGTATTATATGTTGAGAGTTGTATATAAGTTAGAGAAAAGGAATGTATTATTGGCAGTTATCATTGATTTTTATTATGTTTGTTTTGTTAGCTTTAACTAAGGTCTATCAAAAAAATATAACTGGTTTCATTGCTGCTTTTTTTAAGAAAAAAGAAAAGATAAAAGGTTCAGATATGGCTATAGCAAAACAAAGCAATTGTTTGTTAACTGCATATGTTTTGGCCGATAATAGTAACTATGCTGGTTATGATTTACTCCAAACCTTAACTATTTGTAATCTTGAGTATGATAGTGATCTTCGAATATTTCATAAATATAACGAAAAAAATGAAAGATGGTTTAGTTTGGCATTAGCAAGTGAACCTGGGACTTTTGACCTAGATAAGCTAGGTTCTGCTTCATTCACCGGTGTGGCTTTATTCATGGAGTTAGCAACATTAGGTGCCAATGCAAAACTAGCTCTTGATGATTTTCTTGTTACACTTGAGCAAATACAAGAAGAGTTGGGCGGTGTCATTGTTGATGCTAGGCGTAATCCAATTAGTAATTCTTTAAAAGATAAATGGAATAATTATGCTGATAATATATGTAGGCAGCATGGTACACGGGATTTATTTGACAGCTGAGGGTTTATTGTGAAAAGAATTTTATTGTTATTTATTGTGTCATCAGCTTATTGTGCTGATTTACAGACAATGGTTGAGTCTAATTTCAATGAAAGTGTTGATAAGGCTCCAAGTGGGTTTAATTTAAATTCTTATGGCAATGCTCATGTTGCAAATAGCGTAGTTTTATCATGGTATAATGAATCTATTGTTAGTACTTTTTCATATGACTCGGTTAATTATCAGCAGACATTCCAGTTGGCATCTAATTATTATACGCCTAAAGGATGGCTTGAATTGGATAAAAGGCATGGTGAAATGAAAGACTTAGAGCAGGTTAAAAATCTAAAGCTGACTATGTCTGCAGTTGCTGTAGGTCCTGCTAAAATTGTGTCTCAGGGCGTTGTTGATGGAGCTTATAGCTGGGTTGTAGAAGCGCCGTATTTAATAACAGCATCTGATATATCACATGAGAATAAGCGTAAAATTTTAGTAAGGTCCCTAGTTGTAAGGTCTGATCCAGATGTTCATTATAGGGGGCTAGCAATTGACAAGATAGCCATTAAATACTTGCTGGATTTACCAGATAATAAAAAATCAGCAGCGCTACCTGATCTTCCTGTTCAAGGCTTGGATAGGCCTGTTCCTATGGGTGTTTTATAATGAACTCTCGGGTTGATGATCTGAGACGACTAATTTCGCAACATGATCATGCTTACTATGTTCTTGATGACCCTAAAGTTTCAGATGCCGCTTATGATGCTTTATTTAAGGAACTGCTTGAGATAGAAGAAGAAAATCCAGGCTTAATTACTCCTGATTCCCCAACGCAGCGTGTCTGTGGCAAGGCGATTACGTCTTTTAAAACAATAGAGCATAAAAAGCAAATGTTGTCTTTGCAAAATGCTTTTACTGAGCAGGATTTTATTGCTTTTGATGCTAGAATTAGAGAAAACCTACAAATAGATGTTGTTGAATATTCTTGCGAGCCTAAACTAGACGGTGTTGCTATAAGTTTGCATTATAAAAATGGTATTTTATCTCACGCAGCAACCCGAGGCGATGGATTGGTAGGTGAGGATGTAACCCATAACATTAAAACGTTGAAGTCTGTGCCGCTTAAGTTGTTAGGGAATAACTATCCAAAGGATATTGAAATACGTGGAGAAGTTTATTTTCCTAAGCATCAATTCAATAAATTTAATAAAGTTTTATTAAGTGATGGAAGAAAACCATTTGCAAATGCAAGGAATGCAGCGGCAGGAAGCCTGCGTCAGTTGGATGCTAAAGTTACAGCAGCAAGGCCTCTGGCTTTATGTTGCTATGCAGTAGGCTATAGTAGTGCTGATTTAGCCGAGCTTCATAGTGATATCTTGGATTCTTTCATTGATTGGGGTTTACCAGTTAGCCGTTATAATTCTATAGCTATAGGTGTCAGTTCTGTTATGGATTATTATAATAATATGTCTCGTCAGCGTGATACTATTCCATATGAAATAGATGGTATAGTATATAAGATTAATTCAATAGCCATGCAAAACGAAGTAGGATCTATTGCAAGATCTCCTCGATGGGCAATTGCCCATAAATTTCCTGCGAAACAGGAGCATACCACTGTTGCTGCAATAGACTTTCAGGTTGGTAGAACAGGGCAGGTGACCCCAGTTGCAAGGCTTGATCCGGTAATGTTGGGTGGAGCTATTGTAAGAAATGCTACTTTGCATAATATGGCTGAAGTTTGGCGTAAGGATATTCGTGTTGGTGATACTGTTCTAGTAAGGCGAGCTGGTGATGTCATACCTGAAGTTGTTAGCAGTGTTATTACAAAACGAACTGATTTAATGCATAAAGTTGCATCTCCATCTATTTGTCCTAGTTGTGATAGGCGTTTGGTAGAGGTGAGTGATGAAACCCTACGTTGCCCCGCTGGCTTATGTTGCCCATCCCAATTAAAAGGAGCGCTAGAGCACTATGCTTCTAAGCCAGCTATGCATATTGAAGGAATGGGGCCGAGCACAGTTTCTATACTGGTTGATGAGGGCATGCTTAATTGTTTTTCTGATATATACAAGCTTGAATATGAAAAGTTATTAAAGCTTGAAGGTTTTGCTGAATTATCTGCAGCTAAGCTTTTAGATAGTATTAATAGCAGTAAAAAAACGACTTTAGATAGATTTTTATATGCATTGGGTATTGCTGAGGTTGGTAAGGTTACAGCTAAGGAGTTAGCACAAAGTTTTACGAGTTTAGGTGCTTTAATGTTAGCTGATATTGCTGAGCTTGAGTCTATTGCTAATGTTGGCCCTATATTAGCGAGAAATATCGCCGACTTTTTCATTGATTTGGATAACTTGGCTGAAATAAAATCTATTCAAGATTTAGGCCTTGTAATTAGCCGACCGATACTCAAGATAGATATGATTAGTCAAATCCTTGAAGGCCGAGTATTTGTTATTACTGGTAAGTTTGAAGATTATAGTCGAGACGAAATAAAGATGCAGTTACAGCAGCATGGTGCTAAAGTTGCAGGATCAATTAGTTCCAAGGTCACAGACTTGATAGTTGGCAGCAATCCTGGCAGCAAGCTTGAACAGGCAGCAAAGCGTGGAGTTAGAATTATAGACCTTGAGAGTTATGAAGAGTTAATCAAATAACTTTATGCTCTATGTTTTTTCTTGTGGTAATCTAGATACTGTTGCTTTCAAATCTCTGCTCAATATTATTTTTTATAAGTTCAATTGCGGTTTTGTTTTTACCGCCTCCTGGGACAATTAAATTTGCAAATTCTTTACTTGGTGATACAAATTGCCAATACATCGGTCGCACAGAGTTTTGGTACTGCTCTAGAATTAAATTTGTATCTCTTTGTCTTTCTTCTTGGTCTCGCTTTAGACGTCTTATAAGGCAGATGTCTAATGGTGTATCCATGAATATTGCAATATCAAGTAGTTTCCTAATTTCAGTTACAGCAAGAATTAAAATCCCATCTATTATAATAACCTGGCCAGGTTGCTCAGACCTAGTTTCTTTGGTTCGCAAATGCGTTGTAAAGTCATAGCATGGCACGTCTATTTTTTTGTGGTTTTGGAGGTCTTTTATTTGTCTCTCCATTAAATCGTGCTCAAATGCATTTGGATGGTCGTAGTTTAGGTTGTTTCGTTCTTCTAAACTTAGGTCTGAACGATCGCGGTAATAACTGTCTTCTGACAATACTGCAACATTAGTTGTTTGTGGCAGTGATGCTAGTATATTTTCAACAAGCAGAGATTTTCCTGATGCTGATGGCCCAGATACGCCGATAATTAATGGTTTTTTTGTGTTATTGTTCATCATTACTCCTTTGTGACTTAATCATAATGTATACAGCTCCAGTGCCCCCATCATATGGTTTTGCGCTGCAAAAAGCTAGTATAACAGGGATGTTTCTTAAGATATTATTAATTAGGTTTTTTATTGCAGGTAGTGCGGGCGTGTTTGATGAGATACCTTTGCCATGAATTATTTTTGCATACTTTAGGTTGTTTTCTTGTAAATATTCTATAAAGCTGATTACTGCTGTTTTTGCTTCTCGTTGTGTAAGTCCATGTAGGTCAAGCTCTTCTTTTGTATTCATTTGACCTTTTTTTAGCTGTCTAAATTCTTTTAAACGAACCCCAGCCCGCATAAATTCAATTGAGTCGGTGGCAGTTAGTATTTCTTCTTTATTATAGGAGTCAATTATTTCTATTTTTATTTTTCTTTCTTTTTTATGATTTCTATTTATTTTGAGGTTATCAATGGCATCTTTAAAAAGATTGTGGTCGTTGTTTTTGCTGTCATTAGTCATGTTTATCCCTGGTTTTTGTAAGATTACATAGGTTTTAGAGTCTATGCAAGTTCAAAGTTGGTTTTATGCTTGAGTTTCATGTTTTTTTTTGTTAATATATTATGGTATATTTAAGGTTTCCTTAAGCTTATAGTGCTATAATGATAAGTATAGCTAATGAATATTAGAGGTGCGCCATGACTAAAACATATATTAATTACAATGAAAAAGGGCTGTTAGAGGCAGGAAAAGGCTATTCTTTCGTAGATGGTGAGTTTTCAGTGAAAAGCAATATTGTGTCTTTTGATAAAAATCAAAGACAACAAGCGCAAGCATTGCGATCTGGGTTTGATTTCAAGGACATTGATCCTAAAACAGTTTCTGCAAATGGTGTGGAGCCTACTGGAGCTCTTACGGCAAGAGAAATGCAAGCTGCAATGGCAAAAGTAAATGATGCACAAGAAAACAATGGTAAAAAACCAGGTCCTGGAATTCAAATGCCATTTTCACCACCACCTATGCCAACCAGATAAAACGATTTATGCGCCTACTTTAAAAACCCAGCTTAGCTGGGTTTTTTTTCATTGTATATACATGTATTTTTTATAGAAAAAATATTTGCTGGTGTATTGTTGAAAATAGGGTGTTTATTCTTTGTAATTTTAGATGATATTGGGTATGATATTGTTAGTTTTGTTTGTTGGAGATCCATGAATATGAAGAGTCGTATATTTGGAATATTTAGCCTGGTACTATTGTTGGTTGCATCACAATTGCAGGCAGCTTCTTATTATGGGCCAACTGTTAAAAATGATAGGTTATACAGGGTAGCTATTTCGCTTAAACCTAGTGATCAAGTTTCAGTTGGGCAGACCATGGTTGCCATTTTTAAGCAAAACCCAGATGCTTTTGCAAATAACAATATTAACAATCTATTATCTGGGTCTTTGTTGGTTGTGCCTACTACTGCAGATATTGCTGAAGTTGACTCTAGGTATGCTACAGATTTAATAAAGTTACATAATAATAGTAAGAACAAGCCAATGCCAGTATTGACATCTGCGCCAACACCAGCAACTAATAACTCTTATGAAACTAAATTTTCTAGTGTTGACGATAGTAGCACCAGCGATACATCCTCTCAGAAAAATAGTAGTGTTATTACAAAATCAACTATTAGTACTCCAATTGTTCCAGCTAGCGTATCTGTAGTTACCGAAGAAAATGATAATGCTGTTTTGTCGGAGAGAGATCTGTATGAATTTATAACCAAAAAAATTGATATGGCTATAAGTCAAAGGGTTAGAGAAATCGGGCAAAAAAGAACATATGCTATGGCTTCTACTGGCACCATACAAGGTTTTGGGAAAAGCTTGGAGAGAACATCCATTCCTGCTGAAGTTAAAACAGCAAGCATCCCTGCTATAAATTTTGATTCAATAGCTGCAAACAGAGGTGTTGCAATTGAGTTTGCTCCAGGCATAGATAATGCAGATTTTACTGCTGTAAAAGATAAGTTAAATAGTCTCCAAACCCAGCTTAGTAGCATTATCCATATCCTTGAAAAAAACACAGATACTTTTGCTGATAATGACAGCATAGAGGCGAAATTTGCAGAAACTGGTAGTTATGCAGTTAGTCACTATTTAGGTAAAACATTTGATTTGAATGCAAGTTATGTAGTAAATCCGCATTTTGAAATTGGCTTGGCATTGACAATTGGCTTGTTATTGTTCTCGTTTGTGTTAGATTCCAGGTCTCAAGGCTCTAGGCCTGCTACCGTAAATAGCAAAGAAATTTTGGATATGGATGAAGATGAGTATGATTATATTGGAAGTGAAGAGGCTATCCCGGCTAAATTAAATCTAGCCCGCGCGTACTGCGACATGGGACTTCCAGACAAAGCTAGAAAAGTATTAACAGAGATTACAGCTAGGGGCGATTCCAAGCAAAGAGAAACTGCTCGAAATATGCTTATGGATATGGATAAATAGAGCTTACACTTTTTTATCTGGGTTATTATAATAAAATAATTGTTTAGAAATGGTCTTTTTGTATGCGTTTAGCTATTGGTGTTGAATATCTTGGTAAAAATTATTGTGGTTGGCAGTCCCAGATAAATGGCATTAGTGTTCAGAGCCTTTTGGAAGATGCAATTACATATGTTGCGAGTCATCCTGTTAAGGTGCAATGTGCAGGAAGAACTGACAAGGGAGTGCATGCTCTTGAACAAGTGGTTCATTTCGACACAAGTTCTAAAAGAGATAATTCACAATGGCTATTAGGGATAAATTGTAATCTTCCACAAGATATAAAGGTAAAGTGGGTAAAGCCTACAGAAGATGAATTTCATGCGCGTTTTTCTGCAGAATCTAGGACGTACCATTATTATATTTATAACAACCCAACCCCTAGTGCCATTTTAGCTGACAATATGCTTTGGTTTCCCTATGGCCTTGATCTAGATTTAATGCAGCAAGCTGCTTTAAAAATGATTGGAGAACATGATTTCTCTTCATTCAGATCAAGCAAATGCCAGGCTAAATCTCCAATTAAAACAATATATAAGCTTGATATCATAAAAAGAAACGACAACGTAATTGTTGTTGTTATAAAGGCCAATAGTTTTTTGTATAATATGGTTAGGAATATCTTGGGGGTATTGCTTGCAGTCGGAAAAGGAAAAAACAATTTAGACTGGGTAGATTCAGTTATTGCTTCTAGATCAAGGTCTAGCGCGGATGTTAAAATATCAGCAAAGGGCCTTTATTTTATAAAAGCTGATTACCCTGATTGCTTTAAGTTAGAGCAATGTGTTGAAAAATATTTATTTTAGTTAATAAAATGTGTTAAAATAATTATTATTTGTTTTAATGGATTAAGCAATGTTTATAACTAAGGTGAAAACCATGTCTAAGAAATTTGTAAGTAACAGCTCTGATGAGGCGCTCATGTTTCCAGTCATTAGTGCACACCGGCTGCTTTCACAGGCTGGACATCAAAAAATTATTAATAACATAAAAAAGCATATAGCTATAAATGAACTACGTTTCGAGATTCTTTATGAGCCACTAATAAATAACTTTGTTGAATATGTGCAAATTTTGCCTGATGTTGGCAAAAGAAGTAATGAGCAGCTTATGAATGTTGGGATAGAACGTGCTTTTTATATTACTTCGCAGTATATAAAAGATCATGGTGAAGACACTGATTATGCTTATGTTTTTGCTTTATTTTCAGCAGCTCTATTGTTGGACGTTGGGCGTGTTGATTATAGAAGAAACATCATGATCTGTAATAAAAACGGAGTTTTTTTAAAAGAATGGCAGCCTCTTATTTGTGGTGGTTTATTTGTCGAAGGTGATTTTTTCAAAGTTAGAGAATCTGTTAATTATTCAGAAAGGCTAATAAACACAATTACGCCATTATTAGCACAAAAAATTGTTTCAGATATTGGAATTATTTGTTTGCGAGAGCAGCCAGACCTATTGTCATCATGGTTGTCAATACTTGCAAGGGATGACAGTGATGATGGTGACTTAGCTTCAGATATAAAAATATATAATAAAAAATTCCATGATAACAGAAAAAAAATTCTACAGGATGTTTTGGTAGATTCTATTTTAATTGAATCACTTATGGCTGGTGAAGAATTCTGGAAATGGTTGAAGAAGGGCTTAAAAGACAAAACTATATCTATCAATAAAAAAGATAGCCATGTGCATAAAGTCGATGGTGGACTTTTTATTGATTACAACTCATTAGCTAAAGAATTTTCATCTATATACTCAGATAAATTCCCTTCTTATACTGTTGTAGTAAGGCAATTTAATAGTTTGGGTATTGCTAAAATGTCAGGGCATGATTATAAGTTTGAGCAATTCTTTGGTAACAGAGGTAGGCATTCAGCTGGATCAATGTTTTCTTCTGGCCTAGCTGGTAATAGAGCTGCAAACTCAGTTAAAAGTCCACAAGGAGTAGTTGTAGAGGATGTGCGTGGATTTATAGGTGATAGTGGTCATTCTAATTCAACACATATTAAAAGCTCAAATTCACTAGATAAAGATAAGGCTTTGTTAAGTAGGGCTGGGTCTGTATCTGGCATCGCTAGAGCTAATGATAAAACATTAGATCCAAATAATGGTTAGTTTAAAGGTTGTATATGAATAAGTTAATTTCTTTTCTTTATGTTTTTTTGGTTGTCTTAGTTATAGATTATGTTTGGTTAAGTTTCATTGCCTATGATTTTTTTCAGGATAACTTAGGGCATATGATGCGAGAAAAAGTATTTATTCCTGCGGCCTTAGCCTTTTATGTTGTTTTCTCTGTAGGTTTACTGGTTTTTGTAATATTGCCGAGTCAAGATTTAGGTAGTTGGGTGCATGCAGCAATAAAGGGTGGCTTTTTAGGTTTTATATGTTATTGTACGTTTGATTTTACTTGTTATGCAATTTTTAAAGATTTACCTGCTAAAATAATGTTACTTGATATAACATGGGGAGCATTTCTAGGTGCTGTTAGTTCCGCTATCGTAGTTGCTAGTACAATATAATGAATTAAATATTTATATAGTAGGTTGTTTTAATATGAGTTGGATAAAAAAAATATTACCATCAGTAGTCTTTTCTGAGAAAAAAAAGGAAGTTCCTGAGGGGGTTTGGAGTAATTGCCAGGCCTGTAATACTTATCTCTATAAGGACGAGTTTAAACGTAATTTATTTGTTTGTCATAAATGTGGGCATCACCACAGAATAGGCGCTAGGTATAGACTTGACGGTTTTTTAGATCAAGATTCACGTGTTGAGATTGCAGCTTCAGTTACAGCAAAAGATATTCTTAAATTTAAAGACACAAAAAAATATAAAGACAGAATATACGATGCAAAGAAAAAAACTGGTGAAAATGAAGCTATGGTAGTGATGGCTGGTAAGTTACGAGAAATGCCGGTTGTTGTTGCTTGTTTTGATTTTTTCTTTATTGGTGGCTCAATGGGCTCTGGTCTTGGTGAGAAATTTGTGCAAGGTGTTGAGTATGCAATTACTCATAACATTCCATTTATATGTTTTACAAGCAGCGGTGGAGCTAGAATGCAAGAAGGCTTGTTTTCACTAATGCAAATGGCAAAAACATCTATGGCTCTATCACAGTATGCTAAGAAGAACTTGCCATATATTGTAGTTTTAACTGATCCTACTACAGGCGGGGTTTCAGCAAGTTTAGCTATGCTTGGTGATATTACTATTGCGGAACCAAATGCTTTAATTGGTTTTGCAGGTCCTAGAGTAATTGAGCAAACAGTAAGAGAAGTTTTGCCTGAGGGATTTCAAAGGAGTGAGTTTTTGCTTGAAAGTGGTGCAATTGATATGATTGTGCCTCGTAATATGATGCGTGATAAAATATATAGTATATTGCATAAAATAACTGTTAAGAAGATATAATTTACAATGCTCAGCTTAAATGATTGGCTGGCTGTATTAGAGAATAGAGTTAGCCCAGACAATATAAATTTAGATCTTGAGCGAGTAAAGCTAGTAAGTTCAAGGCATGAACTAGCAGATTTTAATGCAAAAGTAATTAAAATAGCAGGCACAAATGGCAAAGGTAGCTCCTTAGCCGCTCTTAATCAAATATATACATCTGCAGGCTTTAAGGTCGCTTGTTACAGCTCCCCGCATTTATTTAAATTTAATGAACGTCTTAAAATAAATGATGCCTATGTAGATGATAATTGGTGGTCTAGAGCATTTTATTATTTAGACAATAGCGCTAAAGAGCATAACTTAACTTATTTTGAGACAATTACTCTTGCTGCATTTTGGATTGTTAAGCAGCATACAGTGGACATTGTCCTATTAGAGATTGGTTTGGGCGGAAGGTTGGATGCTGTAAATGTTGCTGCAGCTGATATTGGCTTGATTACAAGTATTGGTATGGATCATCAAGATAGATTAGGTAGTACTCTGAATGATATAGCTAGGGAAAAAGCAGGGATTATAAATAATAATATGAGTATTGTTTTTTCAGGTAGAAACAATAGAGATATAATAGAAGACAAGGCCAATGAACATAATAGTAGTTTTTATGCTTTAGATATGGATTTTTCTTGGAAGATACTAAATGAAAATTGGCTGTATACTTGTTGTGAAAAATCCTATTCAATAGGAATTCCAAATATACATCCTGATGTTGCAGCTGGAGTAATTAAGTGTATACATTTATTGCAAAATGATTTTCCAGTGAGCAAGCCACATATATATAGTAATTTAACAGCAATAAATCAGTATGCTCGTTGCCAGGTTATAAAAAAAAATTATCCAATTATAATTGATGTGGCTCACAATAAAGATGCTGCTATGTATTTAAAGAAATTTATTCAGTTTAATTTTGCAGAAAAAAAGTTGCGTATAGTTTTTTCATGTTTAAATACTAAAGATCATAAATCTATGATAGAGGTATTTGATTGCGATGACGTTATTTGGTACTTGTCTGATTTGAATGTTTGCAATGGTGTGCAAAAAGAGTTTTTAAGAGATGCGGTTATCTCAGATTCATTTTTATTATCTAACGTTAGCTCTGCCTTTGAAAAAGCTTGTATTGATTGTAAAAGCAACGAGGTTGTTGTGGTATTTGGATCTTTCCATATGGCAAAAGAAGCTCTTTTATCTTTAGGAGATAGCCATAATTAAATTTTGATTATTAAGTGTATTAGTAGTATTATTTTACTATGGATGTACCAAGGAGGTTTTCATGGAAACTAAATATGTTATTAGAATTGGTGGATTATTAGCTACTGTAGTTGTATTTTCTACCATTTCATTCTTTAGAACTGGATCAGACCCTTATTTAAATAGTGATAAGATTACTGCTAATAATAAAAATATACCCCCATATGTTTCAATTTTTAAGAATGTCGGTGATTTTTTTAATGCAGAATTGCATGGAAGATCACAGTATCAAATGAATAACCATCTTGCGGCTACGACAACTGTATCTACGACTGCAAGGAGTCTTAATGCAGCAGCTACGCCAGTGACAACTAGTGTAACTGTGGCACCGACTGCATCTACTACTACAACGACTCTTAATGCAGCAGCTACGCCAGTGACAACTAGTGTAACTGTGGCACCGACTGTGGATGCGACAGCATCACCTACAACTGCAACGAGTCTTAATGCAGTAGCTACGCTAGCTGAACCTACCATAAGCACGACACCAACAAGTCTTAGCTCAGCAGCTACGCCAGCGATAACTAGTGTAACTGCGGCACCGACTGCGGCACCGACTGCGGCACCGACTGTGGCTACGACAACTTTATCTACTACTGCAACTAGTCTTAATGTAGCAGCTACGCCAGCTGAACCTACCATAAGCACGACACCAACAAGTCTTAGCTCAGCAGCTACGCCAGCGACAACTAGTGTAACTGCGGCACCGACTGCGGCACCGACTGTGGCTACGACAACTTTATCTACGACTGCACCGAGTCTTAATGCAGCAGCTACGCCAGCTGAACCTGCCATAAGCACGACACCAACAATTCTTAGTACAGTAGATACGCCAGCGACAACTAGTGTAACTGCGGCACCGACTGAGGCTACGACAACTGTATCTACGACTGCAGCTACGACACCAACGAGTCTTAATGCAGCAGCTACGCCAGCTGAACCTGCCATAAGCACGACACCAACAATTCTTAGTACAGTAGATATGCCAGCGACAACTAGTGTAACTGCGGCACCGACTGTGGCTACGACAACTGCATCTACTACCGCAACTAGTATTAATGTAGCAGCTACGCCAGCGACAACTGTAACTGCTGCATCGAAGGTAGCTACAACGACAGCATCTACTAATGATACGATAACGATACCTACAGATCGAGTAAAAGCAAATACAGAATCAAATGAGCCTAAGGATATAATTCCAGGATTAATGGATGATAAAGCTACTTGGAATGTGAAAATTGGTCCTTTCCGCGATGTTATCTATGTGCATGAGTTGACACGTTATTTATCATCAAATGGTTTTAAAGTTCTAGTTAAAGCAGATATAAGTGAGTCTAGTAATGACTTAGTTATCTTGGTTAACCCTGCTACAAATCGCAGTATAGCTGAACAAACTATCGCAAATCTTAATAGTAAATACCATATATCAGCAGTTCTTATTGAGCACAAATCTTAGGTTACAATTATGAATGTTATTGATTTTGCTATTATTACAGTTATGTTCATTTCATGCCTAATAAGCTTGTTAAGAGGGTTTATAAAAGAAGCTGTAAGTCTTGCAAGTTGGGTGTTGGCATTTAGTTTGTCCTCAAGGTATGCAGCTGATTTTTCTTCTATTTTTTCAGGGTCGATATCTAATCCTACAGTTAGGTTTGGCTTAGGTTTAGTTGTTATTTTTGTATTCGTACTTGTTATAGGCCTAATAATTAATAAGACTTTAGGTTTAGTTGTATCTAAAATTGGCTTGGGACCTTTTGACAAGGTTGTTGGTATCTTTTTTGGTTTTACGCGTGGAGTAATAATTGTTTGTGTTATTGTTTTTGTTGGAATGATGACAAGTTTTAAAAACGACAACCTCTGGAAAAAATCAGAATTAATCCCAAACTACATTCAAGTTATTAAATGGCTTGATGTTGATGCTTCTGATTTACCTGATTTGAAAAAAAGTAATTTTGACATAATAAAAATATAATATATTAATTATTATATAAACGCTCAGTCTTTATTATTTCGTATACTTTTTCATTAATGAGATTTTTCATCTCTGTCTTTGTTGACATTTTATCTCTAATGTATGAAGAGCTTATGTCTTCGTATTGCTTTCGTAAAATATAAATTAGGCCATGCCTTGTTTTTGCTAACTCATCCTTACATGCAGTTATTTGTGTTGAAATTTTGGTACAGGGATTTATTTTATGGCCATTTCTTGGGGCTACTATAATATTCGCTAATTGTAGTATTTGTAGCCAGTTTTTCCAGGTATGAAAATTATTAAGGCTATCTGATCCTATAACAAGAATAATGTTTTCAGATTTATTTTCTTCCTTAATAGACTTGAGTGTATCGATCATGTATGATTTTCCTTTTCTTTTTATTTCTCTATCATCTATTTTTATATAGGGATGTCCTTCAGTTGCTGCAGTTAACATTTTGATTCGTTGCTCAGCAGTAGTATTTACATTTTTATGTACAGCAATATTACAAGGCAGCATATATATAGTAGATAAATTAAATTCATGCAGTATGTCGCTTGCTATTTCAAAATGGCCATTGTGAACTGGGTCAAAAGTTCCACCAAATATTACTCTATTTTCTAAATCCATAATTTCAATTTAATAAATCTTTATTTTGGGTTGCCATGTTTATGCAAAGAGTAGTTAATAGCTGCCAGGGGTCCCCGCTCTTCGCTCCTTTTATTGTTTTTTCTATATCTCTAATTTTATATACTATAGTAGCTAGGGTTTGTTGTGTATATTTTTTTTTCAATGTCTCAAGCCTATTTATTTTGCTTCTTCCTAGATATGATTTTTTTTGAAAGTCATTTGCTATAGCTTCTTCTATTTCCTGCAATATTATATATGTAATAATATTAATTTGCTGTGGATCTGTTTGTAGAACTTTAATTATTTCTAATAATTTATCTGTATTGCCTTGCACTAGGGGGTCTAGAAGGTCAAAGCATGAAAATTTATTTTGTTTAAATAAAATGTTTATTAGATCATCTTTGGTTATGTTTTTTTTATCAGTAGTTAAGCTTAATTTAAATAATGCTTGATCTGCTGCAAGCAGGTTATTTTGTGTGTAATTTGCCAAGATATTTATAGTTTGGTTGTCTGCACTAAAGTTGTAGTGCTTTAACCTACTATTTATCCAAGCGGGAATTTGATTGGGAAATAACGGCCATATTTGGAGCACAACAGCATTTTTATCAAATTTTTGCACCCATGATAGTTTTTTTTCACTAGCTGATAATTTAGGGCAAATAATTATGATAATTGTATCATTGTCATTGCTGCTCCAGTACTGTTCTAATATTTTAAGTGCTTGCTTAGATATTTTGTTTTTGGTTAAATTAATTTTATATAAGTTTTTATTACTAAATAGGGATGTGTTATTAGATTTCAATGAAAATTGTTGCCACGCATCATCTTTGTCTAAATGCAGAGTTTGATTTATTTGAAATTTGTTTTTTTTTGCGGCGTCTGATATCAATTTAATACATTGTTGCTGTTGCCATATTTCATCACCAGTTATTAGATAAGAGTTTTCAAGCTTATTAGCTATAGCTTTAGCTAGTTCTTCGAATTTTATTTGCAAAACATTTACCTCTAATAATGGCTTAGTTTGTTTATTTTTACACCAATGTAAGTAAGTTGCAATTTATTTATTATTTAAATGGTTATAAGTATAAAAAACATTTTATTGTATTATAATCCGTCCTGAATAATAATATAGGTAAGTTGGAAATATTTATTATGGAGGATAATTTATAATGAAGCTTATAGATATAAAAAAGCTGCAAACAATTATAAATAAAGTTGGTCTATTAAATTTTTTTGATACTGTTATAAACAGATTGGAACATGATTTTAAAAGATGGGATAGTTTTGAAAAAAATGCTCGTCATGCGACTCACTCTAAACATGGTGTTATTGAGTTAATGCCTGCTAGCGATAGTGAGTTCTATTCCATGAAGTTTGTCAATGGTCACCCGATTAATCCTAGCTTTGGCAAGTTATCAGTAATGGCTGTTGGTTTACTTGCCAGGGTTGAAGATGGCATGCCCCTTATGTTTTGCGAGATGACACTGCTTACAGCTATTCGGACTGCTTGTACTTCGGCATTGGTTGCAAAATATGCAGCTAGACCTGAATCAAGTGTGTTAGGGTTTATTGGTACTGGAGCTCAGTCAGAGTTTCAAGCTATTGCCTTTAGTAGGATTTTTAATATAAAAAAAGTATATGGCTATGATATAGATCGTAATGCTGCTATAAAAACAAAAAATAATCTTGCAAAATTTAATATTGATTTTACTGTGGTAGATTCTATTGCTGATGTCTTAGTTAATTGTGATATTCTAACTACAGCAACTGCATCTAAAAAACAAGATGTGCTTGTCCACTATAAAGATATACCTCTAGGTTGTCATGTAAATGCTATTGGTGGTGATTGTCCTGGCAAAACTGAGTTGAATATAAATGAATTCAGCAATTCGAATGTTATAGTGGAATATACTCCGCAAACTAAAATAGAGGGAGAAATTCAAAATTTAAAAAGTAATTTAGATGTACTTGAGCTGCACGATATAATAAAATCTAATGTTAAGGCTAGGGAAAATAATGACGAAATCACTTTATTTGACTCAGTAGGGTTCGCACTCGAGGACTACTCAATTTTGAGAGTGTTATATGATGCTGTATTAGAGCAAAATATAGTTGCATCTTCTGATTATATCCCTAAAATAGATAACCCAAAGAACTTGTTTGAAATGTTTATAGAAATGGATTGAGTATGGATAATATTAGCTACAGCGAAGACAAAATAAATATTATGCCTTATATAATATGGTCAGTTGCTGTATTTTGTTTATTATTTCAATTTTTGTTACAGTTTTCTTCGGGCATAATGACTAATCAATTAATGGAAACATTTAATTTAACTGCATCAAGAGCAGGTTTTTTAGCCGGATCTTATTATCATATTTATGTGTTACTACAAACCCCCGCTGGTTTTTTAACTGATCGATATGGTCCTAGGCGCTTGCTATCATATGGCTCTGTAGTTTGTTGTATAGGTTGCTTAGCCTTTTCCCACTCAAACGTTTTTGTGCAGGCTGAAATAGGGCGTTTATTAATGGGCGGAGGATTGTCATTCGCTTTTGTTGGAATGGTATATATAACTGCAACTGTGTTACCTTCTAGCATGTTTTCTTTGATGATTGGCGTTGCAGAGACACTAGCAATATTAGGGACTTTAATCAGCGAGTTGTAT
>Ga0066610_10000933_pt1 | contig 18825 bp, 18 predicted proteins | sample SaaInlV_DNA_165m_FD_60375 | JGI IMG/M metagenome (GOLD analysis project Ga0066610, IMG submission 60375) | Marine microbial communities from expanding oxygen minimum zones in the Saanich Inlet - SI075_LV_DNA_165m | ecosystem: Environmental > Aquatic > Marine > Unclassified | place: British... | reverse complement strand
AGAACAAACTTCAAGCTATAATAAACAGTACTAAATAGATAGTTAGAGGCTGTGTTTATGACTAAATTATATGTACCCCAAGCTCAAATTGCCACAATATTACAAGATGGTGCTGTAGAGTTTAATGCCGATTCATCTTATATGAGCTATCTTGGGATACAGTCTGACCCAGGAAAACAACTAAAAAATGCTGCTGAAACTATTAGCAAACAGCTAAGTTATATAGATGGTAAAGATCCAAAAAAAATTAATGATATCATACAACACGCAATACCAAACATATCTACAGATAAAGCCCATGATATATCAACAAAAATAATAGATATAAATAAAACCTATATTGATATTTCACAAGATGATTTTAATGAATATGAAAATTTATTCCACTCATTTGAAACAAACACTAAAGTGAAAGCAGCACTAGAGAATTATGTAGCGACGGTATTATCTAAAGTAAGGGAAGAAGATGATGGTGAGTTAGCAAATATAGAAGAACAACTAAGGACTATTGAGCAAGCACTGGCAGCAAAAGCAGCTCCCGAGCTTTCTAATGTGCTTTATTATGGAATGCCACTTGCACAATCTGGTCCAACACTAGGTTTAATAGGAGCCGCGATGGCTGGCGCCGCAGTATTCTTAGGGCCAGTAGCTGTTCTTATGTACGCTTTGGTATATACTTATAATAATATTCATAGAGACAGCTATGACACAAAAACAAATAAGTTTCTAATTGCCTTTTCATTGTTAGCACTCGGATTAACTGGAGCTGGAATTGCTTTTTTTGTTGGAGCATCGCTACCATTTGGAGGTATTTTAATAATTCCTTTAGCTGTTATTATGAACTTTTCCTTGTTTATTTATTCCTCAAGATTAGAATACTACCAAGATAAAGAAGCAACATCACTCTTAACTGCTAAACTAGGAAGTCTGCAAAGTGCCCTTAATGATCTGCATCAAGCAGAGCAGCCTAACAATAAAAAAATAGCTCTAGTAGAGAAAAGTATAAAAGTTTTATTATGTGAATATACAAACCTAGTAAGCACCATAAAAGCACCATGGACTAAAAAAAGACATACAAACAATATTAGTAAATTTAAACTAGATAATATAGTAAATAAAATTTCAAATAATGGTTTTAATAGGGATATAACAAATAAAGTAATATCCCCACAAGAAAGTGATCATGGTTCACGATCAAATGTAGACAAACTGCTAAATTATAATTTAGAAGTAGTAAACAAAAAAAATGAAGTTTATTTCAATAATTTATGTAAAAATTTATTTATAATAAATTTAATAAATATGCCTGACTCTGATGAAAAGAAGCTTATTCGAAATAAAATTGAAAATACAAGCTTTGAAAATAAAACCTTTGACCATATAACTACAGAAATAAATTTTGATAAAGAAAAAGTAAATATAATTAAAGAAAAAGCGAAAGAAATAAAGTCAGCTATTGAAAAAGACCCCGTTCTAAATTCAATACAAAATGCAAGGAACCACATCAACTGTTATGCAAGTAGAGACATCGTCTATTATATCTTTAATGTAGTTTTAATAACTATAGCTATTACAGCAGCTCTAACACCTATCCTAGCAATAGGAAATATATTAATCACGCCAGTGATGATAGGAATAGCTGCAGCTATAGCAGCGTTCACATTAATCACTGTACTCCAATGGGCTTTAAATAAAGCACATATATCTGATGCCCATTCGAATCTAAGCAATGTTCAATTAAATAGCTTTTCAAAAGCGTTTGGTAATGGTGTGGTAATGGTCGCATCATTTATAACAAACATACTTTTTGTCTGGCCAACCAAAGCTGTTATGTCTATTTTAAACTTTTCCCAAAAATCTTTATCAAGTCTGGGTAGTATAACTATGGAGGGGATAAAAAACATAACATCAAGTGATCTCTCTAGCAAAGATAACAAATATAAAGAAATTGAGACCACAGAAAACACTGACACCAATAAACAAGAAGAAAACCAACATAAACCCTAAAGATTCAAAGCCAATAAATTTTCCAGTGTTTTTTGCAAGCTAATTTTCCATGGGGTTTGAGTTACACCAAAGGTCTTCGATATTTTTGAATTATCTAAAACACTATAAGATGGTCGTTTTGCTTTAGTTGGGTAGTTATCTCTTGTAAGCGGCATAACAGAGCAATTCAGACATGCTAAATGCATTATCATATTTGCAAATTCAAACCAAGAGCATTGACCCGCATTGCTATAATGGTAAATGCCAGAATTTGATTTAGAAAGCTGTGGTATAATCGTAACTATTGCCCGTGCTAGATCAGAGGCACAGGTAGGAGAGCCGATTTGATCACATACTACATTTAAGTTTTTGCGCTCTGCACCTAAGCGCAGCATGGTTTTTACAAAATTGCTACCGAACTCTGAGTATAGCCAAGATGTTCGAATAACTACTGCAACTTCCGAATATGCTAGCAAGGACTGCTCCCCTGCCAATTTACTCTCACCATAGTGCGAGTTAGGCCCTGTAGCATCACTTTCATCATACGGGCTGCCTTTGGTGCCATCGAAGACATAATCTGTCGATATGTGGATTATTTTCGCCCCTGTCCGCGCGAGGTTCAATGGCCCATGATGATTTACTAAAGATGCTTGTTGTTTTTCATCTTCAGCTTTATCTACAGCAGTATAAGCTGCGCAATTAATAATAGTATCGAATTTATGCTCGGCAACGAAAGCTCTAACAGCTACTGCGTTTGTTATGTCGATTTCTCTTGAAGATGTAAAAATTGCGTTTGGCAGTAATTTTTGTAGTTCTTGTCCTAGCTGCCCATTTTTACCTGGTACCCATAGCATCTTTAAACTCTCCTGCGGTTTTATCCTTATCTGACACCACAATATGCTCTTGTGGAAGACGCCAATTGATAGCTAAAGCCGGATCATCGTAGCGCACCGCACATTCAGCATCCTTATGATATAAATTATCACATTTATAAGAAAATATACAAGTTTCACTCAAAACGGCAAAGCCATGCAGAAAACCACGCGGGATATAAAGCTGGCGTTTATTCTCACAAGATAGCTCCACCGCCACATGCTGGCCATAAGTAGGTGAGCCTGCTCTAAAGTCAACCGCCACATCCAGTACCTTGCCAGATAATACCCGCACGAGCTTTGCCTGCGCATGCGCTCCTAACTGGCAGTGTAAGCCCCGCACCACACCATAACTTGATTTAGACTCATTATCTTGCACAAAATTAGCATTAATGCCTGCTTTATTAAATTCGCTCTGATTATAACTTTCGAAAAAATAGCCCCTCTCATCGGCAAAGATGCGTGGCTCAATTATTTTTACATCAGCTATATTCGTGTTCAGAAACTGCATGGACATCCTCATAGGTTTTTTCAAGATAATTTTTATGATCTTGATTTTTGATTGAATTTATTAATTCCCGCATTTGCGCTGCATTTATAAAGCCCATTCTGCAGGCTATTTCTTCAAGGCAGGCTATTTTCAAGCCTTGGCGCTTTTCTATAACTTGGACAAAATTAGCTGCATCCAACAACGAATCATGGGTACCAGCATCGAGCCAGGCATTACCACGTCCCATTGGGAGAGCATTAAGGCGCCCTTCTTGCAAATATAGGTTATTCAAATCGGTAATTTCCAGCTCACCACGCGCCGATGGTTGCAATGACCTTGCTTTTTTGGCTGCATCATTCGGATAAAAATATAAGCCAACAGAGGCATAATTAGATTTTGGTTGTTGTGGCTTTTCTTCAACTGAGAGCACGTTAAAGTTTTTATCAAACTCAACGACACCGAAGCGCCTTGGATCGGCAACATGGTATGCTAGCACTGTAGCTTTATTCTCATTGCCAGCAGCTAATTGATCACGCAGTATTTTAAGTTTTTCGCCCATATAAAAAATATTGTCGCCAAGGATTAAGCATACCTTATCATTGCCAACGAACTCTTCACCAAGGATTAACGCTTTGGCGATGCCATCTGGCTTATCTTGCACCTTGTATTGCAGGTTTATCCCTAACTCAGCACCAGTACCTAATAAATTTTTGATATTTGGAAGATCAGTTGGCGTTGATATTACCAGAATATCTTTAATACCAAATAACATTAAAACTGACAGTGGATAATAAATCATAGGTTTATCATACACTGGCAATAGTTGTTTTGATGTGGTTTTAGTTAAGGGGTAGAGCCTAGTGCCACTGCCGCCTGCTAGTAATATACCTTTCATATAAAGTCCTTAATTAGAATATTTTTTATAAAAACAAATTGGAATAATATTAAATAAATAAACCCAAGTGCGCTGTGACTGTGACACAAATTTCAAAAATGGAATAAAGCCAAACAAACGAAAAATTGCCGTATGTTTGGCAGTTAGTTGGTATTGCTTATAGAGCAATGGGTTTTCCTGCTCCACAAAAGCGTATATAGCCATAGTTGCGCGCTTGATTTTGTCTTTTTGGACACGTGAGGTGTTATTGCTGTGGCAGCGATAGCGAAATAGTACTTCGGGTATATTATAAAACTTAGTATGTGGTATGAGTCGGCACCACAAAGCATAATCCTCGGCAGGGGTAAACTCATTTTCATAGCGAATATTATTATCGATAAGAACGCTTTTGCGCAGCATAGAGGCTGGGTGTATTAATGCACAAGTCCGCATTAAAGATAAACGGATGTCATAATCTTCTATAAGCGAATTTATAAATCTCTTCTTTTTCTTGCTTGATCTTTCTTTTTTACTAAATTTTTCATAATTACTAGAGACAACCCCGACATCGGGGTGCGCATCTAGATGCTCTACCTGGCGCATAAATCTTATCGGCAGCGATATATCATCATGATCCATAACTGCCAAATACTCACCTGCAGCCCACTCTAGTAATTTATTACGAGTGTGGGTAATACCTATATTAGTTTCATTTAATTTATATTTTATTCTTGGGTCTTTATAAGACAACACCACCTTTTCAACATGTTTTTGTGTTGAGGCATCGTTAATTATCAGGAGTTCGAAATCGCTAAAAGTTTGCGCTAAGATGCTATCGACTGCATCCCTAAGATGACTCACCTTGGTATTATAAACTGGCATTAAAACTGATACTTTTGGCATATAAATCTCAAATTAATTACAAAAATTTCAATCATTTTACCGCTAAAAGCTAAAAAAGTAAATTTTCTACAAAGTTATTTAATAACTATTTGCTATAAACTGGAATACCGAACAATTTACATGCTCGCTTTGAGCAATTTCTTTCATAAGAAAATATTTTTATTCCAAAAAAGATAAAACCCATGCTTTTCTTTGACAAAAATATATCTTTATTTTTCACAAACTCCAATAAAAATGGCACCCCATATTTTTTGTTACACACAGACTTAACTTTTCTATTTATAACTAGTAGCCTACTATATTTTGTTAACATAACTACTTTTATATATTTACCAAAAATATTTTTATATAAACTAACACTAAATATGTTTAACAATTTTAATGAAAACATAGTTTTTAAACTATTGTTACAATGCAATAAATCTAAATTTGATACGGTAGTTGCAGTTGGAGTTTTAAACTCCACTATTTTATGCGCAGCTACACTATTATAAATAAGATCTAATTTAGCTAACCAATCTTCATTACTTGCATATTCATATTTAGCATAACAATCTTTTACATTTTTTATGTTAGCTAGCGCCTCATTTTTACTAGATAAAATTTTAGTTACTTTTCTGATAAAAATTTCTTCTGTATCACAATATGCTTCTGAATGAACTAAATAATCTAACTGACCCACTATGTTTTTTAGGCTTAAAATTGGCCTATTGCAGTGCATAGCATCTATCATAGCAGCGCCTCCACCAAGCGGGATGCTATCAATAATCAAATTAGCAGCAATAAAGTACTTGTATAGCTCTAATGGGGGCATTAAATCTAAAAGTACAAAATTGACATTATTACTGCCTAAAACTTTCTTATACTGCGGAAAAGTTTTAGATTTTGCACCTATAACTATCATTATAACATTAGGTATTTGAGCAAATATTTTATTCGCAACATTTAACAAGCTTGTCGAGCCTAAGGCTTTATACTTTTGGGATGACGCTGCTGTTACAATTATTTTTTTATTAAGTGGCAAACCCAGCTCTTTGCGCACTGCTAGCATATCATTGCTGAGAGTTTTTATTTTGCTGTCATTTAACAATGGAATATGGCAAGTTTTATTAATGCCACGATAATTATTAGCTAAAGCCGCAGACCATGAAGATAGAGTTAATACTTTATCAGTAACACTAAAACCAACAGTAAACCTAAAATCTGCATGGTTAAATAAAAAAACAGGGCTCTTAAACTCCATATTTCCAAAAGCTATAATTGGGATTACATCATGATCGTGCTGATGCAATACCACATACTCATATTTTGCAGCAATTTGCCTCAACTCCAAGCCTTTGCCTAGATCACTTGCTGTATCTCTTAATTGATATATGCTGCCACCAGAGCTCTCTATAACACTTTGTAAAACACTGGGTATATCCCGACTTTCACAACTAGTTAAAAGCAAAGACTGGCGTCTTGAAACACCATCTGCTTTTACCCACCTTTCAACAACTCTTGTATGCCCACCAGTTTTATATGTTTCTGTCATAACATGTAAAACTGTGTCTTTCACAAAGTCTGGCAAAGGCTTTGGGGATGAATATTGTGATGCAATGCCAAGGAAATACCTCTCAAGCACATCAGAAGAATAATGACATGACCAAGCACCTATTAAATGCATGGCTTGTTGCACAAAAACTTCCTTTTTAGCTGGATCATCTATACTTTTAATCTTTGCTAAAATCTTCTCTACAACAGTATTATTACACTTAGTAATATGCTGCAAATCTTTTAAACTAAGACCCATAATTATTCACCACCATAACAACTCGCTCCAATTCTTGCTCTGTTATAACGGGGCTTAAAGGCAAAGATATGACTTCATCATGAATTTTTTCGGTCACAGGCAATGACAGATGTGCCCACTCTTTATAAGCGAGCTGCTTATGCGGGGGTATAGGATAGTGAATAACGGTTTGAATACCGTTATCAGTTAAGTACTGCTGAAATTTAGCCCTGTTAGACACCCTAACTACATATACATGCCAAACATGCCCTAGTTCACTATAGGCAGTTGGCAAAATAACATTAGGATTGTTGATATTTTGTGAATAATAGGTCGATACCTGTCTTCGAGCAGCATTATCTTCATGCAATGATTTTAGTTTAACATCTAAAATAGCAGCCTGCATTTCATCTAAGCGGGAATTATCACCTTTATGGGTATTATGATATTTTTTATGTGACCCATAATTAGCTATAGCTTTTGTTTTATCATACAGCTCTTTATCATTGGTAGTAATAGCACCAGCATCGCCAAGTGCACCTAAGTTTTTACCAGGATAAAAAGAAAAACCACTCGCGTCTCCCAAGTTTCCAGTAAATTTATCATTATACTTAGCACCATGCGCTTGGGCAGAATCTTCAATAATTTTTAAATTATACTTAGCTGCCATAAGCCATATTTTTTCCATATCTACGACCTGGCCATACATATGCACAACCATTATGGCTTTTGTTTTTGCAGTTATATGCTGCTCTATTAAATCTACGTCAATATTATAAGTATTAATATCAGGCTCCACCAATACAGGTGTACACTGGTTTTGTGATATTGCTAATATACTAGCAATGTAGGTATTTGCAGGAACAATTATTTCATCACCTTTCCCAAAACCATAACCTTTTATAATTAAACTTAAAGCGCTCAAGCCATTAGCAACACCCAACGCATATTGGGCACCACAAAAATTGGCAAAATTACTGCTGAATATTTCATTTTGTTTGCCATGGATATACCAACCAGAGTCTAAAACTTCGGCAATACGTGCATTAATATCACGCATGTATCTTTGGTTAAGTTGCTTTAGATCTAAAAATTTTATCAATTATCTCTACTCCAAAATAAAGGCAAATCTTCACTTATATTTTTGGGATTATTAGCCAATCTAGTCATATCAATTGCTTGCTGCAAATAATGACGATCAATTATACCAAGTTTACTAAAGCGCCATTCTATGCCTAATTTATCATACAAAGAATAAAAGAATGTGGCAATATTACTTTTATTTATCTTTAAAAGATCCAATAAAACACCCATATTATTTCTAACATAAGTATACCCTCTGGGGTCCTGGCAGGTCTCTTCAGTAATATTAATGTTCGCGGCAAAAAGATCAGGGATACTAAGCGCAACCGCATGACCATGTGGGATATTATACTTAGTTGTGATTGCATAAGATAAGGCATGCGCTGCTGTGGTTCTACTTATATTTATTGCCTGACCAGATATAAACGCAGCATTGGCCATTTGATCAGCAGCTACAGCAGAATTAGTTAAAACAAAATCTTCAATGCTATCATTAATTAAAGTAATAGCATCTACTGCTAAATCTCTGCTTTTAATTGTAGAATCCACAGCCCAAAAACTTTCTATTGCCTGACAATAGGCATCTAATGCTGTACAAGCTTTTAAATACTGTGGCGCGCCATCTAATAACTGACTATCAACAATAGCAAAATTAGGCAAAATATTGGGCTTATCTAGAGAATGTTTTTTACCGTTTATATAAACAACTGCAAACTGCGTAGCCTCACTACCAGTGCCAGCTGTAGTTGGGATTGCAACTAATGGCATTTCTGACTCGGAGTAATGCTTGTAAGATTTTGCAAAATCAATAACGCTACCACCACCAACAGCCACAACCATATCATAGTCTTGAGCATTAAATTTTTTTAAAGCTAACACTACTTCTTCATGCTTCGTATTCGGTGAAATATTTGAATACGCATCAAACTTTGTATTGCTCAATAATGGCAGTATCGAGCCCTCATGTTTAGCAAAAGAGTGTTTACCATGGAAAAGAATAATTTTAGCAGGCTTTGTCTTCTCTAAAATATAACTTAAATTACTAATTGCTCCTCTGCTAACAAAGCTCTGCTGCACTTTTTTCTCCTAAGAATCGCATAAACTGCTCTTTGTTTTCAACGGGGCTCTCAAGTGGACGCCCTAAATCTGATCTAGCTCCACATTTTACTTTTATTTCTAAAAACACAGGGCCTTCTTTACCCACGATAAGCTCTAGAGCTGTATCTAATTCAGATGAGGAAGTTACGCTTATTGCCTTTTTATAACCACAACTTAAAGCCAAGCTAGGTAAATCAACTATATTGATACATGTTCTTTGCCCACCAACAGAATCATGAGCTTCATTATTAAAGACAACATGAATATAATTAGTAGGCCCCGCAGCTGCAATAACTGGCATTGACCCCATGTGCATCAAAAGAGCACCATCACCATCGAAACAAAATACCTGCTTATTTGGCTTTGCGAGAGCTATGCCTAAAGCAATAGAAGAAGCATGCCCCATCGAGCCTACAGTTAATAAGTCTTGGGTATGCTGAAGGCCATTATGCTTGCGGAACTCATATAATTCTCTTGAAATATGACCAGTTGTAGCAACAATAACACTATCGGAAGTTGTCGCCATTTTAGCAACTTTTATTACCGCTTCTTCCCGTGATAAAACAAATTTTTCTTTTTTACTAACCTCAGATTGATATGCAGTGAAAGTATTTTTTTTCACTAAAAGAACAAAAGGCAACTCATACTTTTGCATGTAAGCAGTCGCTTGCGCCAAAGTGTGTTGTGCGTCTTCTATAGAACCTGACAAAGTCGCATATTTAATTCCCAAAGTTTTTAGTAATGCTTCTGTAACTTCACCTTGCTTAACATGCTGAGGCTCATCCTTAACTCCAGGCTCACCACGCCACCCAACGACTACTAATGCAGGAATTTTATAAACCTTCTCATCACACAAGGACAAAAAGGGATTAACTGCATTACCAAAACCAGAGTTTTGCATATAAACTAATGCTGGCTTTGCTGTCGCTAAATAATGGCCAGCAGCTAAAGCAAGTGCATTACCTTCATTTGCGGCAATAATGTGATTTTCTGCGCTAACATTATCGGTTATGCAAGCACAAAAATGCTTTAATAAACTATCAGGAACGCCACAAAAAAAATCAATACCACTATTTTTTATAGCGGCAAAAAAATCTAAAGCCTGCATAATTATGACCCTGGTATTAAAGTTAGAATATCTTTTATTGGCATACAATATGAATCAGATGCCTCTTTTGCCCTATCATTTCGGAGTATAGACTCAACTGTTTTAATCATCGAAGGATATGCAGCTCGCAGCAACTGATTTGCATAGATAACAACATTAACACCACTGGAGACTAACTCCTTTTCAGTGACATGAGAAAAAGACGAAGGCACAACAACTAAAGGCTTCCTGTTTGCAAAATTTGCGTATTGATCACAAAATGCTTTAATTTCAGCAAAATCTTTTTGTCTAGAGTGGATCATTATACCATCAGCACCAGCATCTATATAAGCCTTAGCACGTTTTAGAGCATCATCTAAACCCTGCTCTAAAATTAAGCTCTCTATCCGAGCAATAACCATAAATGAGTCCGTTACGCGCGCGGACTTTCCTGCTTTTATTTTATCACAAAAATCCTCTATAGTGTCTTGCTCTTGTACAACATCGGTGCCAAATAAAGAGTTTTTCTTTAAACCAACCTTATCTTCAATAATAACCGCAGACACTCCAAGGCGCTCTAATGACCTTACTGTAAAAAAGAAATGTTCAATAGGACCGCCATTATCAGCATCATAAATTATAGGCTTCGTAGTTACTTCTAAAATATCATTTAAAACTTCCATCCTACTCGTTGTATCAAGATAGCCAATATCGGGCTTAGCTTTTGCTGCAGATTGAGTCAATGAACTAATCCAAATAGCATCAAATTCTTTTTTCTGGTTATTCTTATCGACCGATGTATTTTCAACTATTAAACCGGTTAAGCCATTATGTGCTTCACAAACAGTTACAATATCCTTACTTGTAATTAAGCGTTTAAGTCTATTAGCACGAATATCAGGAGTAGTACCAACCTCACGCAGGGCATTATTGAGCTTAGTTGATGAAATACCTTGGGTATATGGCACATCAACAACCTTACCACCCCAAGTTGCTAATAAATCAACAACCCTTTGCCTAACCTTTTGTTGCGGACCAGTTTTCCAATCATCACCATGTAAAACATAATCTGGCCGGATTTTTTCTAAGTTGGGCACATAATCTAAAGTATCTTGGGGCATTACATTAGTTACGCCCTTAACATTTTCAATAACTATTTTACGTTGCTCCCAAGACATGTATGGCAGTCTTTTATAACTAGCTATTGCCTTATCAGTTAAAAGACCTATTATGATTTCTCCACCAATTTCTCTAGCATGCTCTATAATATTTAAATGCCCAGGGTGTAGTAAATCAGCGCTCATTCCAATATAAATTTTGGTCAACTTAATCTCCTAATTGTCATAACAAAAATCTCGCAACTCTCTATAAATCAAGTCTATACTATCTTGGTTTGCAAAACTTTTCCACAACCCAATGTTCTTTTTTGATATCTCTGGGTTAAAATATTTCTTTGGATGAATATGTTTGTCTTCATCAATACCTAAAAAACGCAAAACTTTTGTTACTGTAATGCTATATTGCAACACTAACTCTTCGAAACGTACCACCATCATGGATGAACTTTTTTGCGTGGATACAAATCCTTTAAGATTATACCTATACCATGCCACAAAATCATGTGGCTTTTTAGGAATCCAATGCTCCTCCAAAAGGCACCCTGTAACATATACATCGCGTGGATCTCTATACACACAAATTTTTTTAAATGGGCCTATATATTCCTCTTTTATCCCCATATCAGGGGAGCCATCTGCGCAGAACTGATCAAGAACCAAATATTCTTTTGATTCTAAAGTTTGCAAAACTGATAATATATAGCCTTTTGCTATTTCACGATACTCTGCAACACTCAAGTCTTTCAAATAATATAAATATCTATCTTTAATATTAGCGTATGAAAATGGCGTCTGTAAATTAGGATAATCTTTATACTGCCATTTCTTAAATTTGAAAGCAGCATTACCTTCCAGACCAGAAGGAGTTGTTATTTTAAAATCAACTAGATCATCAATAAACTTTTTGGTCAGTCGCATGTACTCATCAGTATAAACTCCCCCTCGTAAATAAAAATATTCAGATAAGGTTATAAAGCTTTTTAGCATAAAATCTCTTTGATTAAACTCCCTTGTTTTAAATGCATTTTCAAGGAAATAAACGCCTCCGTATCTCCTAACAAAATCAAATTCGCCCGCAGTTTTTTTACTAGCAAGGGCGCTCCCGCCATTTTTATCATGATTACCTAAAACTGTCACGTGTTCAAATTCCGCAAATAAATCTAACAACACTCCCGAACCACTGTGCCCAAAACCTTGTGCACAAACTAAATGATTAAAAGTAGATTGAGTAGGAATGTAAGGAATACTATGGTTAGGTGTAAGTGCAAGCATTTTTTCCTGAATCTTTCTCCTAAAACAACAACGATTCTGCTTGTTTAAAATAAAAACAGCCAACGCCAATAATATTTTAAGAGCCAACGAATAAAAGTATGCTATCTTATATTTATGCATGACGACCTAAATTAATTAAAAAATTATACATCATCTTACAAGATGCGCTTCAAAATTTATCATACAAGAAATAAAAGAATGTAGCAATATTGCTTTTGCTTATCTTTCACAATATCGATATTATTTCCAATATAAGCAATCACTTAGGATCATTTAAGATATCTTCAGTAACACTATAACCATCTCCATCTATTATGTTATACTTCACTGTAACTAAATAAAATTAAGCGATGCTCATATTGTATCCCGGCTTACATTAAGTTCCTAATAAAATATAGGACAATTTTAAATTAATATGCCAAAAAACAAACGACATAAAAATTAAAGGATTGTATTACGTGATTTTAATTAATACACCACATTCATCTTCTACCAAAAAATATGTTTTCACATCAAAGATACCAGAAGCAAAAGTACTTGCAGTCAGTAAATCAAAAATATAATATGTACCTTGTTAGGGATGCATCAGCAAAAGTGAGAGAAAAAGTGGAAAAAAAATAAACATACTAATTCCAATGGCAGGACGAGGAAAAAGATTTTCAGAAAAAGGCTATAAAACACCTAAACCCGCAATCAAAATTAAAAATAAAACAATGGTACAGTTAGTAACTGAGAATATAAGACCTCAAGTACCACATAAAATGATTTATGTTTGTCAAAAAAGTCACTTAGAAATTAAAGAAATAAGCTCATTTTTTGATTCACTAAAGGGCGACATTGAAATAATTACACTAGACAAGGTAACCGATGGAATGGCATCAACCACGTTAAAAGCAAAAAAAATTATAAATAATACAAATCCACTCATGACAGCCAATGTTGACCAAATAATAAACTTTAACATTGATGAATACTTAGAGGTAGGCAACCATAACAATATAGATGGAATGATTATGACCATGAAATCACAATCATCCAAATGGTCTTATGTTAAAGTTAATAATGAAGGAATAGCTATAGAAACAGCAGAAAAAAAAGTAATATCAGAGAATGCAACAGTTGGAATATACAACTTTAAAAAAGGCAACGAGTACATTTTTTATACTGAAAAGATGGTCTCATCGGGATTAAAGGTTAATGGGGAATGCTACATTTGCCCTGTTTATAATTACTTTATAAGAGATGGGAAGAAAATAGCCACATTTAACATAGGTGATGAATACAATGGCATGCATGGGCTTGGCACACCAGAAGACCTAAAAAAATACTTAACAATCGGAAAAGAATAATGAGAATAAAAGCAGTTCTATTTGATATGGACGGAGTTCTAGTTGATGGAAAAGAATGGCACTACGAGGCACTTAATACTGCGCTAAGAAAAACCTCTTTAGGTGTTATAAAAAAAGAAAATCATATTAAAATTTTTGATGGATTACCAACCAAAAAAAAACTTGATATATATTCCGAAACCACGCCTCTAACTAAATATCAAAAAGAAAAGGTGTATGCTCTCAAACAAGAAGAAACAAGAAACCTAATAAAAAAATACTGCAAAAAAAATAATATCCACGTAGAACTAATGAACTTCTTAAAAAAGGAAAATATTCGCACTGCTTGCTGGTCTAATGCAATAAGAACAACAATGGAAGAGATGTTAAGTAGATCAGAACTTCTTAGCTATATGGAGTTTTTAATATCAAACGAGGATGTAGAAAAACCAAAGCCTTCACCTGAAATTTATTTAAAGGCGATAAATAAAATGGGCATAAAAGCAGATGAAGTTCTAATATGCGAAGACAATATAAATGGAATTAAAGCAGCCATAGACTCCAAGTCATGGGTCCTACCTATAAGAAAAATATCAGATGTTAATACTTATAATATTAAAAAAGCTATTAAAAAGATTGAGAACAATGAAACAGACACAAAGTTGATCAATAATAATTAAACCTACTTATCCCAAGGCTCAACCCCCATATCACTGTTAAACTTAAACTTTCTAGTACGATCACGCTCAGCATTTTCGGTCCAATTTTTGGGTAAAGCATCTATATTACCATAAAGGAGTTGAAGATATGTCTCAATATCATTTGGAACAAAGTACTCTCTTCCTTCAAAAACAGCCTTACCTAGTGGAATTATAGCCTTCATTGGAATCTCATTGTATGCATAGCTACCTAGCTCCTTCACATATATGCCGGCAGTAAAACCATCCTCTTCTGCATCTGTGAAAGCAAATATGTCAAAATACTCATAATTTGTTTCTTTATCGAATATTTTATAGAAACAATTTTTTGGAGAAAAACTTCTAACATCATTAGCATCAATGACATTAAACCTGGAACAGTTTCTTGTAATAACATCATTTACCTTAGAAAAATCCTTTTGAAATACACATATGTCTATGTCGTTATCCCAAGGAATAAATCCGTTGTGGCGGTACACGCCAAGCAATGTTCCATAACCAAGCCAATAAACAATATTGTTTCTTTCCAAAACCTCTGCAACCTCTTCTAAAGCCTTTAACCTAGTTAATTGTACATGTCTCATCCAAGATTTTGCTGGCGTTGCCTTTTTCAAATCAACATAATGAGTTAAAAACAACTCCAGCTGAAACTTTATTGACTCAATATCCTCTCCCATTTTAGTAAGAGGGCGTTGTTGTTTGATTGACTTCTTCAATTTATAAGAAGTTTGATCGTTTTTTACAAATAATCTTATAAAGTTTATAACGAAACTATTCTTTAAAACAACTCTTTTTAAAACTCTTAAAATCACTATTTTCTCCTTTTTAAATATATTAACCGTCTATTAGGCTAGTAATCTCATTAAAACTACTGTAAGATTTGATGCCCTTATATTCCCAAAAACTATTTGTTCTGAAACCATAATTTACCGCAATAAAACGTGTATTCAATAAATATGCTGCGCTGCTGTCTACCTCAGTGTCACCGATAAAATAATCTACCTTGAAAGGATTTAGAGCTTCATATTTTTCTTTTGCTGCATTTTTACCAGGAGAAACAACAAAAATTTTTTCAAAAAAATTTTCGACTTCTAAAAGCCTAACTTGCTCTAATAGATTATACTCATCGTTCCTTGCTGTAACAAGTATTAAATAATTACTCTTGGACAGTTTTTCCAAGAACAAACTCGCTCTGTGATATAGCTTATCATAAGCCAAAAAATCTTTATCCTCTATATGCCTTATCCATTTAGCCTGTATGGTATAGCAAAGATCAATACTATCTATATGTTCTTTTAGAAAATCAATATTACTTTTTCCCCTCTTTTTATAATCAACAATGCCTCCACAATCCAAATTGATATTGTATAAATCAAGAACCTTTCTCATAACCACATTATGCCGTTCAGAGCTATCTAAAATAGTTCCATCTAAATCAATAGCTATTATTTTTTTATACAGTTTTTGTGATGATATCTTTGTATGTTCTAACAACAAAAACCTCCTTATTTCTTATTTTAAAATTATTGTAATTGATTGGTCTAGACAACATCAAGTCAACAAAACCAGATACGACATCCCATCCGCAGGAATACGACATACTCATACCTGCTGGCATTCTTAAGTTTATGTCTGTAATTACTGGAATGCCTTCCTTATTCGACATGAACTGCAAATTAAAAAATGGAGGAGCATAAATATGCTGAGAAAATAGACATGTTATACCATGCAAATATTCATCGTGATATACCCTTGCTTTCACGCAAACTCCTGACTTTTGTGATATTCTCTCGCGTGCAACAGTAAACAATACTCCTTCGACGAAAAAACATTCCAAGGTTATCTCAGGGAAGAAACATATCTCTTGGCATATAAATTTTTTAAAATCGGTATGTTTTAGAATATCAAATCCTTTCATCATTTTTGCTTCTTGAGATCCATAACCTCTAATAGGCTTAACAAAGTAATCTTCATCTTTTATTATTTCATGTTTTCCATATGACATGGGTACAGGCAATCCTTTTGAGAGCAAATAATTAAACATCGAAATCTTACTTTCATAAATACGTCTGGTTTTTTCTGGAACACCAAAAGAAGTTACCCCAAGTAACAATAAATCTTTATTTTCAGGATAAAAAAGAATCTGGTCTATGTCGTGTACAGGGAATAAAAAATCAACACCATGGGCTTTAATAATTTCCAATATTGATGAATAGTAACCCTCTTCATCTGAATTAGATACTTTATGATACTCATCCACTAGATCATATACAGGGACAAGATGTTTTTCATTGATATCAGCCCCAACGATATAAAAATAATTTGAGTATAATTTTTTCAAAGTATTTATAAAATGGTAGCTTGCAACTGAACCACATGACAAGAATAAAATTTTTACTTTTTGCAAGTTATTTCCCTTTTAAAAACTCATCGTAATCACGAATATAATCTGTCTCATTATAGTGTTCGCTCGCGAGCACCATCACCACACAATCGGTGGAAAAATTAGTAAATTCACGCCATACATTTTGCTTTATATGAAGGCCCTCACTGGGACTTGATAAATGTATAGTTTCTTTTTGAGCCCCATTATCTAAAATAAAATCGCAACTACCCGCAGTGCACACCACTACCTGCTCTAATTTTTTGTGAGCATGGCGACCACGCACAATATTCTTCTCAGTACCCCAGATATAATACACCCTATTTATCTCAAACGGGAAGTCAGCACCTTTCTCCAGCGCTACTAAACTCCCAGAATGATCACCTTTTACGCTAAACTTAAGGATTTCGTAATGCATTTCAAATACCAATTAACTGTTTTCTCAATACCCGTGGCAAAGTTTTCCTCTGCCGCCCAACCTAAATCTTGCTCTACTTTCGTTGCATCTATAGCATAACGCCTATCATGGCCAGCTCTATCTTTAACAAAAGTTATTTGCTCTTTATATGATGCGCCATCACTACGTGGGGACGCAGCATCTAACAAACCTAAAATAGCATCTACCACTTCCAAGTTTGTTTTTTCATTCCGCCCACCAACGTTATACGTCTGGCCGGCTATCCCTTTATGATATATTAAATCTATCGCTTTGCAATGATCAATTACATATAACCAATCACGAATATTGTTACCATCGCCGTATATAGGGATGTTTTCCCCAGCCATTGCCTTTTCAATAATAGTAGGGATTAATTTTTCGCTATGCTGCTTCGGCCCATAGTTATTTGAGCAATTCGAGGTAGTTACATTCATACCATAAGTATGATGATAAGCCCTAATTAAAAAGTCAGAGCTGGCTTTACTCGCTGAATAGGGACTATTGGGTGCATAGGCTGTCCCTTCTGTAAATAAACCTGTTGGGCCAAGTGAACCATAGACCTCATCTGTTGATATATGATGAAACCTGCAGCCTTGGTATTTATCTTTATATTGAAAAGGCCCTACCATCCAATGCTTATAAGCGGCATTAATTAAATTAAATGCCCCCATAATATTAGTCCTTAGGAAACTCTCTGGCCGCTCTATAGAATTATCGACATGCGATTCAGCTGCAAAATTAATAACCCCACAGATATCATGCTCAGCAAAAAGCTTAGTTACTAAAGCTGCATCACAAATATCACCCTTCACAAAAACATAGTTAGGGTTATTTGCAACTTCTGCTAAATAATCTAAATTAGCAGCATAGGTGAGCAAATCTAAATTTATTATTTTATATTGAGGGTTTGCAGCTAAAAAATATGGAATAAAATTGGAGCCAATAAAACCCGCACCACCTGTGACTAATATGCTCTTTGTCTCTACCATAATGTAAATTCTCTGCTCTTAACTTAATAACTAGTATAACTTCATGTCAAAATGTTACAAGTTAGCTATATAAAAAGCAATTTTTAATTCAAATCTGCTCGCCGCTGCCCAGCAAAAAAGGATGACCAATTACTATATTGTAAAATAAGCCTGCGGCACGGCTCCTCTATATAATGATATGATAGCGCTGATATAATCACATTTAGCGGCAAAATTATTAAAGTTATATAAATAGGGTCCACAGCATACAGGCGCTTTATAACAACGCCTATAATGACCGCGATAAATTGCCAAACATAAAAAGAATAAGATATTCTGCCAAGATAATTTAAAATAAAACTATTTTTAAATACTCCCGTTTTCATACAATGAAAATTCCAAATCAACAAACCAAATAAAGGCGTTATAAAAAAATGAGCCCCCATATGGGAGTG
>Ga0066610_10000919_pt1 | contig 18989 bp, 22 predicted proteins | sample SaaInlV_DNA_165m_FD_60375 | JGI IMG/M metagenome (GOLD analysis project Ga0066610, IMG submission 60375) | Marine microbial communities from expanding oxygen minimum zones in the Saanich Inlet - SI075_LV_DNA_165m | ecosystem: Environmental > Aquatic > Marine > Unclassified | place: British... | reverse complement strand
AATCCTCCACTATTATTAACATTCTTTAAAATACTGCTGAGGCTATTTTTTATTTCTGGTGGAGTTTCTGGGTCTACTATAGAATCACGAAGAGAATCTATAGTGGTACGTAAGAGATCACTACTTGCAAGTTCTTTTTTTGCCTCGTTTACTAGATCATCTAGTTGATTGTCGGTGTTCATTTTAATTCCTTTTCGGCACATCCCCTCTGAAATTATATTAAAATATATGATTATTATCAAATAAAAGAAACAGTTATTGTATTGCTCAATACTGTTAGTATATGTTTTTACTTGTGATTATTATTTCATATATTTATTCTGCATTTGTTTTGTATTGGCTCTATTGTGATTTCACTACAATTATAATATATTTAATGAGTAATATTTTATTGAGATAAAAATGAAGATAGGAGTTTTGTTAGTTAACTTGGGTACCCCATCTGATCTTAGTGTTGCTGGTATTAGGAGCTTTCTTAAAGAGTTTCTCGCAGATCCAAGAGTTATAGACCTGCCTTTTTTTATTAGATACGCACTATTGTATGCAGTTATTTTGCCATTTAGGTCAAAGAAAACTTTTGAGGCCTATAAAAAAATATGGATGTCTAACGGATCTCCATTAATGATATATAGTGAAAATATAGCTAAAAAAGTATCTGATAGTTTAGGTGAGGATTATAAAGTTGTGCTTGCAATGCGCTATGGAATGCCAAGTGTTAGTGACGCTATAGCGCAGTTAAATAGTTGTGATAGAATAATAGTTCAGCCACTTTTTCCTCAATATGCTTCTGCAACTACAGGATCAATAGTAGAGAAAATTTATAATATAATTAAATCTAAAAATTATATTACGCCAATTAATATTTTACCTGAATTTTATGAGGATAGTGGTTTTATTGCTGCTTATACTGATGTTGTAAGTAAAGCTTTGGTTGGGAAGAAAATTGACAAGGTTATTTTTAGCTTTCATGGCCTTCCTGTTAGGCATATTTTAAATGCAGGCTGTAAGTCACAGTGTAATGATTCACCTTGCCCATTAATAACCAGTGATAATAAAACCTGTTACAGGGCTCAGTGTTACGCTACAGCAAGGCAGATAGCAAAAAATCTAGGTTTAACTGAAGAATATTACAAGGTCTCATTTCAATCTCGTTTAGGAAAAACCCCATGGATACAACCTTATACAGATAATATTATAAATGATTTGTCTGTGGATGACAGAGTTCATGATATTGCAGTAGTGTGTCCTTCTTTTGTTGCGGATTGCCTCGAAACTCTTGAGGAAATTGGAATTCAGGCAAAGTCGCAATGGCAGGGCTTGGGGGGTAGAGGTTTTATTTTAATTCCTTGTATAAATGATAATGACATTTGGATTAAATCCCTTCTGGATAAAATAAAATCTAGTTAATTTACATGGATGTTTTTTTTATATAACTTTGCCATGCTAATCGTTGGTATTTTTCTGCTTCTTGTTTAGGGTTTGTTGCTCTAGTTATCCCGCGCCCAACTATTATAATATCAGAATTATTTTTTAATATTACATTTTTAGGGGTATTATATTGCTGTCCAAGTTTATCTCCTGCATCATTTATTTTGACTCCAGGCGTGCATGTTAGCCAATTTGGCTCATCATTTAGTTTTTGCTGGGCGATGACCCCCGGGACTATGTGCTGATATTTTTTCCCTATATTTAATGCCATTTGGCGATAGGAGTCAGATAGTAAATTACCATTACTGCTCATTTGCAATAATAAAAGCACGCCAGATTTTCTCTGTACACATGTAGGCTCGATCGCTTGTAGTATTCCCGGCCCTGGTAGGGCATGCACCGTCACCACATCAGCCCAATCAGCTATTTTAAAGATGCCTTCTGTATATTGGTGTAGGGTAGTTTGGCCAATGTCAGCAAATTTTCTATCTTCAAATAAAAGAAAGTTTTCTTGTTTGGCAATTTGTTTTAATTTCCCAATTAATTTGGGGCTAAAGTCATCTATCATGTCAATATGGGTTTTTAGCATGCAAATATTACTACCAATATTCGTGGCAATTGCAACTAGCTCTTCAGCAGAGTTTGTGTCAGCGGCAACAATAAGGTTGCTATGCTTACTTTTTATAGTTTTGTCTATTTTAGCTCTAATTTCCATATAATACCGGTTTAAACACTATTAAATATATTGTACAAAATAGAATTATTGTAGGGAATTCATTAAATATACGAAAAAAAACTTCACTTCTTTTGTTTGATTTTTTCTTAAATTGTTTTAAATAATATCCACACATGAGGTGGAATCCCCAAAGAAATGCAACCAGTAATAATTTCCCTTGAAACCAGCTGTTTTCAAGGCGTGCTGGGGATATATATAGCATTGTCAGGCCGCATATGGTTGTCGATATCCCTCCTGGATAAATAATTGCGTAGTAAAGCCGCCGTTCCATTATTAAAAAGCGATCGTAGCCTGTTTTATCGTTATTTGTCATCGTGTGATAGACAAAAAGTCGGGGTAAATAAAATAAACCACTAAACCATGCCACCATAAATATAATATGCATTGTTTTTAGCCATAAATAAAAAGTTGCTTGTGGCATAAATAAATCCTAAAAAAACGTGATTTTTATGATTTTATGTGATAAAAGATTATAGGTCAAGGACTTGAGTTTTAATTTTATTTGTAAAAAGGAGATTGTTATTATGAAAAAAGTAGTGTTTACAGGATTGGTTTTAGCCTCAGTTTTAACTTTTGCTGGATCAGCAGAAAGCGAACAATTCGCTAGTTTAAATAAAAAAATACAAAATGTCCAAAATTCCATATCTCCTATGTTGGATAAGCTGCAGACATCGCTTCAGAGCCAGATTACAAGTAGTAGTGCTGAGACAAAAAAATCTATAAGTGGCGTACAAAGTCAAATTACTCAATTGCAAGGTGATACCAATTCAAAAATTGCAGCACAAAGCAAAAGTAGCATGGATGCTGTTGAAAAAGTTAGGTCAGATCTTCAGACTTTGATAAGTAATGTGCAGCAGCAAGTTGTTACTTTACAAGAAAGCACTGATAAAAAGTTAGATGCATTAAATAAATCAATAGAATCAGGGGCACAGTAATAAAGGCTATGACAGATATATATTCACAGTCAGGTTTAACAACACAAGCTGCATCTAAGGTTTTTTCTTTGATGACAGAAGAGGGAAATCTGGATTTGAAGTTGAGAGTATATATACAAGGGGGTGGCTGCTCTGGATTTCAATATGGCTTCAGCTTTGAAGAAAACCCACAAGAAGACGACTTTATTCTAACTAAGGATTTGTTGCAATTAGATTGTAGTGGGTGTGAATTAGACCTAAATAATTTGATTATTCTGCATGACTTCATAGAAAATTTATTTTTAGTTAATTTTAATGTTTTTTTTCTACCTTTTTTACAGAAACTTTCTTCATTCATGCTAAGTAGCGTTATAGTTAAAACAAATACTGTTTCTTTGCTTATAGATTCTATCAGCCATCAGTACCTAAATGGCGCAACTATAGACTATAAGACTGGCGTTGATGGCGAATATTTTGCTGTAAATAACCCAAATGCTAAAACCACATGTGGTTGTGGTTCTTCTTTTGCGGTTTAGGCATATTTTTATTAATATTATTAGGAGTTTTATATGGCGTTAATAAGTTTAAGGCAGTTATTAGATTTTGCAGCTGAACATGATTTTGGTGTACCTGCTTTTAATGTTAATAATAGTGAACAAGTAAGAGCAATTATGCAGGCAGCAGCAAAAACAAATAGCCCTGTTATTATGCAAGCTTCTGCAGGTGCTAGGAAATATGCGGGCCCTTCATTTATAAAAAGTTTGATTGAGGCTGCTATAGATGAATGGCCAGAGATTCCTGTTTGCATGCACCAAGATCATGGTGCATCTCCAGATGTATGTCAGCGTTCAATACAGCTAGGTTTTAGCTCTGTGATGATGGATGGTTCTTTATGTGCGGACATGAAAACCCCTTCATCTTTTGATTATAATGTTGATGTTACGCGCCAAGCTGTAGCAATGGCCCATTCTTGTGGCGTATCTGTTGAAGGAGAACTGGGTTGTTTAGGCTCGTTAGAGACTGGTCTTGCTGATAAAGAAGATGGCTCCGGGGCGGAAGGCAAGCTGAACCTAGATCAAATGCTCACAGACCCAGATCAAGCTGCAGACTTTGTTGCGAAAACAGGTGTTGATGCTTTGGCAATAGCTATTGGTACAAGCCATGGCGCATATAAGTTTTCAAAACCTCCAACAGGAGAGGTTTTGTGCATAGAGAGAATTAAAGAAATACATGCTAGGCTGCCAAATACTCATCTTGTTATGCACGGATCTTCATCAGTGCCACAAGAGTGGTTAGAGGTTATAAATGAATTTGGTGGTGATATGGGTGAGACTTATGGCGTCCCTGTTGCAGAAATACAGATGGGTATAAAACATGGGGTCCGTAAAGTTAATATCGATACTGATTTACGGTTGGCTGCAACTGGAGCAATAAGACGTTATATGCACCAAAATCCAAGTGAATTTGACCCGAGGAAATATAATTCAGAAGCAATAAAAGCTATGAGCTCTGTCTGCGTTGATCGTTATGATGCTTTTGGAACTTCTGGTTGGGCTGATAAAATAAAAGTTATTTCTTTAGAAAATATGTGGCCTAAATATAAATCTGGAGAGTTATCTGTTAAAGTTGAGTCTAGTTTAAATGCATGACGCGTTCTTTGAAAAAATAACTTTCGCAAAAAGTGCGCCAAATATAAAACACTTGCCTGAAGATATAGGTTATGAAGTTGCGTTTTTGGGGCGCTCTAATGCAGGCAAGTCAAGCGCAATTAACACTTTGGTCAATAAAAAGGCTTTAGCTAGAACTAGTAAAACCCCCGGGCGTACGGCTGCTTTGAATATTTTTCCATTTGATGATAGCCGGCGCCTTGTTGATGTTCCTGGTTTTGGTTATGCAAAAGTTTCTGCTGCAACAAAAGAAGACTGGCGCCATTTAATTAATAATTATTTGTCTATTCGTGAATGTTTAAAAGGCGTGGTGTTGGTTATGGATATTAGGCACCCACTACGTCCTCATGAAGAAAATTTATTGTCTTGGTTGGTTGCTGCAGAACTTCCGGTACATGTGATTTTGACCAAGGCAGATAAGCTTAAGTATGGCGAAAAAAAACGAGTTTTATCTAGCGTGGTTAAGCATATATCGTCAGGTGTTAGTGTGAGTTTGTTTTCTTCTAAAAGTAAAGAGGGGGTGGATAATTTGCGCATACAGCTTGCTAAGTGGTATGAAATATAGTCCAGTATCTCCCTAAAGTTCTTGCATGTTTTTTAGTTTAGTATTCATCTAGCTGGTGTTTTAATTATTTTAACTATGGGCATGCATATGTTGCAGTCTAAGGAAGCTGCAACAAAAGATAGTATTATTGTAGTGCCAATGGCACTCTCCTTGATTGCAGGCCCTGGAGCTATGACGTCTGTTATTGTGTTTGCATCTAAAATGCCAACGATTGAGGGCAAGTTAGCTCTTAGTGTGGTTAATTTACTATTAATGGTTATCGTTTTTGTTTTGTTGTTTTTTTTCATCATATATAAAAAATATTTTAGGTGATTCTGGCATAAAATTTGTAACTAAAGTTATGGGGATTATTTTGGTAGCTATCGCATTTATGATGATCAGTGATGGTTTAGGCGGTATGGTTCCAGGTATTTTGATTGACTTAGTTAGTGATGGAGCTATAGCGTTGCTAAAAGGCTCATAATATTGCGGCTGCTAGTCCAACTAGCAGAATAAACCCGGTCCATTTATTATTTTCAAAGGCTTTAAATTGGGAATGCCTTTCTCCTGTTATAATTAGTTTTTGCTGATAAATTGCCATACTAAATGATATAGCCAGTGCCACATAAAATATTGGTTTAAGGTCGTAAGCTCTTGCAAAAAAAATCCAGCTACAATAAAAAACAAGCTGCAGCATTGCTATTATTGTATATACATAATTTCCAAACCAAATAGCGCTTGATTTTATGCCAATTTTCAAATCATCATTTTTATCTGTTAAAGCATATTGAGTATCGTATATCAAAGGCCAAATAACTGCGATTAAAAACAAATGCCATGCTTGTGCCGGTACTTTATTTGTTATTGCAGCGTAGACCATAGGAATGGATATTGAAAATGCTAATCCCAGGATAAATTGAGGGCAATTTATGAGCCTTTTGCAAAAAGGGTAGCTGATAGCTAGTAGTAATGCAATTGGGGCAAATACCCATGTTTGAGGAGGGAGTATTAATAATAAAAGCAGCGCTATTGAAGCTAGAAATAAAGCGAAAATTAGCGCTCGTTTAACGCTTATGCTTTTATTGGCTAATGGTCTTGTTCTAGTTCTCTCGACGTGGGGGTCTATATTTCTATCGGCAAGGTCGTTTATTACGCACCCTAGCGAGCGCATAATTATCACTCCCAGAATAAACACTATAGTAGTTGAATATTGTAGCTTCCCATTTGAAGAGAGCATAAGTGCCCAGCATGTTGGCCACAATAATAAATAAATCCCTATAGGTTTATTTATTCTGCTAAGCTGGATATATGGTTTAATGTTATCAATCATAGGCTGCTATTGCGTTTTAACTTGGTTAAGATAATATACTATAACATGTTTCTATAGGATAAAAGTATTTGTGACTTGTAATGATGATTTTTGGAAAGAAAGTTTTACATGTTTAGATGGGGTTTACTTAACTCCATCGTTAGCTGATTGGTTGTTATACTCAGGTTCCACAACGCAAAGATTAAAAGATATGCATGGTTTGGATATTAAGGCGGATGTTTTGCCAGATGTGGCTTTACCTGTCTGGTTAAAAGCTAAGGTCGTAGTAGAGTCTGATTCTTGGGTTAGGAATTCATTATTGCTTGTATCTAATCGGCCTTGGATGGTCGCGAGTATTGTATTTCCACCTGCACTTATGAAAAAACATGGTTCTTTAATTTCATCTCATGGCTCCACACCTATAGGAAACTTGATTTTTTCGGAAGGAAACGTAAAAAGATCAGAAATGAAATATGCAACTATTGATTATAGGGGAATTCCTGTCTTATCACATCTGCCGATTACAAATTATAATTTTCTTATTATGCGATATTCTAAAGTTATATGGTACGGTTTTTATTTGGATATTGTCGAAGTATTTTTACCGCACCATGTTTTTGATTGAAATTTAATTTTGCTAAATTTTATGTCGATAAGACTGATGATAAGTTGCTTGCTATCGGTATTGTTTGTGTAATAAAAAATCATTTTTATCTTAGGTCTTATGCTTATGCTAAAGAGCTATATTTGCTTGCTTTGTTGCGCCAAATGACTTATAATAACATTCAAAATAATTACTAATAGAGTTTGTTACAATGAAAAATATTGATAATCTGCCTTGCGTTTCCCCACCGAGATCAAAAACAGCTACCTCTGTAAATACTGATGAAAGACTATTTAAGCGTATGAGCGGTACAAGATTTCCTGCTAGTGCTGGTGTTAAGGTTAATATAGATACGAATCTTCTTGTAGATACTGTAGACTCTAATCCGAATTTCGGTATTATTTGTAGTCAATATGTTTTAGATGAGGCTTTTAAAGTAAAAAACTTTAAGGGTGGAATAAATATTGTTGCATCAAAGAAAATTAATAATACTACCGTTGATAAAGGGGCTATATCTTTGGTTGATTCTAGCATTAATTTAGAATCGATAGAGACAGACGTTTGGCAAGATTCTGAAGCAGGAGTGCCAGCTGCAGAAAGGTCCACTTTTAATCTTGGTTATCTTTTAAATTCTAATATATATTTGACTGGTAGAAGTAAGATTGAGAAAGAGGTTATTAATTTTTTATTTAGATCTATATCCTACCTTATAATAAATAAAAATTCAGCAACTGAATCTCATAAAGATAAGATAAAAGTATTGCAAGAGTTTATTATTTTTTTCAAGTCAGCTGATGGATTTGATTCATCAATTATTGATAAGCTATTAAGCGATAATTTAAACATTATTAGCTCTGATATAGAATTACTAATAACAAAAATATTTTTATTAGGGGAGTCGTCTTTATTAAGAATTAGTGATGCTATAAACACAGTTAAAATTAAACTAACTAAAATTGATCATAGTTATTTTATTAATGATAATACTGCTGAGCTTCGTGCAAATTGTACTGAGTTGGAAAATGATTTTTCAGTTTTCTATTTTTTATATCGGATGGAATATTATTCTAACTATGAAAAAGCCAGTATTATGAAGAGCCCAGATCTTAAATTGCCTAAATTATCTTCTTCAACTTCCCCTGAAAAATTTAAAGAAATAGCGAGCTGTTTAAAATTAGCTGGAGTTAAGTGTGCGTATGAAGACTTTATGACTTTTTTGTTTCCAAAGTGCGGCATCGCTGTTACAAAGGGTGAATTTAAAAAATCGTTATCTGATATGTATGATGAATTGAAATATTCATATGCTTTATATGACAATAATTGTAAAATAAAAAATATTAAATATACTCATAAAGGACTGAAAGAAAAAAGTATTGCTACTGAGAAAGAAACTATTCGTAAACATATGAGAAAATATTTTTCCATTAATGAGATACAAAGCCACTTTTTAGATTATATCTTTAATGAAAATAATAGTGACAAACTTATTGATGGAGCTTTTGATGCTAACGATTTTGCTATATGTTGGGACTCCATAAAAATGGGGGTGCCTCTTTTTACATGTAATATTCAAATGCAGAAACAAGTTTGGGGAAATTTGGCTCGAGCTTATTTGCTTGGTAGGGATTTACAAATAATAACCCCTAATGAGATTGAGCTTTATTATCGTCTAAATAGAAATGAAATAGAAGGTGGTGTTGCTGGTATAAATGCTAGTCATATTCATCGTTACTGTAGTGAGCATAGAAATATGTCTAAGCTATGGGGCTGGAGTAATATTACTAAAAAATATACAGATGCATTTTTGGGAACGGTGACTGGGATGACTTTCCCAAATATAGACAGTGGAGGCGCGGATGAGCCAGCTTCATATTCTAATCGGCTCCTTAAAAAGAAAGATCTTATTATTGGAAAAATAAGAGGGGCTGCGAAGAATTCTTTATTTGTAGTAGCTACCCCCCCAAAAACCATTAAAAAGTCATCGGCGCTTAATAGGGTTAATGCTATAAAAGGTGCTCGAAATCTCGGCAATAAAGATAAGAGCGTTAACGAAGTAGGCGCTGTGCCTTTACAAAAATCAATACTTGATAAAAGGTCATCTACACCAGAAGAAGTAAGTTTAGATGTTTTTCATAGTGTGGTTTCTCAATATATAAACAGTGGCGGTGTGGGTGAGCCAGATGCGTTTTCTAAACGGCTCTTTAAAAAGAAACCTCTTGGTGTTGGCAAAATCAGGGCTGCTGCGAAGATGACTTTATTTGCAGCAGATAGCCCCCCAAAAACCACTAGAAAATCATCGATGCGCGCTAGGATTTTTAATGCTGTAGAAGATGGTCATAATCTTGGTTATAAATATAATAGAGTTGACGAAGGAGACATTGTGTCTTTACAAGAATCAATACTTGATAAAAGGCAATCCGCACCACTAGTTTCTAGGTCTATAGAAGAAAAACAAGATCATTCTACTAATTTCTTAAGAAGTTCTATTTGATTTTTTCGGTTAATTTAAATAGTGTAGTTGGTCTATTCATAATATCATGTGTTAGTATTATTTATATAATATGGTTTACTGTTATGTTTATTATGCTACGGTGGAGGCGCAAATGATTGGCAAAATATTGGGTGGTTACTTTGGTTATGTGCTAACTGCGCCTCTGGGTCATGGTTTTTTTGGTTTTATGTTGGGTTTGTGGCTCGGCTCTCGTTTTGATAGAAGTCTATTGCCGCAGAGGAATAGAAGTTTTACTTTTTCTTACAATCATAGTAATGCACAGCAAGTTTTTTTTGACGCATCATTTGCAGTAATGGGTTATATAGCTAAATTAGATGGGGTTGTATCTGAGCAGGAAATAGGCATAGCCAAGAGTTTTATGCAGCAGCTAAATATGAACGCCTCTGCAAGAAAAGAAGCGATAGCCGCTTTTAATAGGGGTAAAAGTAGTGGTTTTGACTTGGACTTAGAGCTGCGAAAACTTAGGCAGGAGTGCGGCGGCCAAATTATTTTACTAAAGATGTTTCTAGATGTTCAAAATAGAGCTGCGAGTGTTGATGGCCTGAGTGCATCTAAGATAAAAGTAATTAATAAAATTTGTATGTCATTAGGTTTTGCACCGATGTATCAAGATGGCTCTAGCGGTTATTCGTATTCAAATTATCAAAAAAGATCACACGCAGGTGAGCTACAAGAAGCATATAAAACTTTAGATATAAGCTCAAATGCAACAGATCAGGAGGTCAAAACTGCATATAGAAAACTATTGGGGAAACATCATCCAGATAGGCTTATGGCAAAAGGCCTACCCAAAGAGATGATAAAGCTAGCTAATGATAAAACCGCGGCGATAAAAAAGGCATACGAGCTTATAAAGGAGAGTAGACGTTCTGGCTAGACTTGACTTGCCCAGCATTCACATATAGATCATCAATATCATCAGGTTCATCATAATTATTTGTTCCATATTCCATATTCCTATTTTCAGTTGTAATTACTTGTTTTGAAAAAACAGATTCAGGTTGCCAGCCTGTTTTTGCTAAAGTTAATGGGTATTTGGCAATGGCGGCGGTTAGCAGTGCTATATTTGCTGCAGATTTTTGTAGCATTAAGGAGGTAAAGCTAGCATTTATAACTGGAGGTAGGCCACAAGCTGTGCAAATAGTAAAAGCTGTTGCAGATATTATAAATAATACGGCTGAGCTTTTTAATGAATATATGGATATGTCCTTTATATTATAGGGGTTTATTATTATATCTGTTATTAAATTTACTATTACTATAGCCGCTAGAGTAATACCTAATGATGATGAGAGTAGTGCGGGGCCAGTTAGCACAAGGCTGTTGAGAAAGAAAAACAAGGATGCGCCTGTGATTAGATACAATAGTGATGGTATTGCTAGAGCAATTGTAATGGCGATATAATAAGCAATTATGATAGCTGCTATTAGGTACGTAAATAAAGACATCAAAATATGTTTAAAACTTGGTAAGTCAGTTGTATTTATTTTCATATCAATATTCCCAAACTATATTTGTTTTTGCTAGAGTGCTTGTTTTTTTTTTGTTTGTCAAATAACTATTAGCTGTTAAGACGGCTTAAAGTATATTTTCTCATTTAAAGTTGGACGAGAATACAGATGTTATAATGGTTGCGTAAATAAATTCCCGCCCTAGTTTTTTGTGGCTAATTTCCTAGTAATACATATTATAAAATCACAACTCGAGTTGAGTTTTATGTTTGGAAGGATTGTTTTTTATAGGGGATATAAGTACGTGTTATATGTTAACGGTGTTTTATTAACTATCCTCCATCATTACTAGGAGCGTGAGCGACGCCACAATCTATTTTTAAAATAAAGTTATTAATAATATTTATCAATGTGGCATCAAATTTTTTTTTTTGTTAACATATTAGCTATTAATTAAGATTTATTGGGGAAATATTAGTATGAGCAATTTAATTTTAGCCTCGATTTTATCAGCTGATTTTGCGCGTCTTGGCGCGGATGTGAGTAATGTGTTGGCCGCAGGTGCAGATGGTATTCATTTCGATGTGATGGATAATCATTTTGTGCCTAATTTAACAATAGGCCCTGATGTTTGTCGTAGTCTTCGAAAATATGGCATCGATGCGATTGTTGATGTGCATTTAATGACAAAGCCAGTGGCTAATTTAATCGACATGTTCGCTGATGCTGGCGCGTCTGCGATTACATTTCATGTTGAGGCCGTTCCTGATGTGCGGCAGGCTATAGCACACATTAAAAGTGTGGGCTGTAAGGCAGGCTTATCCATTAACCCTGATACAGATGTTAGTCGCATTGTTGAGTTTTTGCCAGATCTTGATTCGGTTTTAGTAATGTCAGTAAACCCAGGTTTTGGTGGGCAGCAGTTTATGCCTGCAGCTTACGAAAAAGTCATGGCATTACATAAAATAATTCAAGAGCGCGGTTTGGCTTGCAGAATAACCATCGATGGTGGTGTTAATCAAAACAATATTGCGCAGCTTGCAGGTTGTGGTGTGGATGATTTCGTTTTGGGCTCGGCTTTATTTGGAGCCGCTGACTATAATAAGTGTGTAGCTGAGTTGCGCAGCGCTTTATCATAAGTTTTATTTTTCCCAAATACTTTGTAGTTTAGCCCAAATATCTGCAGGCGTTATTGCCCCCATGCACAAAAAACTTGGTACTTGGTTTGGGTCTTTGCTGGCACTACCACTAAAATTGCGTCTCTCAATTGTTGTATGGTTATTTTTATTGCAGCAGCAGTTTGCTCTTTGGCAGGGCGCGCAGTCTCTGCGCGTAGATATTTGCGCTTGATATTGCCCCAAATTACCAGCTAGATCATGATCTGTGGGCCCATAAAGCCCAATGCATGGAGTGCCGAGGGCAGCAGCTAAATGTGTAAGCCCAGTATCTACTCCTATTGCGCCTTTAGCATTGAAAATTATATCTTTGAGCTCGCTTAAGCTTGATTTTGGCAACACTTCTGTATTTGCTATTGTAGCTAGTTGTTGCGCTCTTTTATATTCAACTTGGTTGCCCCAGGGTATTTTTACTTTAAAGCCTGCTGTGGTAATTATCTTAATAAGATGCAGCCATTGTTCTTGGGGGTAGTGTTTGCTTGCCCAGGTAGTGCCATGAAATAAAATAACATAAGGATCTGTAGTTTGGTTTGTTGCAGTTATTCCGTAGTTTATTTCCTGAGGCATGTCATATTTTAGCGCTGCAGCGCAGAGCTTTTTCGTGCGCATAACGGCGTGTTGATTTTTTGCTATGCTTATTTTATTTTTATAAAAAATAGCGCTTATAGCTTCGCGCGCTGATTTTCTGCAGTAACCAAAATTTTTACCGTTTGCAATTTTGCTAAGTAAACTGCTTTTTAACAGGCCTTGAGCATCTATGACTAGGTCATATTGCTGCTTATTTAGCTCATGGCGTATTTGCGTTAAGGTGCTGATGCTTTGTTTCGACATGATATTTTTTTTTATGTTTCTAAGTGGCGTTGAAATAATATGCGTAATTGCTGGGTGCATGGCCGGTATGGCGGCGAAATTTGGTTCTACTGCCCATGTTATTTCTGCATTAGGGTATAGTGATGCAATGTCAGTAATGGCAGGCAGTGTGTGGATGGCGTCACCTAATGATGACATTTTTATCAGCAATATTTTCATTAAGTTTCTGTGCTCAATTGCTCAAGGGTTTCATCCTTATCTTGCCAAATGCCTTTTAATTTAGTAACGATGCTTGCTCTGAAGCTGCGATCTTTATAGAAGTCACCATGCCATGAATTATCTACCTCAATAAGTTTATAGCGTATTGATATTTTCGGAATGTTACCGGTTATAAAGTCAACTAGTGTTGCTCCTTTTTTATAGCTGATAGTAACATCTAGTACTTGTTTTATTTCATGTTGGAGTTCGTTTAAAACTATAGCGGTACCGCCAGCTTGGGGTGGCAGTAAATTTTTATAGGGGGATTTGCTCTTTTTATGTTTTTCTGGGGTTAATCTAGTTCCTTCTAAAAAGTTAATTATTGTCGTTGGTTGCTTTTTTAGGTTGTGACATGAGTTGATCACGCTTTGTACATTCTCATGCATTAATTTAGGGTTTTTTCTAATTTGTGATGGTGTGTATCTTTTTATCAGGGGGTAGTTAGATAGGTAGCATACTTGTCCTGCAAATGGTATCCATTTAAGAGAGTCTTTCATAAAAAACTTTAGATGTGGTATTTTGCGATTGAAAGCGCCTTGTAATATCAAAATATCAACTCCAGAGCAGTGGTTGGCCACTAGTGCATACCATGCTTTATTTGAAATATCATTTTGAATATCGAAATCCCACTTTGTTGGTAAAAATATTTTAAAAATAGTAGTGTTTATATCCACCCATGCATGGTAGGTCTGTTCAGAGCATAAAAACAAAATCTGTTTAAGTTTTTTAGTGGGACTTATGGTTTGTATTATTAGCAAAATAAAGAATATGCTACCTAACACTGCCATGTTTAGGCATGTTAGAGCTGTGACTGTTATGGCTCTTATAAATTTTAACATTTTTTACTCCTTTGCTTTAGATATTATATCTAATGCGCCTTGATGTATCAACTCTACTGCTGCTTCTTTACCAATATCATATGCTGCAGTACAGGGTCCGGTTTGGGTGGTTTGTATGTGACCTGTGTTTGTGAAAACTTTTGCATGTAATTTTATTTTATCTTCTGCATGTTCTGCATATGCAGCTACTGGTGCAAAACAATGGGCGCCTAGGTTTTCCATTGCGCTTCTTTCGGCAGTAATACAAACATTTGATGCCTTATGGTCCAGTGTTGTAAGCATATTCATTATTTTGTCATTTTGCGTAAGGCACTGCAGGCCAATAGCAGCTTGTCCTGCAGCTGGCAGCATCTCAGAGAGTTTAAAGTTTTCTGTTATGTGCTCTGTAAGTTGTAATCTTGCGATTCCAGCATAGGCTAAAATAATAGCGTCATATCCATGGCCTATTTTTTTTATTCTAGTGCCGACATTGCCGCGTATTGGCTTGTATATTAAATCAGGGCGCATTAGCTTTAGCTGAAGTTCTCTGCGAATACTTGAGGTACCAACGATTGAGCCAGGCGCTAATTTGGATAAGCTCAGGTTTTGTTTGCTAATTAATATATCGTGTGGCAGAGATCTTTCTAGAATGCATGGCAGGCTTAGTTCAGCTGTTAATTTGCTGGGCATATCTTTAACTGAGTGTACTGCTACATCTGCTTTTTGCTCGAGCAGAGCTTGTTCTAGCTCTTTTACAAAGATTCCTTTGCCACCAATTTCATGTATGGGAGTTTGGCTGTTTTTATCTGCTTTAGTTGTGAGCTTTATTACCTCTATTACTGAGATGGGATATTTAGCTTTTATTGTTTTTATTGCGAGCTCTGTCTGTGCTAAGGCTAATGCGCTAGATCTAGTCGCTATCCTAATTAGTGCGCTCATATGCTTTGAGCCTTTAGTGTTGTGCCTATGTTTTCTGTTAGTTGCAGCTCTAGCTCATGGAGTTTGCCATGGAAAAAATGACCGGCCCCGGTAATACTTATAATGTTTGGTGTTGGTTTTTTTTGTTTGGCCCAAGTGGTGACGGCATTAGGATCTGTTATTTCATCTTGGTCGCCTTGGATTAGGTGCCAGGGGCCATTATATTTTGGATAGGAGCCGTAATCTTGTCTGACAACTGCTGGGGCAACTGTTATAAGGGCGTTAGGATTTATTGTAGATGCTGCTTTGCAGCAGATATAACTGCCAAAAGAAAAGCCAGCTAAAATACATGGGTTTTCTGGAAATTTATTTTGCATCCAATTATGGGCGGCGAGCAAGTCATCATATTCACCAATCGTATTATCGAATACGCCATCACTATTGCCAACGCCTCTAAAATTAAACCTGAGTGTATTTATGCCAAGCTGGTCGAGGCTTTTTGCGATGGTGGTTACTACTTTATTGTTCATGCTGCCGCCATGGAGAGGGTGGGGGTGGCAAATTATAGCATAATGACTTGCGTAGCTGTTTAGCTGTTCTGATTTTGTATACAAAGCTTCAATTTTGCCACAATTACCATTGATAATAGTTTTTTTTGTGCGTTCTGAGAGGAGTTTAATCATTTTATTTTAGTCTATTTCTTCAAAGTCACTTTTCATTGCAGCGCAATCTGGGCATACCCAGGTATCTGGTACGCTTTCCCATTTGGTGCCAGCATCTATTCCATCTTCAGGATAGCCATTTTCTTCTGAGTAAATAAAACCGCAGTGAATGCATAAATGTTTTTTCATGTTGAATGTTCCTCTTGTGCTTGTAAACTAAGTAGTTATAATATTATATGTTATAAGAATTTATAATGCAATTTAGGAAAACAATGACAGTAGATTTATCTTTTCATGAGAGAGCAAAGCGTATAATCCCAGGTGGAGTTAACTCACCTGTTCGGGCTTTTAAGTATGTTGGTGGTGAGCCGCCGGTTTTTTGTGCGGGCAGCGGGGCTTATGTATATGATGCTGATGATAAGCAATATATAGATTATGTTGGTGCTTATGGGCCTATGATTGTAGGCCATAATAATAAATATGTACTGGACGCTGCGCAGCAGACTATATCTAAAGGTTTTCATTTTGGCGCTTCGCATGTGCTTGAGTTGGAGTTGGCACAAAAAATATTAAAGCATTTACCTTACTTAGACAAAATAAGAATGGTAAGTTCTGGTACAGAGGCATGCATGAGCGCTGTGCGTTTAGCTAGAGCTTATACTGGCAGAAGTAAAATTATAAAATTCAATGGCTGCTATCATGGCCATAGTGACTCGCTGTTAGTGCAAGCAGGCTCAGGTGCTTTAAGTTGTGGTGAGCCCAGCTCTCCTGGTGTTTTACAAGAGCAAGCTCAGCATACGCGGGTTGCTAATTACAATGATTTAAGTAGCGTAAAAGCTATTTTGGTTAATAACCCTGATAGTGTTGCGGCTATAATAGTAGAGCCAATTGCAGGGAATATGGGATTGGTTTTACCCCGCTCTGGATTTTTGCAGGGGCTGCGAGATTTATGTGATGAATATGGGGCGTTACTGCTATTTGATGAAGTTATGACTGGCTTTCGGGTTGCTTTGGGAGGCTGTTATGAGCTTTATAAGGTCAAGCCCGATTTGGTTATGCTTGGCAAGGTAATTGGTGGCGGTTTTCCTATTGGCGCATTTGCAGGGCGTGATGATATAATGTCGATGTTGGCTCCAGACGGGCCGGTGTATCAGGCAGGGACTTTGTCAGGCAGCCCAGCGGCACTTGCGGCAGGGTTGGCAACTTTAGAGTTGGTGTCTGCGCCTGGTTTTTATGACAAACTCGGTTCAAGTTGTGCCGATTTAACTACAGGTTTAATTAGTATTGCCAATCAGTATAATATAGATTTTAGTGCAAATTATGTCGGCGGCATGTTTGGTTTTAGTTTTACGAAAAATAGCCCAGCAGAGTTCACGTGTTTTTCAGAAGCGCAACGCCAGAGGTTTATAAAGTTTTTCCATTATATGTTCAAAGCAGGTATAAATTTAGCGCCATCACCATATGAGGCGGCGTTTATGTCGATATCTCATAGCAAAAAAGATATAGAAAACACCCTAAAAGTAGCTGCTGAGTTTTTTGCCACCCAGGTGTTGGGATAGTTCTTTCTTAATCCAGTTTTATTTTACTTGTTTAGGCAAGGCTTGGGTTAAAGGTCGAAGGAGGCGTATGATCAAGATGTCCTCGTCTATTTTCTCCTTTTCCCTGAAAAGGAGAACTAGGCGTAGGATTTTTTTGTGCAGATATAGTGTCAATTTCTATGTGTCCCCATAGTGTTATAGAAGCGAAGGTTATATGTGTGGCGCTTAAAGCAAACCAATGTGGTATAAATGCTGGTAAGCCAAAGTGAACTGAAGCTGTAAAAATAATTGGGTTTATAACCAACGGTGCGATTATGAGGATAGCAGCAGTAAGAGCTGAATTCTTAGGAGACAACGCCCCGTATATCTGAATAGGTAAAAGTATTATTAAAGGTATAAAGGTTGTAACAACGGGGTAGGCTGCTATTGCCACGTTAAGCGGCGGGATGAGCCACATCATGACAAATATAGTGGCCATGTTGATTAAGATCACAAGTGCTAATTCTGTTAAGATCACAAGTGCTAATTCTGCAGCTTCTCCTGCTATTACTAATGCTGCTCCAGCTGCAAGTGTTGCTCCCCAATATTTAAAATTTTCAAACGACATGGTTTTTTCCGGTTATTTTGTCTGATTAATTATAGCCTTCTTTATAAGAAAGCCAACATTTATCTACACTTGCGTGCGATAATGGCTTGTGTGTTGGGGGATAAGACCTTAATTTAACTTTGTTGATGTACTGGGCTGTGCTGTAATCGCTGTATTATCAGCTGTTTGCTGCTAAGAGGCAGGTATTTCTTGGTTTTTCACCCCGTCATTGCGAGGAGAGTAGCGACGTCGCAATCCATTTGCAGCTCTAGCTGCTGCAAGTCCAGTTACTGCTCCAGATTAAAGACAGCACTTAGAGCAGGGGGGCTTAAATTATTGTTGCTATTTTAAAGATGGATTGCGACGTCGCTACCACCCTACGCTAACGCTTCGGGAGCTATACTCCTCGCAATGACGGGGTAGGTAGTTGCCTTTTTTATGCTTGCTCAAAATTCACTAATCTTTTGATATCCATGTTTGTTGTAGCTTCTCAGTCCGTCATGTTGATTGTGCTTCCCCGCCGGTCATTGCGAGGAGCGTATGCGACGTCGCAATCCAGCCATCCCGCTTATTGCGCTGGCCCTAGTAATCCTGGCCCCTCACGTTTTTCGATGAGCATAGCGACTAGCTGCCGCAAGTTCATTTGCTGCTTCCGATCAAAGACAGTACTTAGAGCAGGGGGCTTAAATTATTGTTGCTATTTAAAGATGGATTGCGACGTCGCTACCACCCGACGCTAACGCTGCAGGTGGTATATGCTCCTCGCAATGACGGAAGTGGGGCAGTTATGACTTAGACCGACAATTTTATTGAAGTTTAGGCTGTGGTCTCGCATTTAATCTCTCTCGTGTATGTGGTTGCTTTAGGTGTTATGAGATTCATAACCTATATCCTAGCTCACACCCGGTTATTGCTTCATCGCTAGTAATCTTGCTCCCACACTCCGTCATTGCGAGGAGAGCAGCGACGTCGCAATCCAGCCATCCCGCTTATTGCGCCGGCCCTAGTAATCCTGGTCCCTCACGTCATTGCGAGGAGCGTATGCGACGTCGCAATCCA
>Ga0066610_10000915_pt1 | contig 19057 bp, 18 predicted proteins | sample SaaInlV_DNA_165m_FD_60375 | JGI IMG/M metagenome (GOLD analysis project Ga0066610, IMG submission 60375) | Marine microbial communities from expanding oxygen minimum zones in the Saanich Inlet - SI075_LV_DNA_165m | ecosystem: Environmental > Aquatic > Marine > Unclassified | place: British... | reverse complement strand
CTATGATTAAACCTAAATTCACATTCCTTTAGGTGTAAATTAAACATCTTTTTATCCATTCCTTTAAACTTTACTAACCTTGTTTTGGCGTAACCCCAGAATGACTACAATTCAATACTGGCAGCTCTGCACTCGTCCTAGGTAGCTCTTCTTTAGACAAAGATAGCAATGCTAGTGTACCATCAGGGATTAAATCAGAAATGTCATTATGCTTCACGACTTTGTAAGCCTGATATGCTAATTTTTCCAAGGCCACACTATGCCATAAATCACCTTTAATATAAGTCAAGCTAACAGTCTACTCGCACTTATCCACTAACTCCCAATTATTTGGTGAAAAATTATAAAGCGTAGTTTTCCCAATACAATAAGGGGCTTTTAATATTGGAAAATATGACATTACCTCTCCTTAACCATACTTGACTGTATTATTTTAATCACTTACCCTGTCTGCCAAAATAACTACAGTCTCTAAATTTTTATAAAAATCTATAGATTTTGTTTAATAGCTAGATTCTTGTAGTTCATTGCCACAAAACCTATGCCAATTTTTTAAAATTTATTATATAGAGCATCTAAGCGACCTTTGCTTTTTTCTAGTTCAATTTTATACTTTTACCAGTTTTGTTTTAAATGCTGAAGTATAGTTTGCTCGTTTTTTACTCATAATTTTTAGGTTTGGTTTAACTCGTTCAAAATAAGAAATTCTACATTATAGGGGCGTTATCAGAAAGAATAAGGTTGCTAATTTCTAATTGAAATAAATATACTGCGGCTAGCAATATTGCCAAATTTAAAATAACAAAAATAATTTCAGAAGATATTAATTTTTCAGAATTTTCTTTTGACTTTTCAAATTCAAAAGAAAATACGCTAATAACCTACCAACATACCAAAATTTACAATACCAACTGCAATCCCTGAATAAACTTGTGCTAGTACAAACTGCCCCAATTCGTCTGGCGTTAAATATTGGGAAATTATTGACATCAACACCAGTATTAATACGCTACTAATAGCAATATGAGATAGATAAAATGCAGACTTTTTTACTGTACTATGCATTAGAGATCTCTAAACGCAAGGAAGTCAGGGCTTTTTTATCTATATCGCCAACAAGGTATGTAAAATCAAGGCTATCTAAAATAGCCATAGAATAATCATCTTGTAGCATTTCATTAACTTGAGTGCTTAAATTTTCATAGCCATTGACAACTAATCCAGGCACTTGATTGTAAGCTGAAAAGCTAACATCTGTTTTTGCTTGGTACCAAAATGCAGGTATCCCAGCTAATAATGCATCAGCTGTTGGGGAAGAGAAGCTATTAGTAAACACAACATCACTTGCGACAACTACATCAATAACATCAGTACTATCGTGCAGCATTATAGCATTTGAAAGTTGATCAAACTCATGGCGAAGGCGCATTACTTCAACTCCTTTATTGTCAGCCCAGTAACTCTTAAGAAGTATATTTTCGCCTTTTGAAGGTTTAAATAAAAATACATACCTAGGCATACTCTTTGCCAACTTTATCACGTCTTTCAAAAAACACTGCGCCTCATCATAAGTTGAATAGTGCATCTCCACCTCTATATAAGATGTATCAAAAATACCGATAACCTTTTGGCTGTTTTTAATCTTGTATTGACATCTTAATTGTTCAATGTAATGAGCATCACCTCTTATTTCTATAATTTTTTCTGAAAAAATATTACCAATAACTTTGTGTTTTACTGATTTTTGACAATGTAATGCCATTGAGTCTGCCATAGTTTGATTATTTAAATAGTAATAATCGGGATTCAAGAAAGAATAATTGATATTGCGCTCATCAAAGACGCTATCATTATCAATAAATTGATAAGGGCCGCCAATAAACTGAGAGTAAGCATGCGTTATTGTTTTCTGCTCTTTCAAAAAAATATTCTTTGCAATTTGGTCCCTTCCTTCTTTATTAAAATAAATATAATTCTTAAATGGAGTTTCAGCAATAGTTACTGAGCAACTTATCCTATTAATAAGCAAACTAACTAACGTTTCGTGAGCAAAAAAGACTGCCTTATGTGCCAGCAATAATCTGACAACTTTAGGGAAATCATGGTCAAGTCTTAAAGTGCTTCTTCTAAATAAATTGCTTGTTTTTTGAACGCTAAGCGCCTCAATTAAATTATAACTATCATTAGAATAGCGCTGGTAGAACTCTTTACTCTCTGGATACTCTACTAAAAATACCGTTTCGTCTTTCTTGATGATTTTATTATCAACTAAAAAAGTAAATTCTCGAGCACCCTTAAACTTCGTCGCCCAAGGAAAAGGGATGGATATTCCGTATTTAAACGCTTTTTTTACGGTATTTTTCTTATAAAAAAATTGTATCATTAAATGCAAAATATAACTAAAAGCAACTAACAACCAAGTCGCCTTCAACTTATATCCTTCCCAACAAGATATATAATTCACTTTAATAGAAGAATCCAGTACTCCTGACACTTCTCGTAAAAGTTTACGATATTTTTTACTAACAAATAAGACAGGTTTTGTTATTTGATTGTTTACAATATATTGATTAATTGAATTTAATAAAGACAAGTGTTGTGCCAATGTTTTCTTAAACACTAAGTCAACTTCTACACTTCTATATAGTTCTCTTGATAACCGAATCACTACATCATCAGAACTTTGATTGATTATTCTATCAGCCAATTTAATTGCAATACTATGGGAATTGTAAAAGGCTTTATTTTGCTCTGTTACTCTAACAATCCACTGATGTTTATGCATTCTTTGAACTAAAGTAAAATGCTTACCAATATCAAAAATATAAACACGCCAATTGAAAAATCTTGCTAACAGAGAAAACCAAAAAAATTTAAGCGAAATTCCGACAAAAAAAATCGATTTATTAGGTATCTGGCTACTTGCCATACCAACCAACATAGTAAAGCATAATAATTGGCACTAATTTTGTCAGATCAGCCACAATAATTTCTTCTGGAGATTAAACATGTTCACCTACTAAATAATCTTTGGATAAAATTTGATAATGCGGTTTGTCTTTTCCGCTATTTTGAAAACCCTCAATCAATGTTGAATAACAACAAACCTCTTGTGCATGACTAAATAAATGATTGACATCATAAATATGAGAATACGTACCCTTCTGGTAATCGTGCGGATAGTTAATCTTATCTTTTAAAATTTTCTTTAGTGGGTACTTCGTAGGGTTTAAATCCAGCTCATACTCCCACTCTTCTAAAATTTTTGCCAAAAGAGCTTGCCTAAGGTATCTCTATAAATTAATATTTGTCGAAAATCAGACTCAATTTTCATATTATCCAAATTGTACACCCCTCCAAAAAAAAAAGATTATTATCTATATTAACTTTAAAATTCATTTGATTTCCTTGTTAAAGTGTTAATTATTTAATCTCATTCAATAAATTTTCTCTTACTAAGATATTTACGCTTTCTATCATATCAAGCATTGACAAATTGAATTGATCTGCTAAACCCAATAGATCACTCTTTCCATCTGCGTACGCTAAAATATCTGACATAAGCTGAACATCTGGCTCTAATGCAGAACCGCCTAGAGTAGGGCGCAGACCACGCCTACCCATTTGCGGCTCACATAATATAGTTGCTTTATATACCTTATTAAGTTCAATACATTGAATGCACTGAGTTAATACATCATACGCACCGAATAACCCTTCAGGAGATATATAATTTAAATCATCTAAAGATGTGTGATACTCTTCATATTCTCCATACTTAGTACGCATCACTGTGGCAATCGGCAAGTCCACTCCTGGACTGCAGTACTGTTGCTCATCGCTACCTCTATCCAAATAAGAATAATGAACAAACTCTGGGTTAACATTTTTTAGTATATGTAATGCGACTTTGTCTGATATCGTATTTCCATTTCGAGATGGTAAATAAGAGTAAGAATTATCATCCCCAACACAAGTTATATTATATCCAGCAATTATTTTATCCTTCATCTCATGGATATTCTTGCTCAAATAGCATATAGATCCAATAGTCTCTGGAACAAAGATAATTCTATAGGTATATTCCCGCGACTGTGACTGTATCCACTTTGCTAAATATGTCGTCACAGCCGGTCCTGACAATTCATTATTTGCCATTGAAGGGTGGCATGTGTAGGTAGATAAAAATATCTCTTTCTCGCTCTTTCCAGGAATAATAAGCTCTCCATAAGTCAAACTTCCGTCGGATAAATCACTATCAATAAAAACCTGATAATCCCCTTCTATCAATGTTTTTCTTTGATTCTCTGATAAACAAAAACCCCATCTTTCTTGAAAATATGAAGTCACATAAGGGATTGCGTCAGGCTGATCAGGTAATGAATGAAAATGTAACTGCAACTCCGACAATGACATTGTTTGATTAATAGGAATAGAGTAATTTACAACATGTAAATTATTGATTTTAAAATCAATAATTTTAGTACCATCAGGTGCAATAACATATGCATCTCGAATATTCCATTCTCTAGGGACTTTCCAATCAAAACATTGCGTTCCTGTTGGTACTTCGTGAATAGTTAACTCAGGAATTTCCTGTTTAATTATATTAAGCGTCTCCCTGACTCCATTGCCTGTAATACTCCTTGCAAATGGCCATAACACCTCGCAAAGATTGTATATTTTGTTAGATAATATTTTCTTGTTTTTGGAACAATCATTACTTTTCACAACTTTCATTATTTTCATTTATCAAGAAGAGAGTAATTATATTGGATCAACTTATCTTTATTCAATCTGTATTCTTTAGAAAATTTATCAATATTTTTAATACCAAAAGTATTTAATATCAACGCAGATATCTGGATATCTGGATAAAGGTGCTCTACTGGTTTCGATATAGTAATATGTCTCAAAAGCCTTATTAGCCACATTTCTTTTAATTTATGCTTGTGTTTATTTGGTGTTATTTTTAAAAGCGCATTTAAGACAGTATATCCTTTGCTTTTCTTACCAATAGTAGTTACTTTTTTAGAATGCTGAACCGAAGATAAAAACAATCTATTAGCCTCATCTTTTTCAATCCCTAATAAATGTGACAAAGTGGAAAAATAAGTATTTTGATCATACTTTAAGTCCTCAAATAATAAAACAGTTTTATCACCAAAATACTGATCAACCAAATTCAGATAGGCCTCATACTTGAATTGTAAATAATCAATATCAGTAAAATTCCTTACTATCCTCTTGCCAAACTTCTCAAAAGTATTGCGATTTTCATCTGCATAGTAAAGCCAAGGATAATCTTCAATAAATACAGAAAACAGCATATCTACTGGTGATCTTAAAGATATTAAAATTTTAATATCACATTTCTGAAAAATAATCTTTAAGTTATGAAGAACGACCTCTACATCATAGCCCATAGACGCACTTAATGTCTCCTCACTTAGAACATTAAGCTTTTCATATGTAAGCAACCTTTCCATTTTTTTTTGTATTTTATACAACTTCTCTTTGGTCAACTTTTTTGACGTTAACATTATAACAATTTCTGGGTCGCTAAAAAAACCACGCCCTCCTACCCCTTCCGACTTTCCTAGAAAATTAATCTTCCCTTCTTTGTGTAGCCCATATAAGAGATTGTTCTGAAGGCTAGTAGATGCCGTCTTTGGTAACCCGATATGGAGTAGCAGTTGATATTTATCTTTCATAAGGAACACCTTTCCCTTCTTCAGATAGAATAGGTAATCTAACCTTAAGCCGATTCAAACCGGTTTCAATAATATTATGCGCCTCTTTGTCAGCAAGTGTTAGTGGTGAATCATCTTTCTTGTACTTAAGTTCAAAATCTTGGTCATAAACTTGCATGATGGCCTTGCTAACATCTTTAACAACTTTAACAATATCTTGAACATTTATTTGATCCAGCATAACTATTTGATAATTGACTTAACCCTCAAAAAATCAATTACTTTGCCAACAGATTCTTCTAATGTCTCGTTATCAATATTAATAATCAATTCTGGGTGTTTGGGGCGTTCATAAGGGGAATTAATCCCTGTGTAATTTTTAATTTCTCCAGATCGTGCAAGCTTGTACAAGCCTTTTACATCTCTCGCTTCACAAGTTTCTAAACTTGCCTTACAGTAAACCTCAACAAAGTCACCTTGTGGTAACATTTTCCTAATTGAGTCTCTATCTTTTCTAAAAGGACTGATGAATGCAGTTATTGTAATCACTCCCGCTTCCATCATTAACTTGGCAGTCTCACCAATCCTTCTAATATTTTCTTTTCGGTCATTATCACTAAAGCCCAAGTTAGATGAGAGTCCATTACGAATATTGTCACCATCCAGAACGAATGTTCTGCAATTTAACTTATAAAGCTCTTCTTCTACCGCATGTGCAAGAGTTGACTTCCCAGAACCAGACAGCCCCGTAAACCAAACAACAAGTGATTTATGTTGACTAAGGTTATTACGCTTTTCTTGAGTGATTGTCGCATTATGGCGAATAATATTACTTACCATACCAACCTACATAACATAGCATAATAATTGGCACTAATTTTGTCAAATTAGCCACATTAATCTCTTCTGGAGATCGAATATACTCATCCACTAAGCCATCAATATAGTCTAAATCAAAATATTCTTTAGATAAAATTTGATGATACGCCTTATCTTTTACACTATCCTGAAAATCTTCAACCAGTGCTGAATGGCAATAAACTTCTTGTGCATGATTAAACGAATGATCGACATCATAAGTATAAGAATGTGCGCCATTTTGATAATCGAAAGGATAATCAAGCTTATCCTTTAACATTTTTTTAAGCGGGTATTTTGTATGGTTTAAGTCTAATCCACGCCCCCACTCCTCTGGCATCTTTGCTAAAAAATCTTGCAATTCACTATCCCAAAACGGCAAATCTGTACTCAATTGATAATAATCTGCCATCGTTTGCAAAGAGCGAACCGTGCTACCCTGCCAATGAAAGCTATTGTATAAGTATAAATAGCTTGCATAAATATTATCAACATTCATATTTTTAGCAATATCTGAAAAGTAGCTATTTTGCATATCTCGAGTATAGCGATCTACGCCTTCTGGCGTCAACAATGATTCATTTTCCAATGACCATAGCGGCAACCTAGCATTCCTTAAAAAAAAACTGGTCAGTAATTGCAGCTTAATATCTTCAGTCGCATCTGCAACCTCATCAAAAATAGCATCATCAGCCTTTGACTTGAGTAATTTATATATAGGGTCGTCAACATACTCTCCACTCATCAACAATGACAGGAAAGTTGGGCCAAATAGGTAACTCGCCATTTTGTCACTGTATTCTCTAAAACCATGCGATGGATGGAAAATTGTTGCATACTGACTAAAGCCTAAATTATGCGCCCCATCACTTATCTCTCCCGCAAAAACTGTTTTACTCTTAGTTAATAAATCAGATGCTTTGATTGCTAATTTATCGTGTGTAATACCAGTCATTGCATACAACTGATGCTTACGCATTTTTGCCCTTAGTGACTTAAAATACCCCTCATCCTTCTTAGTTAAGTCAAAATCTACTATATCTAATTTAATGCCGTAATACTCTGAAAACTTATGGGCTTTGTCTATCTCAATTTGATTACAACAACCACTTCTATCAGAATATTTCATTCTACCAATAAGCCCTCTAACTTTGCTCTTATCAAATAAATGTACTAAACCTGCCAGAATAGAAGTTGAATCCCACCCTGATGACAAATATATTAAATTCTCTTCTTCTGAAGCACTCTCTTGTAAATGCGTCAAAAAGATATCTGCATAATCATCATGTGCACTATCTGTGTATTCCTGTGCTTTTGACGCAACAAACTCTTTGTTTATTAAAATTACCTTATTGTTTTCAACATGTAGGCACTGACTAACGCCCAATCTCTTAACAGAGTTATATATAGTGTGCTTTTTAGGGGGGCAATAGCCATAATAAGTCAGCGTATGCACTAATGCACTTTGGTCAAAACCATCTTTGGCAGGCTCCTCCAGAAACAAATCAAGATTTGATGCTATGGCAATATTTGTATCGTTTTGCTGATAATATACATCAAGCTTGCCAAATTGGTCTGCACAGGCATATATACCACTATCAGCAACAAAAAATAATACAAATCTACCTTCTAATTGACTCGCGATATCTAACAATGAATTAGCACTTATCTCATCAAAATACTCATCTAATGACTTAGATTTATCTTTACTATCAACCATTCCCAAACAAACAAGTATTCCTTCAGTATTTTTGTATGTTTTTATTTTCTCAAAATCAGATTCAACTTGAATACTGTCAGTAGCATATACTGTCTCTCCAAAAGAAGTTAAATCTGGACTATCACCCACTACAACTCTAAAATTCATATACTTTCTCTTTGTCCAAAATCGAAATATGACATATTCCCAATGTCTAACACCATAGTTAACGCATTTTTACCACTCGTATCAATATATGGCGTTTGCCTTACTTTGAAATTAATTTTCTCATACACTTTGATTGCACTTTGATTATCAGCATCAACACCAAGAATGATCTGTTTGATGTCATACTCATTATGTAACCACATTGAACTTGACTGAATTACCTCAGTAGCAACACCCTTACCCCTCCAATCCATATCACCAATAAGAATACCCATAATCGCATATTTATTTAAAAAATCTATCGGTTCATATTTAATATTGCCAATATGCTCACCACTTTTACGCACAAAAATACCAAGGAATAAAATAGAATTGTCATTCTCTCTTGAAGCAACATAATCACGGACTTCTTCAATGGTGCGCTCTTGGATACTGTAATTAATATATTCACTTTTATTTGAACCATTAAGCCAATCTAAATAACGCTCGCCAATAATATCAACTGTCAACACTTTCAACAGAAATCGATTGGTTTCTATTGTAATATTTTTCATGCAATTAAATCAAACGAAGTGGGTGTACCGCACTTAATATCGCATTTTGCAATTTTCCCCAAAACCTGTTCATAATATTTTGGAGGCAAACCGAAACCGGGACGTATAGATCGAATATTATCTTTTGTAAATATTTCACCTTCTTTAATGTCTTTAACAAAATACAATGAACATCGAAATTTTACATTAGCTTGTTCGCTCGATTTTCTACCATAATCGATATTACCAAGCGCCTCCCAGGCTGTTTTAGCCCCTACACACAATTGCTTTAATTCTTCCGATTCCAGTGAAAAGGAATCGTCAGGACCATCACCGTTTCGATCTAAAGTTACATGTTTTTCAATAATCGAAGCGCCCAATGCCACACTGGCGATTGCAGTCGTGTTGTCAATTGTATGGTCTGACAAGCCCATAACTAATCCAAATTTTTTCTTCATATCAGGTAACGTTCTTAAATTATAATCTCCTGCTGGCGCAGGATAACCACTCACGCAATGTAGTATTGCTAACTCTTTACACCCGCCTTCTCGTGCAGCTTCAATAGCCTCTTGAATTTCTTTAGAGTCTGCCATGCCTGTTGAGATAATCATAGGCTTTCCGGTTTGAGCCACATATTTAATTAAAGGAAGATCCACCGCCTCAAAAGAGGCGATCTTGTATGCTGGTGTGTTTAAGTCTTCTAATAGATCAACTGCAGTATTATCAAATGGAGAGCTGAATATTGTAATACCAATTTTTTGTGCATAATCAAATAAGGAATGATGCCACTCCCACGGCATAAATGCACCCTTATATAATTCATACAAGCTTTGACCAGCCCAAAGCCCTTCTGTTAATTGAAAATCTGGTAGTTTGCTATCAATTGTTAAAGTATCAGGAGTGTAAGTTTGTAACTTCACACAATCAGCACCTGATGACTTAGCCATATCTATAATCTTATATGCATTATTAATATCGCCATTATGGTTTGCTGACATTTCGGCAATAACATAAGGTGAAAACCTGTTTCCAATTTTTCTACCGTTGATTGTAATAAAGTCATTCATTATTCTTCTCGATTATTATATTAAACCTTACTCCATCCTTATAAAAGTAAGCGGGAAATCGTTGCGGATCGCACACTCTTATTAAATCGAACTGCTCGGATATAGTCTGATTTATATCAATCACACTATCCTTTGGCGATCTTTTCGACCAGCATGTGCCATCAACATTAGGTTGTTTTCTTGGCTCTATAGTATTGTAATTTTCAATTGCAAAATCCATTAATGCTAATTCTGAATCAAAAATTAATTCATTAATTTCATCAAAAAGAGTTGTTTTTGGAATAGGCACGCTAATCTTCTTCCAAATATCGCCAGTGTCAACTTTATCTTCGGCCTCCAATAAGCTTAAAGTGATATCCGTTGCCCCGTTGATAATTTCCCACACATGTGGGCTCCATCCTCTACCATGTGGCAAGTCACTTGCATGAACGACTAACGTTTTCTTAAATCTCCCTCTTTCTAATTTCGATATTATGTCAGAACATGAAATTAGAAATAATATGTCACCAGAAATCAATTCTTTCTTTGAATGGACGATACTTATTTGATGATTTTTGTTTTTTTCCGCCCATTTGTCTAAATAGGCATTTACAGGATGTTCTATAGATGAGGTCAATATTGAAATATCCATCATTTCCTACCTATAATTACGTTCACAACTCTCATCACTCCCGAACCATCCGATATCTGTCGAGCAATATCACTAACACTTGTCATCCAACTTGTTACATCGCTTATCGTTCTTGACAACTCTTTTATATCTTGCAAAAGCTTAATTGCATTATTTCTTGCAAGAGATTTGGCAATAGTATTTTGATTTTCAGCAATAACAACCTGGATAGTTGGTAAACCCAAACAACAGCGCTCCCAAGTGGTGGATCCAGCCGCGCCAATTGCGATATCAGAATTTGCCATAATTTCGGCCATATTGTCTACATCGACTTTAACTTCTGTCTTATAAGGTAGCGCATTCACCTTGGACTTAACACTCTCAAGGTGAGGAGTAAGCCCTCCCATTACAACGATAATATTTATATCATTTGGTAGATTGCATGTTTTTAACTCTTCTAGAATATTCTCGGTAACATTGTGAACGTCAACACCACCCATGTTAATAAGCAATTGCTTAAACTTTGGCTTACTACGGCGCTCTAAACTATACGCTCTCCATTTGGAAAATTCAGGCCTAAGTAATGCATATTGCGAGCCCAATAATAATTCACAACCTTCCGGCGTAAGTGCTGAATAATCCTCTTGTTGACGGCCAAACGTCTGATCAAGCAGAATATTACACCAATGTTTACGGTCTGCCAAATCATCAATCACCATTAATTTTTCATAATAAGGCTTAAGTCTCTTTTGCCACTGCTCATCTAGGGCGTAATGATCAACAATAAGCCAATCGGATTTTTCTGCTTTGAGTATACCAATACAATCATCAGCATCTTGTTTTTGAGTCGCTCCTAGCCAGTGAGAATGTGCTAATTTATTACCAACTTCAATCTCTTCTAACATCTCTAACTCATGAACATTAAATCCACTTGAATGAATCTTATCTATTAAGTTTCCTTCATGTTTTCGACAAATAAATTCAACATTTGCACTATTTTCTTTTAATACTTGCGCCAAGGTTAGGCAACGCATCACATGCCCTGTACCCATTTTCAAAGAAGCATCAACCCGAAAAAAAACTTTCATTAATTTAGGCGCTTAAATCCACTATGGCACAATGGTCCTTCTAGCAGAGTGTTTACGTCCAACCCTTCTTCGCACTCCTTAATAATTGAAAATATTGGATCTAGCTCTGAAAAATACCCATCTACCAATTCTTGCTTATGCTCCGTACAGACGTACACACTGTTGGCGGCAAGATAGCCTTTTTTCAGCATTTCTTGTGTAATTAAGGTTTTATAGGCAAGCGCATCAGGTGTATTAAATGTATAACCACTGAGTGCGGGCAGGCCCCAGGTACTAATACTTAAATCATATTTATCTGCTAGATTTTTCCACCTACTAGAAACATTACTACCAATATGAGTAATTGTATCCCAGGATTTTTCTCTTTCCATAATCTCAAGTGTTTTTAATGCTGCAGACGGCCCAATACGTTCGGTCCAGAAGGTGGAACTAATAAAAGTCTGTTGTGCAGCCTGCATAAAGTCTTGTCTGCCAATACATGCAGAAATTGCATAACCATTACCTAAAGCCTTGGCAAAAATAGCTAAATCAGGCTCCACACCATACTTTTTATGTAAACCACCAAATGTCTCTCTAAAGCCTGAAGTGCACTCATCAAAGATTAAGATAATATTATTTTCGGTAGCAAGATCCCTCACTTTTTGCAAGTAATTATCTTGTGGGCCTTCGTTTCTAGAAACCTCCATCTTAATAGCCGCAATTTCGCCTTTATTATCTTTAATTAGTTGTTCTAATTGTTCAATATCATTGTAGTTAAAAGGCAACGTTGTACCGGTTAATCCTCTAGGCACGCCATTAGGCTGCAAACCTGGTAACAAATGTCCGTCAAGATTTTTATCACTATTAAGATTGGTAGATAGATACCAATCATGCCAACCATGATAACCGCAGATGGCAATTTTATCCTTTCCAGTAGAAGCTCTAGCAATACGAATTGCAATGGAGTTGATTTCACCGCCCGCTCTAGCAAATCTCACCATATCCGCCCATGGATGCAGCTCCACTAATTTTTCAGCTAGATAGACTTCTTCCGGGCAATTAAAGGTTGACATATTGCCGTCTTTAACAGTTTTCATCACAGCCTCGTCAACTTCAGGATGGCCATATCCTAATGTGTTGGTTCCGATACCCATAATAGACATATCAATGTATTCATTACCATCCAAATCCCAAATCTTACACCCTTTGGACTTACTAAAGTAAGATGGCCATTTTTCAGGCAAGAACATTTCTGGTCTTTTAGAAAGCAACATATTGCCACCAGGAATGACTTTCTTTGCGCGTTTATATAAATCTTGACCCGTGTTCATCAATATACCTCTATAAATACATGGTGCTGTAACCTTCTTCACAAAATGGCGAAGTAAGTTTTAATAATTGTGTGTTGTCATCCAAAAAATCAACGACGTCTAATAATGGTATCTTTGGCGCAGAGTCCTTAAACTTTTCATACACTGCTCGGCACACAATTAAATCCTCAGGATAATCAACGGTCAATCTCATGTCTTTTCTGGAAAGTTTTTCAGGTGGGTCAATATAGCCCAGATTGAATTGGTTTTTATTCTCTCTAATGTACAAAGTGCACAGTTCAGAACGATGCCTATCTTCTCCTTCATTATGCGATTTTTTCAGCACATCAAGTGATAATATCTCAAATCCACAGCCATCAATAATGTTGTCTAAAAAAGTAGCATCATTATTATTGTCAACGTGTTGCGCCCAAGCCTCACCAATCAAATCAAAATAGGGGAATGGAGACTCACTAGTTGATCGAAAGATATCAGTTGCTCCGCCCAAATCACCACAGCGAATTAAACGCTCAAGTACATTTTCCTCGTCACCGCGAATACATCTAATATTATTAGCCTGTGCATACTCAACAAACGCATCGTTTTCCACACCATCAGCAACTCCTAAAACAATCGAATCAATCATTGGCATTTGCTTTAAGCAAGCAATAATATTGTCTAAAATAGAAACACCATGTTCAATGTCTAAATTTTGCAATGGCTTGCCGTATAGTCGGCTGCCTTTATTGCGACAGGCTAGTGCTGCAACCAGCTTTCTCATAAATCCCCTTTTTCAATCGGCGAATCAATATTAATGTCTGTATTCAATGCCTTTCCCAGAGCTTGTTCAATTTCAAGAATAGAGTCCTTAGTAATAGGTTTAGAGCATCGCTTCAAAGCAACTGAATCCAACGTCAATGTATCGCCCGCTTTTAAATCACAAATAGCGACCACCGATTTAGTTGCCTTATTCCGATAAGTCTGCTCTTGCTTCGTTAGCACTAAAGAATTCACTCCTAACACAGATTCAAACCGACGAACCAAACTCACAAACCTAATAAACTCACTAGGAGTAACGCCTGAAATATAATCTTCAATTTCAAGCTCTCTATCCAAAGTAATATGTTTTTCAATAACATGAATGCCTGTGCCCATTGCCACCAAAGGCAAGTGGTAGGCATCATCCAAAGCACCATCAGAATGATCCATAAATCCAACTCTAAAATTAGGATAACGATTTTTAAAGATACTAAGTTTATTCAAATTGTTTTGATCCAGTGGCGTAGGCTCCGATTGAAAGCCATACATTAGGCAAATCTTGTCAACTTGCTCTTTACTTAATGCGGATAATTTTTTGTCAATATCCTCTATAGGTATACCGCCAACTGACAGGTAGAGTATGTCAAATTGTACAATTGCACGATCAAATAAAGCGTTATTATAAAATTCAGTGGTTGATAACTTAACCCCATCTGCGCCAATTCGTTTAGCCACATCTAAACTAAGCAAGCCAAAAACATCAAAATAGACTTTTCTGTCTGCATCGTGTATTTGCTTACAAATATCAGTCCAAATACTTTGTGCCATCTCCAATTCTTTAAAAAGTTGATAATGCTCATAATCTGGAGTTGCTAATTCATCTGCATAAACCAGCTGAAACTTTACCGCATCTGCATTTGAAGCAATCGCGCCCTTGGTCAATAAATTAGCTAATTTTTCGTTACCTTCATAACCTTGCGCTATTTCAGCAATAATTTCTATGTTATTTACCATATTTTCTTCAGTCTTAAAATGAGTTGTTCAATATTTTTTTGGTGTGTTGACGCTTAAGTTCATATTTTCTATTTCCAATAAACAGGATTTAATAAACCAACATCATTGATGCTAAATTCTTTTAAATTAACATCTAAAGTAGATGAATTGGCAATATCAAGTAACTGATTAGCACTATCAACACCTACTAAAACTTTGTCTAATTCCGATGTATTTAATGCAAAATTAAGTGCATATTCTAATAACGAGAGGCCGCTATCCTTGACTGTTTTTTGATATCTATTAAATTGATTCGTCCATTTGGAAAAATAATCACTTAAATGTTTAAAATCCAATAGTAATCCCTGTAAAAAAACACTTCTTGCATGAATTTCTATTTGTTTATTTTTTAATGCTTGTAATTGTCCGCCATCACTAAGGCGTGTGTCAAATACATTAAATGGAACCTGAATTAAATCAAAGTCAAAATTATCTAACAAAAAATCAACTTGATCAGGTGTGTATGTGGAAAATCCAATTTTATTAATTAGTTTATCTTGCTTTAATTTATCGAGTTCTTTATATAAAGCATCAAATTGTTTATCTTTGGTGTCATCTATATTATGAATCAACAATCCATATACACTAGTCGCATTTAAATCTGTTAAAGATTGGTAAAATGATTGCAACACGTTGTCAACACCTAATTGTAAGGATGTTGTTTTAGTAACAATTTGAAAATCGTTAACACCTATCTTGCCCAGAACCTTCTCACTATTGCCATAACCAGAGGCGGTATCCAATGTATCAATATCATATTCTTTTGCAAGCTTTAAAACTTTTCTAGCCTCCTCTAAAGACACCTGTCCGCCTATATTGGAAATGCCATAATCCAGGCCAAATTGCACAGTTCCAAGGGCTAGTTTGTTCATTGCAATAACTCTCTTATCGAAGAAACAACCAATTTTTGATCGGCATCACTTAGCCCATAATATAAAGGAATGGATAGTGTGTTTTGGTAATATTGGTTAGTTGAAGGATATTGCTCGATACCATAGCCTATATCTTGATAATATGGTTGACTCACCACAGGAATATAATGCACCTGTGAACCTACACCCTGCTCTGCTAATTTTTGCATAAACTGATGCCTACTCAGGCCAATATTTTCAAAATCAATACTAACTACATAAATATGATGAGAGCTATTATTTCTACCATGCGCCAGTAATGGGGTAATGTTTGGGACTTCTAAAAAGGCCTGGTCATAGAATTTAGCCATTGACTTTCTAGCATCTAAAAATAGATCAATCTTATCCATTTGTGATACAGCTAATGCACATTGGATGTCGGTGATACGGTAATTATAGCCAAGATATTGCATTTCATAATACCAGCGCTTTAGTTCTCCATTTTCAAGCGCTTCGTCTTTATTGATTAATGAATTATCTGCCTCACTAATACCTGGAAACTCAAAGTTACCTTTGGTAATGCCATGACTTCTTAAAAGGGTTAGTTTATGATAAAGTGAGTAATCGTTAGTAGTAATCATTCCACCTTCGCCTGCCGCAATACCTTTTACAGGATGGAAAGACATAATAGTCATATCTGAGTATTGACAGTTACCTACTTTGGAGTTATCACTATATGTAGCACCCAATGCGTGTGCAGCATCCTCGACAACTGCTAAATTATACTTATCTGCTATATTTTTAATTCGTTCCATATCACATGGAAGGCCGCCAAAATGTACTGGAAAGATAGCTCTAATATTACTTGAGTCAATTATTACTTGTTCGATTTGATCAATGTCAATATTTAGAGTTTGATTATCAATATCAACAAATACTGGTTTAGCGCCTACATACAAAATAGAGTTACTTGTTGCGACAAAGGTATTAGGGGAAGTGAGTACTTCGTCACCCTCACCTAAATCTAACGCCATGCATGTTAAGTGAAGCGCTGCTGTGCCATTTGCAACAGCAACCGCGTATTTTGCACCCACATAATTAGCCACTTTTTTTTCAAATTCTAAAACTTTAGGGCCTTGTGTAAGCATGCCGTGCCTCAATACATTTACAACAGACTGTATGTCATCTTCATCAATATAATGCCTACCATAAGGAATAATGTCTAATACAACTTGGTTGTCAGCATCTTTGTTTTTTTGCTCTTTAAGGGTTTGCAACTGCTCATCCAAACTAGCAATTTCGCAATTAAGCACTTGACAAAGTTTTTTATTAGATAGACTCATGTCCTTAGGTCTTTTCACCAGACCTGACTTATCATTAATACTAATCTTGTTTATCAAGCCACTATCAAAATTAAAGTGTTTAGTAAGTTTAATGCCAAACTCATACTTTGTCATACGCTCACTACCTACTATATTGAATATACCGATAGCGTTTGAATCAATCAACTGATGTGTTTTTTTAACCAATTCATCTACTAAAATTGGAGTAAAGTAAACATCCGAGAATAGATTCGATTGTTTATTGTTTTTTAATTTATTTAGAATGAAATCACTAAAAGATTGACGGTATTTCGTACCCCAACAAAAAAAGTTTGTGCGAACAACAAGTGCATCTTTACAATTTTCTAGAACTTGTTGCTCAGCTAGCAATTTGGTCTCACCATAGATGTTAACTGGATTAGTGATGCTTTCTTCTGTGGCCAGCTCTTGATCACCTGAAAATAGGTGGTCAGTCGAGATATGAACCAATTTAATACCTTGGTCACTACAAGCGATCGCTATATTCTTTGCTAAATCTACATTAACTTCTTGTGCTAAATCAGGATCAGACTCACACTCTTCTACATTAGTGAGGCCGGCAGTATGAACCACAATATCTGGTTGGTGTTTTACCAGCACAGATGAACACTCGTCTAATGAGTCTAAAGATGCAACATCTGTATCAACCCCTGATAAGGAGATTTTCTTATGATGCAATAGTAATGTAACTGCATAATTGTTACGTATGCCTAATGCCCAATTAATGGCTAATAATCCAGACCCGCCAGTAATTAATACTTTTTGTTGCATTAGCTAGATTTTTCCAATCTCACCTTTATTAGCACCTATCCATTGCCGCAAATCTTCAATACTCATCCACTCATCATTTTTGTCTGATGTATATATAAAACCCTCATTAACTTTAATTCCACCTTTATTACGCTCTGGATCTGAAGACCAATTGTAAATTGCTGGTAAGATTTTATAATGATCATCATATTCATAAGTATGCGGTGCATCTTCCAAGCCAATCATCTGTTCGTGAATTTTTTCGCCTGGTCTAATGCCTATAATTTTATGCTTCGCATCTTGACTTACAGCTTTAGCAATATCGGTTATTGCCATAGAAGGAATTTTCTTCACATATATTTCACCACCCTGCATATCATCAAAAGCGTGCCATACTAATTCCACACCTTCCTCTAGACTAATCATAAAACGAGTCATATTCGGATCAGTTATTGGCAATTCACCAGTTTCTTTTAACTTGATAAAAAATGGTATTATTGAACCTCTAGAGCCCATAACGTTACCGTAACGAACAACCGAAAATCTTGTATTATGATTGCCGGCATAAGCATTGCCAGCAACAAATAATTTATCTGACGCAAGCTTTGTAGCACCATAAAGATTGATTGGGTTGCTAGCTTTATCTGTTGATAATGCAACAACACCCTTAACCCCGCGATCAATAGAAGCGTCGATTAAATTTATAGCACCATTGATGTTTGTTTTGACACACTCAAATGGATTGTATTCTGCAGTTGGTACAATTTTTGTTGCGGCAGCATGTACAACATAATCAATACCATTTAGTGTACGTGACAGATGCTCTTGATCACGCACATCGCCGATCACAAATTTAACCCTAGAATCACCTTCATACTTTTGTGCCATTTCCCATTGTTTCATCTCGTCTCTCGAATACACCACAATTTGCTTGGGATGGTATCTTGCCAATGTCATAGGAATGAACACGTTCCCAAACGATCCGGTTCCTCCGGTAATAAGAATTGATGAATTAGTTAACATAATAGGATCTCATATTATAAAATTAGTAATCAAATATATAATCATTTTCTACAGTAAGGAATGTAATGATACAAAAATTGAGATTGTACATTTAAAAAAGATTACTACCAAATCAAGGAGAATACAATTAAATTGAATTTAGGACCAATTCTTCATAAGATCCGAACTCAACTATTTTGCCATTCATAATTTTATAAATACGATCACAATGCTGTAATGTAGTCAGCCTATGTGCAATAATTATAACTGTCTTTT
>Ga0066610_10000899_pt1 | contig 19323 bp, 16 predicted proteins | sample SaaInlV_DNA_165m_FD_60375 | JGI IMG/M metagenome (GOLD analysis project Ga0066610, IMG submission 60375) | Marine microbial communities from expanding oxygen minimum zones in the Saanich Inlet - SI075_LV_DNA_165m | ecosystem: Environmental > Aquatic > Marine > Unclassified | place: British... | reverse complement strand
CCCGGAAGGATTATGCATATCGTCCTGATATGCACCAAAGGCTCGCTGCGCTCATACAAAATCGCTCCTGGCAATTTTGCCGAACCTCTAACCCTTAAATATATGGTGCGCCCGGAAGGATTCGAACCTCCGACCCCCTGGTTCGTAGCCAGGTACTCTATCCAGCTGAGCTACGGGCGCATATATTTAAATGTGGCGGAGAGGGAGGGATTCGAACCCTCGATGAAGTTGCCTCCATACTCCCTTAGCAGGGGAGCGCCTTCAGCCACTCGGCCACCTCTCCATTGAGTTAAAGATAATAGCACGCATATTCAGTATGAGCAATAATAATTGCAAATAATTTGATTTAATTTAAATAACTTAATGAAATTGTTATATTTGTCTAAAACACGTAGCATAAAATATAAAATAGAATAATATTACTTAAAAAGACAGGCAATAAATAATATGAAAACAATAATTATTTATAATATTTTCAGGTATTACGTTTAATTATTTTATTCTGAGTCTGATGATTTCTCGTCTTGAATACGCTTGTAAATTTCTTCACGATGAACAGAAACATCTTTAGGAGCATCAACACCTATTCGGACCTGATGTCCTCTAACACCCAATACCGTAACTTTAACATTGTCACCAATAATTAATGTTTCCCCAACTCTTCTTGTCAATATAAGCATGATAATCCCCTTATCAACTCAAAACTATTGAGCATCCAATGTTAAATTTATAATTACAACACCTGCTCAACTGCATTATAGTACAGTTTAAAAAAATATGCTTAAATTTATTTAATAAAGTAAAATAACACATATTCAACCAACAGCGTGAAAGAGTAACCCATAAAAATAAATAAGTCAACAAAATCAACAAAATAAAACAAGAGGTGATTTGCTCTAAAAATATAATACATGTTTTTCAAAGAGTTAACTGGAAAACTTCGAGAAACTGCAAGACACTGAAAAAACTGGGCATTTTATTAAAGCAACAGCTATCAACCAAAAAAACAACAAAAGCACTTCTACATATTTTAAAATATTACCTAAAACAAAATACCATCTGAAACCAACGCTTCATTTAATTTACTAGTGTCAGTTATAAATCCCTGCGCCATACTATCTCTACCACCTCCTGAACCACCTGCTATAGAATTTATTTTTGCCAAAACATCTTTTGCTGAAACACCCTCAACATTATCAGCAACATAAACCAACACAAAAGATTTATCCTCACTTGTTGAAATAGATGCAAGCACCGCAACAATAGCCCTACCATTAGACTTTGCCTTTATTTGATCTAAAGCTAACCGCAAACCTTTAATATCTAAACCAGTAAATTTATGCCTAAGCAAAATATATTCGGAGCTCTCAACACCCTTTTTAAATATTTCATCAATTTCATCAATTAAACCTGATTGCTTTTTATTATGCTGGTCTGATAACAACTCTTTATTTTTTGCAACCAAAGATGCAATCCTATTTTCCAAATTGATAGGCGTGGCTTTCACAAGTTTTGCCACCCTTGCTAACTGCTGCTCTCGCTCTTTTAACGCTGCCACTATGCCAACACCAGTAATAGCTTCTATCCGCCTAATGCCTGATGCTATCCCAGTTTCTGTAGTTATCTTAAAAGCCCCAATCTCGGCAGTATTAGCAACATGAGTCCCACCGCACAGCTCAACTGAAAACTCACCAAAACTAACAACCCGAACCATGTCATCATATTTCTCATCAAATAACGCCATAGCTCCAGTTTTTTTTGCCTCATCTTGACCTAAAACTCGCACACAACCTTCCACTCCACGTAAAATTTGATTATTTACCATATCTTCGATTTCTTGTAGTTGACTTTGCTCTACAGGGTTATGATGTGAAAAGTCAAAACGCAGCCGACCCTTGTCAACCAAAGAACCTTTTTGAATAACATGCTCGCCCAAAACATGACGCAATGCAGCATGCAATAAATGCGTAGCAGAATGATTCAACTTAATACTCTGCCTTGAATAATCAACTTCAACATCTACTTCATCTCCAACAACCAAAGAACCATCAGTTAATTTTCCATAATGTAGAAATACCTTACCCTGCTTCTGCGTATCTTTAATAGAAAAACTACATCCTGATGAAGTTATAACACCAGCATCACCAACCTGACCACCAGATTCGGCATAACATGGAGTCCTATTTAAAACAAGAATAGCGTTATCATCAGAATCTAACTTTGAAACTTCAACACCCGCAACAAATATTTTCTCTACAACAGCTTTAGCAATTAAAGTGTCATAACCTAAAAACTCAGTTTCACCTGTAACGGCAAGACCACCAGATGTCATATCAGAAAAACCCTGGTTTCGCTTAGATTGCGCTCTTTGCTTAGCCATAGCTAATTCATAAGCTTGCTCATCAACACTAGCTCCGTGCTCGCCAGCAATATCTTGTGTTAAATCTAAGGGAAAGCCATAAGTATCATACAAAGTAAATGCAACATCACCTGATACAACACCACCTTGCATATCTTGCAACTCTTTATCTAAAACCCGCATACCCTGCTTAATTGTTTCTGCAAACTGTTCTTCTTCACGCTTAATAGCACTTAATATAATATCTTTTTTATTAACCAACTCAGGATAAGCCTCCCCCATAATCTCCAATAGAGGCTGTGCTAAATTATAAAAAAATGGTATTTTCAAACCTGATTTATATCCAAAACGTACAGCTCTTCTAATAATTCTCCTTAACACATAACCACGACCTTCATTACTAGGGTATATGCCATCTGTTATCAAAAAAGCACTTGATCTTATGTGATCCACCATTACACGCTTGGCCTTATCATTAACCACCAATGATTTATCTATATCATCAACATATGCTAACAATACCTTAAACAAATCTATGTCATAATTATCTGATACGCCCTGCATAACTGCAGCAATACGCTCCAGCCCCATACCTGTATCAACCGATGGCCTAGGCAGTGACTCCAAACTTTGATCCTGCTGCCTGTCATACTGCATAAACACAATATTCCAAATCTCAACATAACGATCTCCATCAGCCTCAGCAGTTCCTGGAGGGCCACCAGCTACAGCATCACCATGGTCATAAAAAATTTCTGTACATGGGCCACATGGCCCAACATCCCCCATTGACCAAAAGTTATCCTCATCGCCACAATAAACCAACCTCTCACGTGGAAAGTTCATCTTATTCACCCAGATATCTGCACTCTCTTGATCATCTTTGTAAACAGTGACCCAAAGCCTATCTTTAGGCAGGCCTAACTCCTCTGTAAGAAAATTCCAAGCATAAGATATAGCATCTTCTTTAAAATAATCACCAAAACTAAAGTTCCCCAACATCTCAAAAAAAGTATGATGCCTTGTGGTAAACCCAACCTGATCAAGGTCATTATGTTTACCACCAACTCTTAAACATTTTTGCGATGTGACTGCGCGGCTATAGGCTCGCTTATCAATCCCTAGAAAAACATCTTTAAATTGAACCATGCCAGCATTAGTGAACAACAAGCTTGGGTCATTCGCAGGGACAAGCGCACTACTTGCAACATTTTCATGCTTAGCTGACTGCCCTTTAAAATAACTAATAAACTTTTCCCTGATCTGCTCAGATGTCATATACTTCATTCTTGCACCATACCTAGTTAATATATATTTTTCTCAACTTGCTCATAACTAAAACCACGCCCGATTAAAAATCTAATTTTTTTTGCATTATCGTCATAGTTACAGCCAAACTTTTTTTGCACCACCTCTGCTAAAACCTTATCCCAGCGGACATCATATTCATTTAAAAGACTAGTGATAACGTCTTTTTCAATACCTTTTTGCATCAGATACCCAACGATATAGCCAGGCCCATAACCTTTTGTAATTCTTGACCTAATTACCATCTCAATATAACGATGATCATTCTGTAGATCATGCTTGTGAACATAACCTACAGACTCATCAATTTCATCTTTACTAAAACCCTTATTACGCAATTTATCTTTGAGCTCAACTAATCCATGCTCACGCCTAGACAACATTCTTACCGCTGCAGATTTTGCGCATTTATGCTTCAGATTACTCTTCCTCTAAACATGAAACATCTTCAGGAGACAAATTTGGCGCAATTATATCTTTTATCTTTTGCTCTATTTCAGCAGCAACGTCTTTGTTTTCAGATAAGTAATCTCTAACCTTATCCTTGCCTTGACCCAAACGATCACTACCATAGCTATACCAAGATCCTGATTTCTCTAAAATACCATGTTCCACACCTAAATCTATTATTTCTCCAGTCCTAGATATTCCCAGGCCATACATTATATCAAATTCAGCCTTCTTGAATGGAGGCGCCATCTTGTTTTTTACCACCTTAACCCTCGTCTCATTACCAAGAATATCATCACCTTTTTTTATTGCTCCAATTCTCCTGATATCTAACCTTACAGATGAATAGAACTTAAGAGCATTACCACCAGTTGTAGTCTCTGGGTTACCAAACATAACCCCAATTTTCATCCTTATCTGGTTAATAAAAATAACTAGTGTATTTGATTTTTTAATATTTCCAGTTAATTTACGTAACGCCTGAGACATTAAGCGGGCTTGTAGCCCCATATGCTGGTCACCCATATCACCTTCAATCTCTGCTCTAGGTGTTAGCGCTGCAACAGAATCGACCACTAGTATATCAACACCACCAGAGCGCACTAGCATATCAGTAATTTCTAAAGCCTGCTCACCCGTATCAGGTTGAGACACAATTAATTTATCAATATCAATGCCCAACTTCCCTGCGTAGACAGTATCAAGTGCGTGCTCAGCATCAACAAAAGCCGCAGTTCCACCTGCTTTTTGACACTCAGCTATGGCATGCAACGTCAACGTGGTTTTACCTGAAGACTCAGGGCCATATATTTCTACAATTCTACCTTTTGGGTAGCCACCGATACCTAAAGCCAAATCCAAGTTTAAGGAACCCGTGGATATAGCTTCACATCCTATTGAGGATGCATCGTCTCCCAGCAACATAACTGAGCCATCTCCAAACTGTTTTTTTATTTGACTTAATGCCATCTCTACCGCTTTTTGTCTGTTATCATTTGCCATTTCTAATTCACCCATTTAAATAAAACCAAGTCTAACTAATCATAAGGCACTACACTGCAATAGTTTTGATACACGTAATGATTATTTAACCATAATTGTAAAAGCATTATATTTTAGCTTTGTCTTTTTCATTTTACAGTAAAATTAGTTATGTTCAATACTTCTTATCAATATAGTATTAAATAAAATCAAATCAAATTTATTATTGACATTTTTGTACTGGTTAAATAGCATGCTTTCTTTGCTAAAGATAAACCTAACAACATCAGAGCACTAACAAAATTATAAATTAAGAAGAAGCATGGAACCATTAAAAAAAACAACATCTAAAAAAATAGAAATAGCACCTCAGAAAAAGATAGATGTGAGCCAACTTGTTGCATCGTATGAAACACATAATAGCAGCAACAGCATTCCTACCGAAATGTCCCCCATAGCACAAATGATACTTAATGACAGCATCATAACTTCAAAAACAGAAAAAAAGCCAAAGAAAGAAGAGAAGACAAAAAGTACAAAAATAGACGCCACAGATAATAGCGATAGAGATGAAGCTGATGGTGACTTAATGTTTGCCATGGATCCATAGCTTACTTAAAAATAAAATGCAAAATAACCCAATAAAAACAACAATATTCTCTTAATATTTCCTTAAGAATAGTTTGTTATACTTATATAACAACTATAAAAAGAGGAGAAAGATAATGATAGAAATAATGATACAGTACTTTGAAAAAAAACGATCAGAATCACCAAACCCAAAGACATATGATTTCTATACCAGTAAAATAGATAATGCACTTAGAATGGCTGATTTTATAAAACAAAATGATTTTTTTAGCATAACAAGTGATCAGACAACGCCTTCTAGCAGCGAAGCTTACAAGGGTGATTTTTGCAGCAACAAATCTGATGACAGTAAATATAAGAGCAGTGAAGTTGATGGAAATATATCTCATGGCACTAAATTTGATGACAGTGAATTTGATGGCAGTGAATCTGATGTAAGTGAATTTGATGACAGTGAATCTGATGTAAGTGAATCTGATGATGAGCTAATGTTTGCAATGGATTTATAAAATTTAAAAGGAATATCCAGCAGTAAATACGCAGTTAAAATACTGGCAATAAAAAAGTAAGGCCTAAAATTAAAATAGGGAAATACTTCTATTACAATTTACCCATGCAATAGACAATATTTTAGGCTTTTCTATAAATAAAAAACAACAGCATAAACAATCGATTTAAAATAAATATAAAACTGGGCCTTACCTAAAAAAAACACAAAAAAAAACAAGCCTTAACACCACCTTAATATTCCTCCACTTAAATTAGACAACAATGCAAACCCAACAAATAAGATAAAATCACACGAGGAATCAAAATAATGAAAACTGATAACACAAAAACCTTATTAGATCTAGCAAAAATGATATCACCAAATCCAAAAACACTTGAAAAATATGCTTCAAGAATAGAAGCATTAAAGCTCTCAAGGACATTTAACACACTTGACGATAGTGAATCTGAAATTAGCAATGATTACAGCCGCGCCAAAAGCAGCCAATTTGAATCCATCTCAACTGCTGGCAAGTGCGAAAAAAGCCGCACCCCAAGCCCAGTAACAGTTTCATATCTAGCAGAAGACATGCTCTTCCCAATGGACGTTGAGTTTGAAGAAATGCCTGAAGGAACTCAGGATGATCCTACGGTTGTATCTATAATTGAATATAGATAAATGGACGCCTAAAACAACAAAAACATAAAAAAAGTTTAATCAGCCGCTTAGACAAGAAAAACGCCAAAAAATATGCTATATACATGAATATACAAATAAAAATGGGTGACATAATGCCAAAAATTACGCAAGATGAGATTAATTATTTTTTAACACAAAATATAGACAGTATTAGCAGTGACTGCGAAACCATATTGAAAAGTGAATTTTATATGAAAATTATAAATGAACTTATTAGTAAACATAGTCAAAACATAACACTGGAACTTTTGAAGCACACATCTCATAGCTTTAGAGAGTTTATTGAAGATGAAAAACTTACCGGCCTACTAAAAAAAGGGAAAATCACCCTAGAACAGGCTATGGATATAACTACATATCAACTTAATTGTCTTAGCTTTGACAATGCATATAACTTAATAGATTCTGATACAGTAACTTTTGATGATGTTTTTAATTTAAGTACTGCAAAAAATGTGATTTTGATTACAACAAATTTAGCACAAAAAATAATAAACGGCAGCTTCTTGTGGGATGACTATGTAGGTATTAGCGAAACGACAATACAACTATTAATGGATAATAAAATGGTTGGCCTAATTAACAAAAGCATTATATCCCCTGACAACTTAAAATTTGTAACTCAAAGCGTAAAGTCAAGATTATTAAACCCGGTCGTATCGTACTTGATTAACAATCCAGAAATAGATTTAACTGGGGATGATATCATACTTGCTCCAGCTCCTATGGCAGCAGCACTTGAGAGATTAACTGTGGCTGAAATGATAATGAACAATAGTATTAGCAAACAGCAACTATATACGATTAGCTGGAATGGTTATACAGCAATTACACGAACACATATAGCCATGATGTACCAGAGCGAAGTAATCACTTTTGCAGATATAAACCAACTAAATACAATAGGAATATATGCACTAGAAAACGTCAGGATAAAAGATTTATATACAAGTGGTCTGATTAATTTTGAACTATTAAACACAATAGAAGACGACATCTTAGATCAAATCACAGAGACCATGACAGACGAATCAATTATAGAGCTAGTAACTAACCAAAGCTCATCAGTACAAGCAAACCCAGAAGAAAGCACTATGAGCTCCAGCATTCATGGGTCGGCATCCCAAAGCGCTAGCATACTTAAAGAAAACTATGATAAGACAATAGATATAACAGACTATGCAACAACAAGAGTCATACCACTAATAAGTGAAACAGCAGATCAAAACATTGACTTTGTAAACAGCACAGCAGAGCAACAAGCATCAGAGACAACAAAAAGAGCCGCAGCATTAAGATGCCTAGACAGACTTCTTAACGAAAATGACTATACTGACCACAGATCAGGTATTTCATTAATTATGCTTGTTTGCCTTCAGCACATGGCTATAGACGATGATAGTAGGAGAATATCAACAAAAATAGACGCGCAGCAGTCTTTGTTAGATGGTTTATATCAAATACAGCGTGGCGGCAACATAAATTCCGCAAAAAAAGACAATGGTCTCGATGATAATCCCATATGCAGCCCAGGCACATTTAACAAGCTTATTGAAATAATGGTTGGCCTACACCCTGATTCTAAATTAATAATTATTACTCCAGAATTAGCCACACTAAAATTACAGGCAATTGTAAAAGAAGAAACAGCACACATAGTTTTTAAAAACTATCAAAACCTTAATCTAATCGGAGAGCTACAAGAACATGAGTGTGCAGAACCTATATACCAGCAAATTTCAGAATCTGTTGCTAGGAGAATAGCAGATGAATTTAGCATATTATTTCAATCACCAGAGTACACATCGATATATGACAACCCTAAATTTAAAGAATTTATAGGTAATGGAAGGTATACTGAGGCAGAAGAAAAAACCATATCAGAAAGTATAACAAAAGGAATTCTTATATCTGGAAAAGGCATATATGGAACACCAGATAGAAATAATACAAAACAAGAACCAAGACCTACAAGACCTAAGAAAATCAAGAAAACAAACTCACCAAACGATGAGACCTCTTTCAAAAGTTTATTATTCCCCCTAGCATCAATTAAAAATGATAACACAGAGAATATAGACCCTAATAAACCAAGTCACGGCAAAAAATAGCTACATTAATATTTAATTAATAATATTAATTTTAGTCGTGACTGAGTTATAATAATAAAATGAACATCAAGGATCAATTAACAATTAAAAGTGTTTCAGTACAGCAAGGCATGCTTAACAAAAAGTATACTCTAGCTACAGCTGAGTCTATAACTGGCGGCTTACTTAGCGCAACCATCTCTGCAAACGCTGGGGCTTCTAGCTGGTTTCAAGGAGGAGCAGTAACCTACACTAATAATGCAAAACATGAACTACTTAACATTTCAAAAGAGCTAATAACACGACATGGGGCAGTTAGCCAAATTATAAGCACCTATATGGCACAAGCCATAAAAATAAAGCTAGCTGCAACACACGCATTATCTATAACAGGAATAGCCGGCCCAACTGGCGCAACTAAACATACCCCAATTGGTAAAGTTTTTATCACTTTAGTTACAAATAATGGCGTAATAGAAAAAAACATGCTGCTACAAGGTAATAGAATAGAAATTCAACAACAAGCTGCTTATTCATGCCTAGAATTCCTGCATGATAATATAAATATTTAAGCTAGACATAAGCTTTATATCCACATAGACTAACCCCATGAATGCTAGTGAAACAAACATAAAGTATGCGCACCATACACCAATGATGCGTCAATACCTGGGAATAAAAGAACAACACCCCAATCAATTGTTGCTATACAGGATGGGCGACTTTTATGAGCTATTTTTTGATGATGCAAAAAAAGCAGCAGCCCTACTCGATATAACTCTTACCCACCGCGGCAAAACAAATAACGAATCTATTGCTATGGCAGGCGTACCATACCATGCAGCTGAAAACTATATTGCAAAACTACTAAAACTAGGTGAAAGTGTGGTAATTTGCGAGCAAGTTGGTGATGTAAATGCTAGCAAAGGCCCAGTTGAACGCAAAGTTGTCCGAATTTTAACCCCAGGAACCGTAACCGACCAAGCTCTAGTTGATGAAGGCGGTGAAATAATTTTATCAAGCATATTTTCTCATAAAGGCCTATATGCAATTGCATCTTTAGAAATTTCATCAGGCAGGTTTTTCATAGAAGAACCAAAAACACTAGCCCACTTGCAACAATTAATCACAAGAATTAGCCCAAAAGAAATACTACGCTCGGAAAGCTGTGATTTAGAGTTGAAATTTAAAACTGGGATTATATGCAAAAGACCCGCATGGGAGTACAATTATAAAACAGCATATGAAATTTTACTGAAGCAATTACAGGCGACAAGCTTAACTGGTTTTGGCATTGATAACTGTCCCATTGGAATCTGCGCAGCTGGCGCTCTTGTGCAATATATACAACTTACGCAAAAACAAGCGCTACCACACATAAATAAAATAAGACTCCTAACTCAATCTGATGAAATTCAATTAGATAGCACTACTATTTCTAATCTAGAACTTTATCAAAATATAGCAGGTGGCAATAAATACACTCTGCAAGCGGTGATGGACAACACATCCACTGCCATGGGCAGCAGAATGCTAACTAGGCTTATTAAGAGGCCCATTAGAAGTCATGAGGCGCTTAATGAACGTTACGATGCAATCGAATGCCTAATCAAAACTAAAAAATATAAGGATATTGCCAGCATCTTAAAACCAATTGGTGACATAGAGCGTATAATTGCGCGCATAGCACTGCTATCTGCGCGCCCTCGTGACTTAGAAAAACTAAAAATATCACTACTTGAAGTGCCAAACCTACATCAAGTTCTGGCAGCAACCCCAGCAAAACTATGCGGAAAAATTCAAAGCAAACTGTACGCCCTACCTGAACTCGCCAAAGAACTAGATAGCGCAATAATATGCAATCCACCACAATTAATTCGAGATGGCGGCGTTATAAAATATGGCTATAGCGAACAATTAGATAGGCTAAGATCATTCGCTGCCGAATCAAACCAATACCTGAAGGATTTAGAAGAGAGAGAAAAAACAGCAACAGGTATCGGCAACCTAAAAGTAGGCTACAATAAAGTTCAAGGGTTTTATATAGAAGTAAGTAAAGCAAATAGTGCCAATGTGCCCGACCATTACACAAGACGCCAAACACTTAAAAATGCAGAACGCTACATAACATCCGAACTTAAAAGCTACGAAAATGAAGCGCTAAGTTCACAAAGCAAATCACTAAGCCTTGAAAAACAAATATACTCACAATTACTAGAAAAAACATCTGGTTATATAGAAGAGTTAAAGCAAACTATAAACTCCATGGCCAGCATCGATCTGCTTGCTAATTTAGCAGAAAGAGCCATAACATTAAACCTAACAAAACCCATACTAAAATCAGAACCAGGCATAAAAATTAGCCAAGGTCGGCATATTGTAATTGAAGCAAATAGCGACCAAGATTTCATTGCAAATGATTTAGAACTTAATCACAAAAAATCACTACAGCTGATCACAGGGCCAAACATGGGCGGGAAATCAACATACATGCGCCAAACCGCACTTATAGTAATTGCAGCTCATATAGGCTCTTTTGTGCCAGCAGCTAGCGCAGAAATAGGCCCCATAGCAAAAATATTCACAAGAATAGGCGCCTCAGATGATATTAGCGATGGCAAATCCACATTTATGGTAGAGATGAGCGAAGCTGCAAACATCCTGCATAATAGCGGCCCCGATTCTTTGGTGCTAATGGATGAAATAGGCCGCGGCACCAGCACTGCAGATGGCATGGCTATAGCTTGGGCAACAGCAGAACACCTAAGTAAGCTCGGGACTATGTGCTTATTTGCCACCCACTATCTTGAGCTAACGAATTTAGATGAACAATTCGACAATATTAACAACATTCACTTTGCAGCAACAGAACATCAAGACAACATAGTATTTCTTCACAAAGCGAAAGCAGGACCTGCTAGCTGCAGTTATGGCTTAAACGTTGCAAAACTAGCTGGCATGCCAAATGAAGTAATTATACGCGCAAAAAACATTGCCGCTGACATTGAAAACATCAACATAGACACGACCACAGCCAAAATTGACTCTAATTTTAGTCACCCTGCATTACTTGAACTAGACAAAATAAACCCAGAAAACCTAAGCCCAATTCAAGCACTAGAATACTTAGTAAAACTAAAGAAAATTCAATCACTTGCCTAGCCACTTTTTCATTGACGCACAGCAAGAAAACATGTATAATTAAAAAGATTTAAATATTAAACAGGAGCTAACATGCAGCCAGACAACACAATAACTACTACTGAAGCAACAATAGGACAAAAAATAAATAGAAACTGGTGGCAATACCTATGGGAGCTAGATAGCGAAGTAATAGACATTCAAAACAAATATAATGAAATCTTAGATAGACCCATAACTTTTGAACATGACGATAACTTTTTTTCTGCAACAACTAATTTACAAAACTTCAAATACAAAACAGATGAAGAGAGCGCTAACATCGAAACCATTGAATACAAAAACATTAAGAGAAATATATATGCAAACTATTACAATATTGTATCTTACAGCATTGATTTTAATAAAAAAGTAATTATAACATTAGCCGACCCTGTTAATGCTAAAGAAGAAGCAGTGGACACTGATCAAATAAAACTGGCACTATCAGAAGAAACTGGTGGCACAGATAATATTACTAGTATATCAGACCGTGATAGAACCACTTTAGATAATGCCAAACAAGTCATAAAAAACGTAAGGGCCAAAATTGATAATAGTATCAAATACAAAAGACTAAACCTAATACAACAGTTATGGTTTGGCTTTAAACGCTTTTGGCATTCCTATCATAGCAAACCACTTAGATCGACAATTTACACATGGATTGCAATAGCAGCCCTACTATATCTACAAGCTGGCATTCTTTCATTCACACCAGTGAGCACCATACTACTCGGAGCTACTATATTTTTAACCATTCCGTTAGTATCTAGTTTATTTTACATAAGGATGGATAAACTACTTGCACGCATAGCTGATAATGGCAAAGAAAACGAAGATCACGGAGACGACTACAGCATTAAAAAAATAGCAAGATCCTTAGGATGCAATCCAAAAATGCAAGCAACTTTAGCCCTATGGACAATAGCACTAGCAGCAATTACAACCTTCTGCGTAGCTGTTGCGAATAGCCTTGCATATTCTATGTTCCTTACCGCCTCTGCGACAAGCTTCATGTTGTTTCCAGCATCGTTATGGGGATGTTTTGCCGTGGCAGCTATTGCCGGATTAATACTATTTAGCTTAAATGCTAGTTCATTCAAAGGAGGCGACATGTTCAATGACGCACCAATTAGCACCAGTGAAAAACAAACTATTTTAGGCATTGATTTTGAGGAAAAATCTGTGTTGACACTTCTAGGGGAGTCTATCAGAACCAGCTTTTCTGCAGCAGTAGAAGCACTTAAACCAGCATTAATGGTGGTCAATAATGAGATTAAAAATGACTCTGAAGCTCAAAAATTAATAACATCTGCTATTACTGCATCATTTAGCTCAGCAGGACTACTAGCAACAGCAAAATACCCAGAAACTTTAACGCAAGAAGCTGGAATTAATAGTAATCCACAACGATAACTGTCTAAATTAATTAAACTTAAAAAAGGCAATGGCCCACCGTAATGACGGGCTGGAACACAGGGTTACCAGGATCGTAGCAATAACCGAGATGGCTGGATTGCGAGGAGCTAACACCTTCCGAAGCGTTAACGTAGGTAGGTTGCGACGTCGCAATCCATCTTTAAATAATAACAATAATTTACCCCACTGCTATAAGCACTGTCTTTGATCAGGAGTAATAAATGAACTTGCAGCAGCTAGGGCAACAAGTGGATTGCGACGTCGCTGCACTCCTCGCAATGACGGGCGGGGGGAGCAAAACCCCTCGCAATGACCGGTTGGGAAGACACGAACTTGCAATCACTGGGCGGGTAGTTCAACCATTGCACTCCCTTAGCAAATGATTTTCACTAGTAATGCCCGGGTGGCTAGTTACGAAAAAAGATAGGCAAGCCTAGCTTTTTTGATGGACAACATTATTCCGCAGGTAAGTTGCGCTCACAGCTGTTATTTCTTGAGCTAGATCTATATTTGCTATAGCAAATGCAACAACGTGCTCTGCCTTAGGATTAGAGTTTAGCTTAAGATGTGTTGTTTTTTTAGCAGCAGACTTTGGCAGCACCTCCGCATATAACTCCCACACGCGCCCTACCACAGCACCAACATCAATTTGCCGATCATTTACCCGGCTTGGAGCCGAAAGACTATCAGGAACGATTGCAACGACTTTATTCAGCTTGCTATCAAAGTCATATATAGCCCAATATATCTCGCCCATTCTTGCATCTAAACCTACCAATACTTGCCCATTATCATTCTCTGCAAAATAATTAATCGCTATTGCTAACAAGCTTGAAACAGGAATTATTTTAATCCCAAGGCCAAAAGCAAGGCCTTGCGCTACGCTTAAACCGAGCCTAATACCTGTAAAAGACCCAGGGCCTACGGTAACAGCTATGTAATCTATGTCACGCAGCGACTTATTATTCAGCTTTAAAATTTCAGCTATCATATTGTGTATATGCTTGTTGTGCTCACGCGGCAGGACCTTAATAACCTGTGTTATTTTAGAATCGACGGCTAAAGCTACTGAACAATTATCAGTTGTTGTATCTAATGCTAATATTGTACTCATGGGCTAACGCTCTATTAATTTAACTGCTACATTTATATGCTGAAATCCTACATAACCAAAGGTGTCTATATCATTATAGGTAAACTTTCTCCATAAGCTAGACTCAAACATGCGTGCAGAAAACTTAGCCTTACTTTTATCAGTATTACTTGGATCAAGCCATAATTGATGCGCCCAAAAACATGCCAATAAACTTGTAGTATCGCTAGTTTCTTTGCCTACTACTTTTATATATCTACAAGAATCTTGTTTTAAGGTAAACATTACAGGCTTAAAACTCTGCAATTCAAAGTTTGGTGCTAATTTTGCCGTGCCACCTGTGATTTTAACAGATAAAGCACGATCCATTCTTAACGTTTTTGGCATATAATGACTTCTAATATTTTCAATTTCTGCATAATCATAAATCATTAAATTCCTGTCCTCAGAAGACATCTCATTCCACGAACTTCTACTTAAACCTAACTTTTCCGGCAAAGTTTTACCACAACCTGTAAGCATCAACGCAATACCAACTGATAGTAAAATATAAAAATACTTTGTTGTGATTAATAATTTTCTTGCTTTCATGACTAATCTCAGCTACCCTTTTTTCTCCGGAATCAACTACTATTGGAAACAAAATGACCGAATCCAAAAACATCTCAAGTGCTCTAGAGTACCATGCCAGCCCAAGACCAGGCAAGATAGAAATTCAAATAACAAAATCAACAGTCTCACAAGACGACTTGGCACTGGCGTATAGCCCTGGAGTTGCGGAACCGGTTTTAGAAATAGCAGACAACCCTGAAAATGCTTATAAATACACAGCAAAAGGAAATCTAGTCGGGGTTATTACAAATGGCTCTGCCATACTTGGGCTTGGCAACCTAGGGCCTCTCGCTAGCAAACCAGTTATGGAAGGGAAAGCCGCCCTCTTTAAAAAATTTGCGGATATAGATGTTTTTGATATAGAAGTCGATGCTAAAGATATAAACGAGTTCATCCAAACTGTAGCTAACATCGCACCAACGTTCGGTGGCATTAACCTTGAAGACATAAAAGCACCTGACTGCTTTATTATAGAAGAAGCCTTAAAAGAAAAACTTGATATACCTGTATTTCATGATGACCAACATGGCACAGCAGTATCTATTGCAGCGGGCTTAATCAATGCGTTAGAAATCCAAGAAAAAAAATTAGAAGAATGCAAAATATGCTGTGTAGGGGCGGGAGCTGCAGCAATAGCGTCTATGAATTTTTTAGTTAAACTTGGGGCAAAATTAGAAAATATATATCTAGTAGATAGCAAAGGTTTAGTACACAAATCAAGGACTGATCTAAATCCCTATAAAAAGCAATTTGCACAAGACACACTAAAAACAACACAGAAAGATGCGATAGAAAATTCCGACATATTAATCGGCCTAGCAGGCTCTGATATAATATCAGCTAATGAACTTAAAAGCATGAACGACAAACCAATAATATTTACTTTATCAAACCCAAATCCAGAAATCAGCTATGAATTAGCAAAATCAGCATGCCCAGACGGAATAATAGCTACAGGAAGAAGTGATCTGCCAAATCAAATTAATAATGTTCTCTGTTTTCCGTACATATTTAAAGGCGCACTCGCAGTTAAAGCGAAAACCATTAATTTTGCCATGCAAAAAGCAGCAGCGTACGCTATTGCAAAAATAGCAAAACAACCAGTGCCAGAGAGCTTAAAAGAAAGCTATAACAAAGACAACTCATGGTCTTTCGGCAGAGAATATATTATTCCTATGGCATTAGACCCACGGTTAAAAGACGCAGTAACCACAGCTGTAGCTAACGCAGCTAAAGCCTCTTTTTAACTTTTAGCGGCACAACCCTAATATTATTGTAATGGCTTACTGTCGCTGCAGCCAACCAACATCCTATTGTAAATAATGTCAAACATTCCATGTAAACATCCTTTTTATCCATAAACTCGTCTAACTAAAACTAAGAAGCTTGTTTAAGGGTTCGTCGGTGGCATCCTTGCCAAAAAACTGACTTCCTATCAGCACAGACCCAAAACCTCGCTCCTTAAGTTCCCTAGACGAACCAGTCTTGAAACATCCTTATCTCAAAACATCTCGCAATCGGCTTACCAATCCTTTGGTATTAATGCTCATCCTTGAGCTTCCTTGCCACTTGTCGGAAATCCATTTCCTCGAGATACTTATATAATAACAAATTGTGATTCTTAAACAACCACTTAGCATATACGTAATTATGTATAAAAAACAATCACTTACAATAACTACAATTTATTCTTGTTGTTTTTCAATGCTTTACAAGGAGAAAAGGTTGGTTTAAAAAAGTAGTTCTTATCTCACTTTGAGATATATCTCACAAAAAAAAAGCTTTTATCCCTAAACAGCCATGCAGAATATCCTTAATGTAATTTTTCATTAAAATATAAGCACTTACGCCATACTGGATAGATTATACTTTAATCAAGGTATATTTTTGGCGGCAATCTTAAAAATAAAATAGACTTTTAAAGCACCGTTGATATAATTGTTTTCACATCTTTGCAATACTTGTCACAAGGAGAATCTATGAGCATACTACAGAATAAAAAAGTCCTGATTGTTGGTGTAGCCAGCAAAAGATCAATCGCTTATGGAATAGCTGCTTCGATGCACAAACAAGGAGCAAAACTCGCATTCACCTATCAAAATGAGCGTTTAGAATCTAGAGTTAAAAAAATAGCTGAAGAATTTAGTGCTGAAATAATTGAAAAGTGTGATGTAGCTGAAGACAGCGATATAAAAAAATTATTTTCTCACATAAAAAACAAGTGGCAGACTATTGATATAGTTGTACACTCTGTTGCATATGCTCCTCAAGATCAACTTCAAGGAAGTTTTGTTGATAGCGTAACTAGAGAAGGATTTCAAATTGCACACGACATTAGCAGCTATAGCCTTGCTGCATTAGCAAAAGAAGCAATGCCACTAATGAAAAATAATAATGGCTCCATCATGGCAGTGACATATCTAGGTTCTATGCGTGCATTTCCCAACTATAATACTATGGGAGTAGCTAAGGCATCTCTAGAAGCCACAGTTAGGTACCTCGCCCACAGCATGGGGCCTCATGGTATAAGAGTTAATGCAATCTCTGCAGGGCCAATAAAAACGTTAGCAGCAGCAGGAATTTCATCATTCAAGAAAATGCTAGACTTTAATAAAAAGGCCTCTCCAATGCGTGAAAACGTCACTATAGAACAAGTTGGTAATGCTAGTGCATTTATCTGCTCTGACATGGCATCTGGGATAACTGGTGAAATACTTCATGTTGACAATGGCTTTAATACAGTAGGAATGAGCCTCCCTGAAGAAGAAACTGAGTAGAATATATGAATGAAATAATCTCTAACTATTTAACTTTCCTCCTCCAAACTACAACTATAGTCTTCGCCATATTAATTATACTTGGGAAAATCATCTCTTTAAAAAAAAGTAGCTTAATTGACTCTAGCGATATTGAAATTAAAAAACTAAACGCTAAAACACAGGAAAGCATTGAAAAAACAGCAAAGAAAATATTAAATAAGAAAGATTATAAAAAACTAGTAAAGTCTAACAAAGAAAAACAAAAAAAACATAAAAACACAACAAGAAGCAGGCTTTTCATTATAAGCTTTAAGGGGGACATACGCGCCTCTGCTGCCGAACAACTAAGAGAAGAAGTATCTGCTATACTTGCAATTGCAAAAACAAATGATCAAGTATTGCTTCAGCTAGAAAGTCCAGGTGGCTGCGTCCATGATTATGGATTTGCAGCATCACAACTCACACGGATAAGAGACCATAATATAAAACTAACAGTTGCTGTCGATAAAATGGCTGCTAGTGGCGGCTACTTAATGGCCTGTGTTGCCAACAACATTATTGCATCACCATTCGCTGTAATAGGATCAATAGGTGTTTTACTTCAGGTTCCTAATTTTCATAAATTTCTTCAAGATAAAAAAATAAATTTTGAACAACTAACTTCAGGCAATGACAAACGCAACTTAACAGTATTTGGTGAAAATACAGATGAAGACAGAGAGAAAGCACAAGAGCAAATAGATCAAATTCACAGATTATTTACAGATTTTGTAAAAAAATACAGACCTAACATTGAGTCTGACAAGGTTGCCACAGGAAAAACATGGCACGCAATTGATGCAATTGAGTTAAATCTTGTAGACCAAATCACCACTAGTGATGAATTTATTATTTCCGCACTTAAATCAAATGATGTATATACGCTTAAAAAACAAAAAAAGAAGAGAAGTTTTACGCAAAAAATTACTGAAAGCGCCCAACTACTCATGTCTATATAACACTGTATTGACTAGATTTATTTAGGTGATATAATCAAAGTCCGATCTTTATGCAGCCAACTTAAACGGTGACTTTATGACAACAGAAAATACCCCCATAAATTTAAACATATGCTTAAAAATTGCAAATAACGATAAAAGCATTGTGAAAAAACTATTATCTATGTTCATAAGTGAACTCCCGACAGCAAAAACAAGTATAAATAAAGAGTTTGAAAAATATGATACTAATGCCATGGGTGCGCTGACACACAAGCTACTAGGATCTAGCGCTTACTGCGGCGCACAACA
>Ga0066610_10000896_pt1 | contig 19345 bp, 18 predicted proteins | sample SaaInlV_DNA_165m_FD_60375 | JGI IMG/M metagenome (GOLD analysis project Ga0066610, IMG submission 60375) | Marine microbial communities from expanding oxygen minimum zones in the Saanich Inlet - SI075_LV_DNA_165m | ecosystem: Environmental > Aquatic > Marine > Unclassified | place: British... | reverse complement strand
GGGGCCCACGAGCGAAGTTGATTTAAGCACAATTTTAGAAGAGAACAAATCAATCAACAAGCTGGTTGTTGGCTGTGGGAAAAAGCCTTTTAATTGGAAAGAGGATGATAAAACTACGCCTAAAGGGTCTTTTGGAACCAGAAGCAGCAGGAACGAGATGTCAGAAAGAGAAGTTGTCCTAGACACAGAAACAACAGGTCTAGAGCCCCGGGCGGGACACCGCTTGGTGGAAATTGGGTGTATAGAGCTCGTTGATCGTGTCCCCACAGGTCGCCAGTTTCATAAGTATTTGAACCCCGAAAGACCCGTTCCAAGAGAGGCGTCACAGATCCACGGGCTAACGGACGAATTTCTACAAGACAAGCCTCTGTTTAAAGACGTGGCAGGAGAGTTTCTAGATTTTGTCAGGGATGCAACACTTGTTATTCACAACGCCCCCTTTGATATGAAGTTTCTAAATGCAGAGCTGACGATCCTAGAGGCGCCTCTCTTGGAAATGAAAAATGTTGTGGATACGCTCCAAATTGCCCGTAAAAAATTCCCAGGCGCTCCTGCTAATTTGGATGCTTTGTGCCGGCGATTTAAAATAGACAACTCTCACCGGACAAATCACGGAGCTCTTTTGGACTCGGAGCTGTTGATAGAGGTGTATCTAGAGCTGACGGGCGGGCGCCAACTAAGCTTTCAATGGGATGGGCAGGGTAAAAGCGCTCCTACAGGCCAGGACGCAAAGGAAAAAATCCACCGAGAGGCACGGCCACATGAGGCATCTGCGCCAGAAAGAGACGCTCACGACGCCTTCATGAAAGGGATTAAAAAGCCTCTTTGGGAAGCTAGTTAATCTGGTTGTGGTAGAGAATTTCGAAATCAAAGGGGGCGAGCACTGTTGGTGCCATGCCGCTTTCTTTGGTGATATCTGAAATAATGCTGCGTGCAAAAGGAAACAGATGTCTCGGGCATTCGACCAGAAGAAGCCTCTTAAGCTGCTCGTCGTGTCCTTTTCCTTCCTTAATCGAGGGCAATGTGAAGATCCCTGCATAAGAAACTTCTATGATGGAAAGCACACTCTTTTCGTCGTCAGCCTTTGACTCCACCTTAATATTGAGCACGACTTCAAACATGTTTTCGCCAATTGGCGTGGCGTGCACTTCAACGTTTACATTAATCTGTGGCCCCTTCTTCGGGGGTGTCGAAAGAGTTTCCAACATTTTGGGGTTTTCAAAAGAAAGATCCTTAATGTATTGGGTGTTAATGGTCAGCTGGGTAAGCGATTCCGCTTTTCCATCTTTTTTTGTTGCTTTTTTCTTTTGGGGCGCTGCCTTTTTAGCCATAAAGGATCCTTTCCGACGTTTGATCAAAAAACATTTAAATACCTTATCCCTCTTAACCTTCCTGGCTCCTTCGTGTAAAGTAAAAAAAGATACTCCTATGAACAAAGGGAAAATATGAACGTGGGATTTGCTTTTTTCGACATCATTTTGTTGGCCCTAATCGCTGTTTTTCTCATTTTGAGGCTTCGAAGCGTCTTAGGTCAAAAACGAGAAGATGAAGAAAAAGGGACCAAGGAAAAGGACTTTCTTCGAGACGTAAGCCAGAAAAGAGCTGAATCAAATGTTGTCAGCTTGAGACCCAATAAGCAGTCTCAGGCAGTAGAGGCCGAGTTTCAGGAAGAGGACATTATGGAGATTGTCCCAAAGGAGGCAAGAGAGCCTCTCACGAAGCTTCGAGCCATAGAGCCAAGCTTTTATCCAGAAAAGTTTCTTGAGGGAGCAAAGGGGGCCTTCTCTGTGATTTTGGAGGCCTTTGCCGCCGGCGATAAAAAAACGCTGAATAATCTTCTCGCAAAATCTGTCTATACTTCGTTCGCAAGCGCCATAAACGAGCGTGAGAAAGCAGGGGAACACCTGGAGAGTATCTTGCTAAATTTAAAGGCTGACATCCAGGGTGCGTCCATCAAAGGAAAAGTTATCAATATTTCAATAAAATTCACGTCCCTTCAAACGAATGTTTTGAAGGGCAAGAAAGGAAAGATTCTTGAAGGGGATCCTGACCAAAGTGAAGAGCTTGTTGATAGCTGGAATTTTCGGCGGACCATCGGCTCCAAGAATCCAAACTGGATCTTATCAGAGATAACAAACCAGGCCGAAGGGTGAGTCCATCTGCTGATGGTACTCAACTCGTATATGAATCAAAAGAAACCCACTCAATACAAAACTTTTGTATTGAGTTTATGCTATCCTTTGATGCGAAATCTGTTGAAAATGCTTCTTTTTTTTTATATTAGAAAAATAATATTATTTGAGTGTATAAAACTGTGATAAAATCTCAAGAAAAAAGAAGTTGGGGAACACGCAAATGTGTAGATGTATTTCATTTAAGAGTTTTGTTGTCTTTATATTTAGCCTTACGGTTATGGCGGCACTTCTAATTTCCGAAAGTTTCGCAGGTCCTGGAGGTCCAACCTTTTCGGCTGTAGTTACGGGGGAAGACTTGGAGATGCAATTCAGGAAAACACGAATTACTGAGCTTGGGGAAGGCATTCAAACAGCGCAGCGCAAGTATCGAAGAACAGTTACATACTATGATTCTAGGCTATACGGAGATGATGTGGACCAGAATTATGATAAGACGGGGCATGATGCAATTGAGGCCTTAAGAGCGGAGGTAAAAGGCCACTTGGCTTCAGTGGATCAGATGGGAGCCACGAGACTCGCTGAAATTTTTGGTTGGCGATGGGATTCTAGTGAGAATAAATATTATTGTGATCGTTGGTTGATACGGAGTTTTGAAGAAATCGGAATAAGTTACGGTCAGAAAAGAAGGGCTGGACTGACAAAATGGCAGTCATTTAGAACCAAACATAAGGGCTCAGGAAAGAGCCAGCAAACAACAAGATCTGCTGTACGTGGGTTAAAAGCAAATACTGATGGGCTTAATACTTTAATGACGGAAGAGATGTCCCAAGCAGTACTATCCGCAGAGCACATGGTGAAAGCCAGAAAAGACTTTGAGGATTGGGAGCGCAGAATGAAGAAACACAGAAAAAAAATGAAAAAGCACGATAAGAAAGTTGCACAAGGCAAGACAGGCGGTTGCTTGTGTATTCGTAGAAAATTAAGGGAGCCTGAGGCTCCAGAGAAAAGCGAAACCCTTCAGATTTTAAGCACAATGTACCTTTACAACCCTGACGAGAAGGATAAAACGCGAAGACTTACCGTGAATCCCATGCTTGTTTCATGGATGCTGAAAGGGGTCTGTTCAGCAGAGAAAGCTAATATTAATGGAATTAAAAGCTTTTTGACGCAACCAAGGCTCGAAATTGGGCGTGTGTTCAGATCAAAAGGTGGGCAGGAGGCCTGTTTATCTTCTATTGAAATGGATGAATTTGCTATTTCTTACGACTGGGAGCTAGGGGGGGAAGTTGATGACCTGCAAGAAGAGGAGGAGTTGGATTCTGATGAGGAGCAGAGGAAACGTGAGGAATACCAAAACTCTCGTGTCCGCCGTAGGTCGGTGTCAAATGTGGCGCGTAGTTCTTCGGTCGTTTATAAATCCGCTAATAAAAGCCGACTTCAGCGCTCCAAATCGTTTAGTGAACGCAGACCATCAGTCACATTTACCATGACAGACGCGGATAGACGAAAATTGCAAGAGGCTCGGCTGGAAAGAGAAAAAAAGAAACTTGAGGGTCAGGATCTATCAGAGGAAGAAGAAGATACGAAAAGGAAACTAAGGCTAGCAACCTCACGGTCGAGCAGTGTCACAGTCATCCCACAGAGTGATCTTAACCGTTTAGGAGTGAATGTTTCACCACCTAGTCCAACAGTGGAGACTACTCTTACTCCTATTGGCGGAGCGGTGGTGGGCCTGATGGTTCCAAAAGTAAAGGAAGATGATCTATCTTCCGTTGAAAGCGACGAAGACGCATATAATTCGGAAGATGAGAAATAATAATGATCCAATACGAAGTTGATGTCACCGAATGTCAAAAACCACGCTTCGCCATAATTTTAAAATGGCGGGTAAGTTAATGGTCATTAAGAGGCCCCCAGAAATGTACATGACCGTCAGAGCATATCGGGCATCAAAGAAGGAAAAGATCATAAAGGAAGCCGTCGCGAATACATAGTATGCTTTTTCTCCGTAGGTTGGGAATATAAAGCGTGCGGACTTTAGGCCCGCGAACATATAGGCGATGATGGTTGAAAAACCAAGGGCAAATAAGAATATGGGCATAAAGATATTCATATAGGGAAAATATTTTCCTAGGGCCGTTTGGACGAGCAAGCTTCCTTCAATGGGCATGGTCCAAACGCCTGTTGAGAGCAAAAGCAAAATCGTGCAAGTACAGACAACAAACGTATCCAGAAAGATGCCCGCAATACTCAGGCTAGCCTGCTTTTCTGGAGAATCTGTCTTGGCTTCACTATGGATAATTGAGGCATACCCAATTCCCACATCACCTGAATAGCAGGCGCTGGAAATTCCTTTTGACATGGCGATAAGCAGCGTGCTGCCGGCGAACCCTCCGACGGCCGCATGTCCTGTAAAGGCGGTGGAGAAAATCAAAAAGAACATCTCTGGAATGACGTCCAGATTTTGCCATAAAACCCATCCTGTCATGCCTAAGTAAACCACAATAAATACTGAAATCATAATACCGCTGATATTTCCGATGCGTTGCACGCCACCTCTGACACTGAAAAGGATGAGGGCTAGCAATCCTAAACTTACCCATAGGGGGGGCAATGACCAGTTAATGACCAGGCTTTCTTTAATGGTTGCAAACATAAAGATCTCGACACCATAGATGCACAACAAGGAGGCCATCAAATAGGGAACCCAGGGCAGTTTTGGAAAGGCCTTCGAGAGGAAAAACATAGGCCCCCCCGAATAGGTCCCATCGGGATTCTGTTTGCGATACTTGATGCCTAAATAGATCTCGGAATATTTTAAAATCATGCCCAAAAAGGCTACGATCCAAACCCAAACAAGGGCCCCGGGGCCTCCTACTTGAACGGCAATAGCCACAGCTACAAGGTTTCCTATACCTACACAGCCACCTAAAGAGGCAAAAAATGCCTTAATAGGAGTTGGGAGTGTGCTTTTCGGTCCTTTTTCCTTTTTGATCTCAAAACATTTGATAAAATATCCAAAAATTTTGGGAAATTCTCTGAGTTGCATAATGCGTGATTTGACCGTGAAAAAGAGTCCAATGCTCAAAATAAGAAAGGCGCCAATGTAGCCCCACAAAAAGTCGTTTATTTCTTCCAAGAAGTCAAAAGCAAGTTCAAACATTAAAGTCTTTCCAAAAGTTTGAGAATGGGACCTAATAAATTCAGCGAACCCTAGTGCAGGGAGCCTCAAAAGTCAAATTGGTTGAGGAGAAGACGGGGCTTTCAGATTGCACCAAAAGAGCTTTAAGCAGGCCCGTTTTCATTTTGCTGTGACATGAGTTATGAGCGGAAAATCATTAAAGAGGCGTGGTGGTGCTCTGATGGCCCTTCCACACTCTCCGAGCTGCTCCGAGGTATCCGCGTCTCTAACGTGGCGCCTCATAAATCCTGCTGGATTTAAGATTAGGAACCTTGAAACGGCGCTTAGAAGGAACTTTTTGAAAAAGATGCGTTTATTTTGTATTGTCTTTGCAAAATATATGCGATCTAACTGCGTTCTATATTACATAATGAATATGTATGGGCGCGTGTAATGTCCGACGATTCAACTAAAATTATCAGATCAGGCTCTCCCATAGGAGAAAATAAGATGCAAATGAAATTCCTAAACAGCCGGTTTCTTCACGTAAGGCGAAAGGTACAGAAAACAGCGGATTTGGGATCGAAGATTTTGCAAAGGGTTTAGCAAAAGATGCGGTGTCTGGTTTTATATCAAGTTTCTTACCGTTTTAGAAATGTATGATTTAATGAAAGTGACGGAGATCAAATGGAAAAACTACTACTCTTAATCTGTGGCGCAATATGTGCAACAATTACGCTGCAGACGTCTTCAGCTTTTGCCTTCCCGGGAGATACCGAAGTAGAAAATTTTCAAGCCTATGAATGGGAGGAAGAACTGCGGCCTTCTGTAATTCGTAGAGAATTTTCAATTCCTTTTGAAAGTTCGCAAATAGTAGTAGCTTCAAATCACGTGGAAGAACGTGTTTACCAAATGGAGCACAGTCTTGCGTTACTTAGTGCCTGGGCCCAAGCAGAGGTTAATGTCGATGCGTTTAAGCATAAACTTGATTCAGTTCTAACGCATTTGTTTGCTCAACGTTTTTTTGGAATTCCATTTGTCAATATTAACTGCAGTTTCCCTCCATAGTTCCCATGAACCTGGTTACTCCCTTTTTGGTGTATCGATTAGCCCATCTATGCTCTTCGAGCTACACCGAGGCATCCGCTTCTTTAACGCAACGGCTTATAAATCCTGGCGGATTTATCACATCGTAGCGAAGCGAATGTCCTTTCTATCCGAAAGGACACAATAAATCCTTGAGACAATATTTTAGAAAACTTTCCTTCCAGCTGCGGCATCAGTGCGGCACCGAGATTTTTTGGCTGTTCCGGAATTCTTGCTGAGCCTTTTGTCCTTGGTTGCGGGAGTCGCAATCGACTTTTGGATTTAGTGAGCTGATTTAATTACGTTTTTATATTTGGGTAGTGTCTCTGTACCACGTCTTGTACCGTAAAAACTTGTCCACAAAAAATGCGGCTATTCTGACATAACCTTAACGATAAAAGGTGAAGTCATAGCGCGAACAAGTGCGCTGTAGTTCATCTGAAATGCAATTTCATCGCCTACGGATAAATTATTATTTGCATCTAAAATAAGATGGTCGCTACTGGCACCAAGAATCTCAACGCCGGGTGGTGACGTTAGCCCGTTCGGATCAGTATCCTGCTCGCCAAGTGCCAGTAAAACTTGAGAGATGTTACCTTGATTTGTGATTGGTTGTGACGGCCCAAATGCGGTTTGTGCAATTTCACCCCATGGCTGCGATGGCTTGACCTTCGCCTCGATAACTTCAGCTATAAGTTTAAAAGCATCGATGTGCAGGCCGTCGATTGGCTTTCGATTAAGAGGATCAAGGCCAAGCAATATAGATTCACCAAAGCGAAGGTTATTGATGCGTCTTGTATCCACACCGCTGAATGCCCATTCAAAATTGCCAGAGTTGCCGCCTGAGACCACCTCCATCTCAAAGCCGAACGTCGTATCAATTGAACTAGCCAATGTCGAAAGCTTGTCCATATTTTTAGCGTTAGGTGTAACACCGCTGCGACAAGCCAAATTCGTGCCAATACCTTTAAATTTTATATTCGGTAACTCAAGTATTTTTCGCACAGTGCTTTCAACGTCTTCGGGCATTATACCTTCACGGAGATCCCCAAGCTCTACCATGAGAACAATACCATGCGTCCGTCCAGACTTTAGCGCAGCAGCAGATAGAGCATTGATAATATCAAGTTCAGTGTTGAAGCTTATATCCGCATGCATCACAACTTGCTCGACCTGACTGAGCATAGGGGAACGGATGAGTAATATCTGTGTATGTACACCCGCTTTTCGCATACGTTCTATATTTTCAATACGGGAATCCCCGAGAGCACTTACGCCTGCATCAAGTAGAACTGTCGCAATTTCAGGCGAACCTAGGGTTGCCTTCGTAATACCCGTAACTGAGATACCATGAATGGCCAAACGTTCGACTAATATACGGGCGTTATGGTGAATTTTGCGGAGGTCAATTTCCAGTCGCGGTGAACTCATTTTGCAACCGCAGGCATCTTTTTCTCAAGCACCGGAAAGGCCAAAAGAATCATTTCCACCAGATGATCTGGTGAGCGGGTTAAGGCATCTGTAGCGGGAATATCAAGCGTGTCTTCATAGTGCGTGATCGCTTCACCAATCTCATCATCTGTCATGTTTTCGTGGTTGATAGTAAGGCCAATAACCTTTGTATCAGAAAATGTTTCGATGAGATTAATCTCTCTGGTTGCACTCGGCATTGGTATTTCAGGATAATCACTAAGATTAATTCGTCCCGGTGCATGTTGCAGGATAACACCATCAGGCCGGCTTCCTCTTAGGATATAGGAAGAAGTTAGATAGGCCGGGTGGCTGAGCGCGCCTTGTCCCTCGATAATAATAACGTCAGGGCTTTCTCCTTCGAAGGCTTCTATAACGGCGGCTTCCATTTCACCAGAGCAAAATTGCGGCGCAATAGCATCAATAGCAAGGCCATAGCGCGCACCCTGAATTAAGCCAGTTTGACCCGTTCCAACCATCACCGCTTTAATATCACGGTCATTTAATGCCTTGGTTAATATCGTAGCGGTGGTGCGTTTACCGATAGCGCTATCAGTACCAAGCACAGCAATACGCGGACAGGTGACTTCTTTGATACGGCCACTAAATACTTTCAAATCTTTTTTGTCGCGTGGTTTTCGAATATCAAGAATGTTTACGTTATTCAAGGCGCTTGCGGCGGCAAATTCTGGGTCTTCATTCAAAAACTCATGAAGACCGTTCACGATATTCATGCCAAGAGTGATGGCTTCAAGCATAATGCCACGTTCATTTTCGGACAGCATGCCGCTTAAAGGAGCCATGCCATAGATAAAGCTATCCGGCACCCCTCCAGATACCTTCAAGGCTTCGGGAAGATTGCGGCAGACAGGGATATTATTGGGCGAGTCATCCAGCACCATGCCGCAATCTTGTCCCGCTTTTGTACTATCGATGACCGCAAGAATTTTATATTTTTCTGAATAACGGATAAGTCCATTGGCGGTTTTTCCATCTATTCTTCCAAAATTATCTTCGCAATAAATGATCGCTGTTTTAGGTTGTGTTGGTCTGTCATAGGGAAGCGCTTTTGGTTTCATTTTTGGAAAAGTATCGACGGGCATATTCATGCCTCCTGATTTTGTAAACGCTTATAGTGATGCGTTCATGCATGCACCCTGCACAATGCAAGGGTCGCATTTCAAAGTCTGAATAGGAGCAAAAAATAGAAAGCTAAAATTCGCGGAAAAAAGGTGAGGTCAAAGTGTGCTCTCACGCATTGCCATCGCAGGCAGACATTTTCCAGAAAAAATTATCTCAATAAGTGGCTTTGGCCAAACTCTATGACATTAATACTGGGTTTGAGCAGTTTTGTCAAATTTACGCTCTAGATGCTCTTTGCTTAGTCGTATATCTGTTTATCAATAAATTTTCGAATTTCTGTTTTTTTTATACTTGCTAAATTCTTGATACAGTTCAGTGAAGAGTCTCGAAACGTATCCACACAAGCGAACCCCAATCAAAACTCACAGACTTTATTCTGAAGAATTCTCCCTCAGTCCCTTCACTTCTTCAAGGGATAATTCAGTCAATTTGGCTATAATGTCATCAGTAAAATCGCCAGTTTCAATCATCCTTTTTGCAGTTTCTGTGTTCGCACTTTGTGCTCCCTCAGCCCTCTCAACAGCTAACATTGAACCATACTGCTCAAGATCTAAAACATCCGTCGCATATTCTTTCACTACTTCGGGTTCCCAACGAGACATTTCTAATCTTCCAAATGCTTTTAATATGCTATCTGGTGCCTTTATTCCTTGGCCCTCCAAAGAGTCTAATGTTTCTCTCGTATATTCTTTTGCATGCTTGAACAAACTCAACCACCAATCTTTTTCCGTGAAATCCTTTTCTGGAGGAAACAACTTTTTCGGTACTCTAGGAAGTTCGATCTGAATCATCTGTAAATGGTTTATTGTTTGACTAGAATATTTATCAGTCATAACATAGTGCTTCAAGTATTGGTTGTCTGCCATGGGATGAGACCTGGTTCTTTCAGTCTGTGTGTCCTCTAAAACGGAGTCTTTTATTCCTCTTAGTCGATTACTATCATAGTTCAGAACCTGAATAGCATATGTTGGCCTCAAACTTCTGTACCAGTCAGATTGATTCAGTGCTTTTGTATCTATCTGGCGTGAGTATGTTGATGCCGCATAGAATAATGCCCGCTCATCAAAATAAATATGACGTCTTACCTGCATCTCTACAACTATATGTGCGCCTTTCTATAATTTCAATCTTACCGAACGGACATTTCGACTTTTTTCCTTATTACTTTTTTTGAAATTGTTTGTACCTTTTAAAGCAAGCTAAGTCTCAGGAGAGGTCTTTGAGATTTTTTTTTGCGAGAGTATGTTAGCTGCAAAGGACAATGAAGTCTGTCCTGAAAAGCCATGATTTTGTAGGTTTAGTTTTTTTTGTGTCGAGAATATAGTTGATTCTGACATTTCACCACTTATTTTTCGTCAGTATTAATTCCTTTGATTTTAATCATTTTTTCTACCTCCATCTTCTTTTTATTTTCACTTTTCTTGGAGGATAACGTCTCGAATAAAGCTTTCTTTTTTGGTCTGGGAATAAAAATTTCACCTATTGAGAGATTTTTTGAGGAAGTTGGAATTGCATCTACAACTCTTTGTACTTCGGCTGGACTGGAATTTTCTGTGTTCTTGAGCAAACCTTTAGTCCCATTATCTCCAATCATTTGAGCAAGAGATTTTACTATCTGTTTAATTTCGTTAACTCCATAAGCTGTTTCTTGTGTTACCTGGTCAATTTTTATACGAGCCTGGTCAAGTATTTTAACTGCATCTTTAATATCATTAACTCCACGTGTTATGTCTTTTGCTTGCTCTTGAATTTGAAAAATTTCATTCAAGGTTCCACTAACTTGAAAGATAGTGCATATAGCGGCCAAACCAATCAATAGAGTTCCAACACCACCTATTAAAAGTCCAATATCTTTACTAATCCTCTCCCTGGGCATACTCACAAAACTGCCTCCAAATAGATTTAACAGTCTAGTTATATTCTAATAGCCTGATACAAGCAAACAATGCACTTATCCTGTGGGTCCGGAGTTTTTGAGCTGATCATTGAATCGTTCAAATTTTTTGAGTTTCTTTGTAAGTGGGGCAGGATGTAAACCTACGAACTTCGGGTTTAGGGCTGCAAACATGATAGATTGCTGAAAGTTCTGATTATAAAAGAATGAAATGGTTCGGCTGCAAAGAATCAGGTGTTTCACCAGGCCAAGATGCGCTTACGTACATACTACGCGAGTTATCTGACTTTCATTCAAATGCTTTCTATATGCTTTCGGAAAATAAAACATTCATATTAGAAATATTGAAATATGACTCTGATAGCCCGTCTACGCTCTCCGAGCTACGCCGAGGCATCCGCTTCTCTAACGCTCCGTCTCATAAATCCTGGCGGATTTATCACGTCGTAGCGAAGCGAAGACGGATGGTGCGCCCGGCGGGATTCGAACCCACGACCTCAAGATTAGGAATCTTGCGCTCTATCCTGCTGAGCTACGGGCGCGTTAAAGTTTTTTATTGCAGTAGCTATAAAATGGTTTACCAAAAAATGTAACCCGGCAGTTAAGAAAAAGCCCCTTTTTGTTGGGACGAGTGCTCCAAAAAATGGCTTGATTCCTCTTGTACCGCACTTAACGGTATATTTAGCATTTCTTTCCCACCAAAGGACTGCGCAGTGAGAACTCTTACCATCTTGGTGGAAGGGGCGAATTTTTCACTATTGGTTGGGCCAAAAAGGGACAAAATGGGTGTATTCGACACAGCCAGCATGTGCGCCGTGCCACAGTCGTTGGAAATAACAAATTTCAGTCTTAGGCCCAACGCTATGGTCAGTAAGGGGGAGTACTTAAAGGAAGATTCTTTTTGCAGTGGAAAAAGGGCACCTGGTACTTTAGCTTTAATAGAATCGATCCAATCTATCTCTTGAGGGCCAATCAAAAATACGGGCTGTGTTTTTTGCGTTAACAACCATTGAGCAAGTTCGCAAAAGTTTTCCAAAGGCCAGCATTTGTGCTTTCCACCAGCGCCAGGAACAAGACCCACGTAGGGGAGAAGATTCTGAGGAAGGAGACGGTTGATTTCTGATTTCATCTCTTCCGAAATGGGCAGAGGTGGCAATGTATTCAAAGGCCTTTTTCGTAGCATATTTACAAAAGCAACCAAGCGCTCGCCCAAAGAAGTGGGGAGTTTTCCTGCGGTATATTTTATGTCCGAAAGAAGAAAGTTAAAGGCAGATGAAATAAAGGTCGTATGAGGTATTTTTTTAAGATTAAGGGCGGTTAGAAATCCGTTTTGTGTGTCAATAATAAGATCATAATGGGTCGTAACTTGTTTCTTAAAAAGATCCTTGAAGCCAGTTCCGAATTTTTGATTCTCTATGACCGTATCTAGTAAGGGATCTACGATGGGTTTTAGAAGAGAGCTGAAAGCACTTTTTCCTTTTCCTGCCATCCAAGTAATATGGGCTTTTGGAAATGTTTCTCTTAGAGCACGGACAAAGGGTATCTTGATCAAGCCATCTCCGACCAGATCAAGGCCTACGTAAACAAGAATGTTTCTGGGATTAAGGGGGGAAGAAGCTACCATTGGATCCTTGGAAGTTTAAGGAGCGTTCCAGGCCCAGAGACAAGGCGTCCCTCCTGAAGGGTTATAGGTAACGTAATGCCGTCTTCTCCCTCCATAAAGGCCGATGCAAGGGAAAATAGCTGACGCTCTTTGGATGAAATGACTTTATTTTTTTCTAAAGATTCTAGCATTACCGGGACGCCCATGAGCTTTGTTGTAAAGGCCCCTTCTGGTTGTAGGGTATGATCTAATGCCAGAGTTCCTTCTAGGGAAAGGGCCGCTGGAGGCCAGTTTATCAAGGCAGTTCTTATCTCAAGGATGCCACCCTTATCTCTCCAATTTTCTAATGTTTGTGCCAGAGAAGTGTCATCAGCTGACTCTAGGGCTGATACTTCAGAGATCGTCCCTTCAATGCGAACCTCTTGAATGCCTTGTTCCATCGAAAGAGGAGGATTTTGCAGGGTGAGCGCATTCAGAGATGTTTTAAAGGAAATGGTGGCATCAGTTGTTTTCTTTTGAAATGTCCCAGAAAATGCGTCTAAATCTGCCCAAGGGGTATTATTCTCGTATAAAAAGACACTCTGCGAACTAATCTCAAAGCTCCAAGAATCTGAAACATTTAATTGTCCTTGAGTGAGATTTGCCTCAAAACCATAAGTTTTTTCATCGTTGGATACGAGAAATTTATGGGGAGAGGAAATTTGGAATTTTAAGGCGCTCCAGTTCCAAATTGAAGCAGATACCAAGGTGTCTCTAGAGGTCCCCTCGACGAGCACATTATCTTTTTGATAGGAAAAATTTGGGTTGAGCAGTTTGATTTGTAAGGAGAAAGGATATCCACCAACTTCAATTTTGTCGTAATTGATTGAGAAATAACTATTTTTTGCAAGTTCTTCTTGAAAATGGACTTTTAATTGAGATGCTGAATACCACCAAAAAAGGCTGTATCCTGCAACGAAAACAACGAGTGAGGCTATGATAATTCTTTTGGTTTTATCCATCTGATGGCTTCCTTGTTAAATAAGGCTTTTGTATATCTAATAGATCTTGGCTGGCAGATTCAATCGTTTCTTTTAGGTATGGCAGAAAAGTTTTTTGATCCATTCCCGGAAGGATGGGTGGCAGGACATGAAAAGTAACAGTGCCGGGATACTTTCTAAAACTATTCTTAGGCCAAATCAGCCCTGTATTGAGAGCGACTGGCGTGACTGGGATCTGTAGATCACTATAAATTATGTCTATGCCTGGACGATACCGTCCCGTTTTTCCTGGTTCAGATCGGGTTCCTTCTGGAAATATGACCAGTGATTTTCCTTGGGAAAGTGTCTCACTGGCCCTTCGGGTTAATTTTCTCAAAGATGTAGTCCCTTTCCGAGAGATGGCAATCATGCCCAATTTTTTGAAGAAAGAGCCAATGATGGGAATCCATAGGAGTTCTTTCTTCAAAATATAGACAGGAGAATTAAAAAGAATATTGAAAAAGATAGTTTCAAGGGCTGATTGATGTTTGGATGCAATAAGCGCTGCATTTGTGGGCACGTATTCCTTCCCAATAATTTCTATTTTAACTCCAATAATGGATTTGAACAGGAAGAGAACTGTCATTGTCCAAAGATGGGAAACTTTGAAGGCAATATTGCGAGAGATAAACAGGCAGGGAAAGGAAAGGCCACCCAAAACAAGAGTCGCGAGAACGAGCAAAATATTAAAAATCAGTGATCTCAAAAAAATGTGCATAAGCTAGCTATATCCGTAAAACATGAATGATAGATCTCAAGAAAAGCAGCCTGTGTCAATGAAAAGCCTTTAAAATGGCCTGACGGGAGTAGGATACGATAAATTTTGAATATTCGGAAATTATAAGGGTGGCAGTTGATGGCTGCGTCCACCAACTGTGTAAATTTAACTTTTTAGGGAATACTGGGTGACTAATAATAAGAGCATCCGGGCAAGCAGACTGTACCTCAACAAGACTTCTGGGGAGGTGATAATTAGAGGTGACGAGTCGAAGCGATTTGTACTTATTTTTCCTCATCCATTCTGCTGTTTCTTCGGCATTACCCACTGTATCGGTTGCTTTATGTCCAAGTCCTACTTTGTCGGTATGATTTTTGGATAAAGGGTTATACTTTGGGAGGTCCCTCAAGAGGACGCTTTTATTTACTCCTGAAATAAAAAGAGTTTTGGCGGCGCCTTTCTGCAGAAGGGAAAATCCTTCTCTTAATCGCAGGCTGCCTCCTGTTAGAACGACAATCGTGTCAGTGGGTGTATCACGATCTTCAACTTTTAACGGGATCGAATCTACAAAGGCGAGAAGCCCAACAAACCATAGTCCAAAGACAAACGTTATTCCCAATATGAAGCGTTTTATACTCTGAAAGAAAGAAGGGCGCTTTTTTGAAAAGGTCAAAGATGAAGTCTCTACGGAGTTAATATGGATTTTGTTGCTGAAAGTAAGTCATCATGGATGCTGACTGGCAGGATGGATAGGGGGAGACCTTCCTTTTCGATAGCGCGACCATGACCAGTTCGCACTAAATGACGCGGGCATCCGGCGCTGAATGCAGCTTCAAGATCCCTTATAGTATCTCCGATGAAAGGGGTTTCTGCAGCCTCAACATTAAAGTCTGCTAGCGCCTCATGAATCATTCCAGGATTTGGCTTTCGTCGATTCGTTGGGAATTGGGGGTGATCAGGACAAACGTATATCTTATCAATCTTGGCGTTATTTTTTCTTAGAACCGTTTGTAGGTGGTCGTGGATTGCCTGGAGATCCTCTTCAGATATGATATTTTGTCCAATAGCAGATTGATTGGTAACAAGGGCGATTTTCCAACCAGCTTGCTTCCACAGTTGAATAGCCTCTATGACACCGGGGAGGATGACGAATTCTTCAACAGATTTGACATAGTCTTGTCGATCCTCGTTAATAACCCCATCTCTATCCAAAAGAACAAGTTTTGTTGCTGTCATTTCTAAAAAGCTTTTTCCAAAGTAGATTTAGTTGTTTTATGGGCAGAAAACATCATCAAAAGGATGATGATAAAGGGAACAATCCCAATGAGAAGCCAAAGCCATGAAATTTGTGGAGATATAATATTGAAAAAGGAGGCTCCTTTATCCCAGTCAAAGAACCAGAGCCAGCTTATTACAGTCAGAACAAGCAAAATGAATCCAATAATACTTCCTCTGATACCCATGGAGAGCGCGTATCTTTGAAACTGTTGGGCAATATAATTGTCTGATGCTCCAATAAGTGAGAGAATTTCTATGATAGATCGGTGCATCAAAAGACTCGTTTGGGTGGTAAAAGCAATTGTTCCAAGGATAGAGATGACGATGAATCCGATGATAAAAAGGAGGGTTGTTTCTAGAATAGTACTTGAAGAAGCAACACTTTGATGCCAAGCACGATGATCTATCAGCCGAATGTGGGGATTGATGCGTTCAAGGGTTGCTGACAATTGTGCCATATTAAATTTTAGATTTGACACAACTTTTATATCAATGAGTTTGGGGATGGGTAAATCTTTCAAAAAAGTCCCACTTCCTAGCCATGGTTCCAATAAGGCAAGGGATTCTTCCCGGGGCAAGACCTCAACACTTTTAATACCAGGTGTTTTTGCAAGCACTGCAGCGATGTATTCCATTTCGTGGCTCTCTCGCCTTTCCATTTCCAGGGAATCGGATGCATCAACTTTAATTTGGGCCGGAATCTCTATGGTATAACTTTGGGTGCTTCCTAGTGCCCAGAATCCAATCATGCCTTGCAAAATGCAATAACTGAACGTTGCGAGAATGGCTAAGTACATCAACAAACCGATAACCCAAGGGACGTATCGGGTGGAGGGATCTTTGGTTAAGGGGATTTCTGAGGACATATCAAATGCTTTTCGCACCTTTAGGAAGATTCACAGTTAAGGTCTTATCATGAAGATAAAGCTCAGAATAGGGAAATTCTTTTGCAAGAGATCTGTTGTGTGTTGCGATAATGACGGTGGTCCCTGTCTTGTTGAGTTCTTCAAAAAGGTACATAATTTTTAGAGCATTTTGATCATCTACGTTTCCAGTTGGTTCGTCTGCCAATAGGAGTTGGGGACGGGTGATGACGGCACGAGCTATTGCAACACGCTGCATTTGCCCGCCAGAAAGAGCCTTAGGGAACAGATCCAAGTGATCGGAGAGACCAACCCAATCCAGTAGCTCGGAGGCTTGTTTTCTGCTTGTGTGTGTGCTGACCCCGCGAATTTGGAGAGGGAGCGCTACATTATCAAGAGCAGATAGGTGCGGGATAAGGCGAAAATCCTGGAAAACAACGCTCATTTTAGTACGAAAAATCGGGACTTCCCACCGTTTAATAGTCGTGCTATCTCGATCGAAGAGAGAAATGGTTCCCTGTGATTGCCTTTCTGAAAGATGGATAAGTCGGAGCATACATGACTTTCCAGCACCACTTGGACCGGTCAAAAAGTGAAACGTTCCTTGAAGAAGGCTGAAGTTGATATTTTTAAATACATCAATCCCACCGGGAAACCGGAGGCCTACGTTATCAAATCTTATCAGTTTTTGGCCTGCGCCTTTTTGCATTTATATCTCCTCACCATGTCGAATATCCTCAGAAAAAGGCACTTTTTTTACGATACGTTATTGTACAGAGCTTGATAAGCATTTATAACAAAATAATGAACAAGGTACTACAAAGATGATCATAACCTGTCCGGCATGCTCGAGACGCTACATTATCGATCCGGAGTCTTTAGGCGCTCAAGGGCGGGATGTTAGGTGTTCTGGTTGCTCCAATGCATGGCATCAGGACCCAGCATCAGATATGCCAGAATCCATAGAGCTTGTGGAGAGTGTGTCCGTCATTCCAACTGAGCCTAAAGAGGGGGCTGCAAAGTTGCCAACTGCTCCTACAATGCAACAGAAAAGAACCCTTGTTTGGCTCGTTATTACCATTCTTGCCACCGTATTTATAGGTGGGGGTATGTTTGCGCGCGATCATATTGTGCGCTATTTTCCAACCCTTGAGCCATTCTATGAATTAATTGGTTTGCAGATAACGACTCGAGATATGGGATTTGAGCTCAGAAATTTGCTGTGGGAGAGAGATCCTGAAACCACACTTCCCATTTTGCGAGGGGAAATTCGGAACTCCTCGAGCACTGCTCGGAAAATCCCTTCCATACGGATCACTTTTCAAAATGCCGAAAAATGTGAGACTAACGACTGTACGTTAGCTCAGATGGTTGAAAACGTTGGGGATGAGAGAATTCTTCCAGGAGACACCATTTCGTTTCAAATTGGATTGAAAAACCCAGTTCCAAATGGAACCAAAGGGGTTTTTGTTGAATTTCATACTCCTTGATTTAATTTTTCAAGTTTTCTATAAGTGACTATCTCCAACAAGGCTTGTGATTGTGAAATAGATTATGGATGATTTGAAAATGGAAAAGATACCACGACAACGGAGTGTGGGTGAACTCGTAAATAAATTATCCACTTGCACCGTATTGTGTATTGGTGATGTCATGCTCGATAGGTTCGTTCAAGGAAAGGTTGAACGCATTTCACCAGAGGCTCCGATTCCTGTTCTTCGGATGACATCTGAGAAGAATATCTTAGGCGGTGTTGGAAACGTAGCACGCAACTTAGAGGGTCTTGGTATTTCGACGTTACTTGTGGGCGGAATCGGAAAAGATAAAACCGGTCAGGCTGTGCAAGACTTGTTGAAGCAGCATACGCTTATTTCGCCCCACCTTATTTCTCATGAGAAGTTTCTGACGCCTTTAAAAATACGGTATATTTCGGGGAACCAACATCTTTTAAGAGTAGATCAAGAAACGTCCGTTCCTTTTCCCGATTCCATTATTCAAAAGCTTCAAGATGTTTCTTTACAAGCGCTACCAAAGGCTTCGGCTCTTATCTTATCGGATTATGGGAAAGGAGTCCTGAACCGTGATCTCATAAAGGGACTTATTGCTGAGGCCCAAAAGAATCATACGCCTGTTATTGTGGACCCGAAAGGGCGTGATTATGCGAGATATGAGGGGGCGACACTCGTAACTCCAAATCGACAAGAATTGGCTCAAGCAACTGAGATGGAAACGGACTGTGATGAAAGCTGTATAGCGGCGGCACAAGAAATCATAAAGACTTGTAAGATCAAAATGGTTCTTGTGACGCGCGGTCCGGATGGAATGACATTAGTTACGGATGAAGGTTATGTTGAGCATGTACGTGCGACGGCATTGGAAGTTTTTGATGTCTCAGGAGCTGGGGACACGGTTGTCGCCTTAATGGCGTCGTCCCTTGGTGCTGGACTGACTTTGACAGAGGCTGTTCATTTGGCTAATAAGGCCGGCGGAATCGTTGTTGGAAAGGCGGGGACTGCCGTGGTTTCCAAAGAAGAGCTCTTGGCTGATTCACCTCAAGAAAAGTTTCAAACGGCAGAACGAAAGGTTTATACGTTAGAAGAGGCCATTGAACGTCGCCTCCGTTGGCAGCGGAAAGGTCAGACGGTTGGGTTCACAAACGGGACTTTCGATCTATTGCATCCGGGTCATATATCCTCCATTGAAGAAGCCCGCCAGCATTGCGATAAGCTCTTTATAGGCGTGAATACAGATTCTTCTGTTAAACGCTATAAGGGTCCAACGCGCCCTATCCAGTCAGAAATGGCACGGGCAACTGTTCTTGCTTCCTTACAAATGGTAGACGGCGTCGTTCTTTTTGAAGAAGACACGCCCCTAAAGCTTATTGAAGGGCTCCGTCCAGATGTTTTGATAAAGGGCGCGGACTATAAAATCGAGAATATTGTGGGAGCAGATGTTGTTCACAGTTACGGTGGTAAAGTGGTTTTAGCACAGATAGTCCCCGGTCAAAGCACCACA